>Ga0209721_1001674_pt1 | contig 15762 bp, 14 predicted proteins | sample TshhotsprinmetaG_FD_184139 | JGI IMG/M metagenome (GOLD analysis project Ga0209721, IMG submission 184139) | Hot spring microbial communities from South Africa to study Microbial Dark Matter (Phase II) - Tshipise hot spring metaG (SPAdes)... | ecosystem: Environmental > Aquatic > Thermal springs... | reverse complement strand
CCAGAGACTCGCTGATTACTTAATATTCTACAATACGCAGAGACCACATAAGTCTCTTGAGCTAAAGAGCCCCCTTGGTTATCTCATTGAGAAAGGAGGAATGTCGCAAAAGTCTTTAACTTATACATGTAGTTGATTTTGGGTATGACAAGAGCTATACTCTTCATTCGATTTTGAGAGGTCAGGGATATAGGGTAGCGAGTTTTTGAGTGACATATGCGAGTATTGCTACTGAGTACACCACATCCTCTGGAGGAAAGCCCACTTCCTCCTCTTTCTTTAAGTTATCTAGCCGGCGTCCTAAGAAGAGAAGGCATTGAGGTCAGGATTTTAGACTTTTTGGTGACGAGTTACCATCCCAAAAAGCTCAGGCAAGAACTGCAAGAATATCGTCCACAAGTCGTGGGTGCTACCTGTGTCACTCTGAATTACCCCATCGCCAGAAGGATGCTCAAAGTATGCAAGGATTTCGACTCACATATCACCACTGTTATTGGCGGACCTCACGTTACCTTTGCCCTAGAAGGGACACTCCTTCCGTCACCCTGGATTGATGCCATAGTCATCGGCGAAGGAGAAAATACCCTAGTGGAACTGGCCAAGGCAGCAGGAGAAAACAAAGACGTTCACGACGTGCCCGGGATAGCCTTTGCCGATGAAGGCAAAGTGGTAAAAACCGCTGCGCGTGGTCTCATTGAAGACCTCGACCAGTTACCTTTTCCAGCCCGAGACTTACTCCCCATGGCAAGGTACCGCGCCCTGGATGCCCCCTGCACCGTAATAACCAGTCGTGGCTGTCCCTATCAATGCATCTTCTGCTCAGGACGGCGCATGTTCGGACCGAAGGTTCGATTTCGCAATCCGGGACTCGTAGTAGATGAGATTGAGAAACTCCAGCACGATTTTGGACTAAAGAGAATCAACATTGTTGACGATACCTTCACGCTCAACCGTCGCCACGCTCAAGCCGTGTGTGAAGAGATACTCAGACGCAGCTTGAATATAAAATGGAGCGTTTTCGCCCGGGTGGATAACCTGGACCAGGAGCTAGCGCAGCTGATGAAGCGGGCTGGCTGCGAATGGGTGCTGTTTGGGGTCGAGTCAGGCGACGAGGGCATTCTGAAAACTATCAAGAAAGGGATCACACCTGACGAGGTGAGACGAGGGGTGAAGACAGCCTTTGAAGCTGGCATAAATGTCTTCAATTCATTTATCATGGGACTTCCCGGGGAGAACCCCGATACCGCTATGAAGTCGCTGGCTTTTGGTGACGAACTATATAAGAAATATGGTGCTAAGTACGGCTTCCACATGCTATCCCCCCTACCAGGAACTGAGCTCTACGAAAAAGCTAAAGAGTATGGCATTCGTATTCTCAGTCGAAATTGGGCTCGCTATAATGCTAACGAACCCATCACAGAAACGCCGACCATGAGCCGGCAGATGGTGAGAGAGGTCATGTCTATCTATGACCGAGGGATAGAAGGTGCTTGGGACGATATAAAGCGTCGTGCCAAGGAAGGAGACCCTGAGTGTACCCAGATAATGGAAGTCAAGGAAAGAAATGAATTCGTCTGGACCCTGTTTCAACAAGATGCTATTGAAAAGCTAGGAAAGATACCATCGGCGATGGCTGCACATCCTCTTGAAGCAGAGGCAGAGTTAGTTTGCCGAGTTTCCCAAAAACTGGGTACGGATATACAAGCCACACGGCGATGGCTAGGCGAATTGCTAGCCAACGGATTCCTAACACTCGAGACCACAAATAGTAGCCTGCAGTGGCAATGGAGTGAAACTCAAGCCCTGAAACAAACCAACAAAGCTACGCTAGCTATGTCATGCTCGGTTTAAGGCAGAAATAACCCCTTAAGAAATTCTTCTATAGCTTTATTGACGGCGTCAGGCTTTTCAGAGATAACTAAATGCCCAGCCTGAGGAATAATGACCACCTTAGAGTTAGCGATCTTTTCGCCAAGGTAATTACTGTATTTCACCGGAGTCATCACGTCTAACTCACCACAGATAATAAGTGTCGGCAGCTTTATCTCGTGGACTCTGTCCATAATGTCAAACTTGTCACAGCATAGGAAATCATTGAGCATGACAGCAGGACCAAGAGCTTTCTGTTTTTCAATGATCTCCCGTTTATAATCTTCAGGATTTGAGCGATGCAATTCTTCCAGGAATTGATACCATTCCTGGGGATCTCCTCTAATAGCCTTCTCACAAGGGATTAAGTACCTGGAATGGACTCTGAGTCGCGCTCCGCTGCTGATAACGATAATCCCCTTCAAATCCTCGGGATACTCAAGAGCGTACATGAGCACTATGGCTCCGCCGAGGGAATGCCCAGCCAATACTACATCTCTGTATCCTCTCCCTGCTATGTATTTGCTGAGCCAGTCAGCACACTCTTTTACGCTCTTAAGGGGTACACCATGGGGATGCCCAGGCAAATTGACAGCATGGCTACCCGAGAAGTAGGCAATTTGATAGCGCCAGATGTCTCCATAAGCACCTGAACCATGAACAAAAACGAGCTTAGCTCCCATATTTGGTAAGATATTAGTACTAAATAAGGGAGGTGTCAATACAAGATGATGGAGAGCAGAACCGTCTACTTTCCTGAGCCAGGGAACAAGAACACCGCCAAGACCCTGGAAGTAGCCAAGAGGAGGGCACAAGAGTTAGGCATAGAAACTATAGTGGTAGCTTCTACTAGCGGAGACACAGGACTTAAGGCAATAAAAAAGTTCACCAACCACAAAGTAGTGGTGGTCACTCACACTACAGGCTTTCAGGCACCTGGCGTTCAAGAATTGACCCCAGAAAACAAAGCTAGATTATTGGAGAAGGGAGCGTCAATCCTTACTACCACTCATGCCTTTGGCGGTGTGGGTAGAGCGGTGCGCCGCAAGTTCAACACCTATCAAGTAGATGAGATCATAGCCCAAACCTTAAGAATCTTCGGGCAGGGTACCAAAGTAGCTTGCGAGATAGCCCTTATGGCTGCCGATGCTGGTCTCATAAGAACAGACGAGGAGGTGATTTGTATCGCTGGCACAGGCAGTGGCGCAGATACAGCACTAGTTGTCCAGCCAGCGCACACTCACGATTTTTTTGATTTGAAAGTCAAAGAAATCTTGTGCAAGCCAAGATAATTGATTCTGGTAGTGAATAACTCAACGCGTAAAGTGACTAGAGAAAAATCCAATAACGAGTTACAATATAGGGCTAATTTGGAACAACCGCATTAATGGAAGGAGACAAACAATGATAAAGGGTCAGAAATTATTAACCGAGGTGGAGTCGAAGGAACTCCTCAAGAAGGCTGGCATACCCGTTGTGGAAACAAAGTTAGCTCGAACCAAACAAGAAGCTATTGCCATAAGCAAAGAGATGGGTTTTCCTGTCGCGTTGAAAATAAGTTCCCCTGACGTAGTTCACAAAAGCGATGCCGGTGGCGTCAAGTTAGGATTGAGCAGTGCCGCCCAAGTGGGAAAAGCTTACAGCGAGATCATTTCCTCTATCGAGAAGGCATACCCAGAGGCTGAAATTCAAGGCGTGTCGGTGCAACGCATGGCTGAACCCGGTGTAGAAATGATCTTAGGTATGAGCAAAGATCCACAATTCGGTCCCGTGCTTATGTTCGGACTGGGTGGCGTGTTGGTCGAAGTCCTTAAAGACGTCTCCTTCAGAATAGTCCCGGTCACTGAAAGGGATGCCCGGGAAATGATCAGGGAAATAAAAGGCTACCCCATCCTGGAAGGATATAGAGGGAAAAAACCAGTGAGCATCCCAGCGCTGGAACAGCTAATAGTGAAACTGTCCCGGTTTGTGGAGGAAAACCCCCAGATAAAAGAGCTTGACCTTAATCCTGTATTTGCTTATCCTGATAAAGCTCTAGCAGTTGATGCGCGGATAGTCCTAGAATAAGGGTTCAATTGTGCTGTTCTAAATCGCCAGAGAAGTTGATCCCACCGAGGGTTGCTCTTGTTCGAGGAAAAGCTTAAAGAATTTGAGCCAGTCTTCTATCCCAAATCGATAGCTGTCATTGGAGTATCGGCTACGTCCTTAAAAGCTGGCTCAGCGTGGTTCTGGAGTTTACGCTCCGCCGGTTTTCCGGGACCTATTTATCCAGTGGGCATAAGCGGTGGTCGGATCGGCGAATTCCAAATTTTCCCAAATCTCAGACTGATCCCTGGAGATATAGATTACGTTATCGTATCTACCCCTCGGCAATCCGTATTGGAACTGCTTGACGATTGTGCCGCCAAGAATGTCAAGGTAGTCCAATTTTTTACGGCAGGATTCAGCGAGCTCAATGCACACGATGGACGCAAGCTAGAGGAACAAATGCTTGAGAAAGCTCGGCGCAGCAATATACGCATCATCGGTCCTAATTGCATAGGCGTATATTGCCCAGAGTACAAGTTCTCATTCCTCATGGGATTACTTGGCGAAAGCGGTCCCGTGGGTTTCGTTTCCCAGAGTGGAGGCATCGCTACCAAAGTAGTGACAATCGGGATGAATCGCCATATCAGATACAGCAAAGTCATCAGCTTTGGCAATGGCATTGATTTGAATGCCAGCGATTTCCTGCAATATTTAGCTGCTGACCCCAAAACCAAGGCCATTGGCGCCTATCTCGAAGGAACGAGAGACGGAGCTCGTCTCTTAAACACGATGAAAGCGGTAGCCAAAATCAAGCCTCTGGTCGTCTGGAAAGGAGGCAGAACAGAGGCTGGTGCTCAGGCTGCCCTGTCTCACACTGGTTCTTTAGCTACCTCTGCGGCTATCTGGTCAGCTATGTTAAGACAAGCCGGCGCCATAGAGGTGCATAACCTGGAGGAGCTAACTGACACCCTACTGATCTTCCAGCAACTAAAACACTGGCGAGGTGTCAATGCAGCTATTATTGGTGGTCTGGCTGACGGTGGCGGTGGCAATTCTGTAGCTGCTGGTGATGCCTGCATGGAGAACGGACTCAAGGTGCCGCTTCTGACACCAGAGACAAGACAACAACTAGCCAAGCTTGTGGGAGATGTGGGCAATATACTATGCAACCCCGTGGATGTGAGCCAGGCACAATTCCGAGGTCTGCCAACCTTGTTCCAAGCTATTGAACTGATAGTAAGAGACACTATCGTTGATGTTGTCCTGATTCAGGAGGATGTAGATATACTCTTGCCAATCTATTCTCAGAAAGGATTGGAGGAAATAAACCAATTCTTCATAGAACTTGGGAAAAAGCAACATAAACCCATAATAGTTGTTTTGCCGCCGGGTTCTGCTGAGCCACAGAGATTACAGATAGAACAACAGCTCCTGGCGGGGAATATTCCGGTCTTTAGTTCCATGGAACGCGCCGCCAAAGCTCTCCAAAAATTTAACCAGCATTTTAACCAACAGGAGTCTAAATAAGCTCATATACAAAAGACAACCTGTACAAACTCGATATGATAGAGCATAACCGAAATCTGCAATCTGAAACCATGATGCAAAAAAACAATGTCCAAAACATTGACCTGGAGTGGAGCGACGATGATGTATTGCCTCGTGTGGTTTATCCTAATCTGGAATTCCTGTTCCAGCAAATGCTCGACTTAACCTTGAAAGAGGTAGCACCCAGACGGGGTGATTTGATATTGGATGTTGGCTGCGGCAGAGCTGTTGATGGTGCTCAGTTGTGGAAAAAGGGGGCAAATGTCATCGGGCTAGAGCCTTCCAATGTAATGTTAGCCCGGGGAAAGAAGTACCTCAGTGACAACAACGCCCGAATACATCTAGTTCAAGGAATAGGCGAAAGCTTGCCCTTTAAGCCGCACGTTTTCGATAAAGTGATGTGCAAGGGGGCGCTGGACCATTTCTTTTCGCCCCACAAGACGATGGAAGAAATTGCCCAGGTGCTTAAGCCCGAAGGAGAAATGATAATCTCCATAGCTAATTTCAGCAGCCTGGGCTTCCGCCTGGGGAAGAGACTCTACCCCGTAACAAAGTTTCTTTCCCCGTCTCTGGCTAAGGAAAGGAAACCCTGGGAGTTACCTCTAGACCACAAATATAAATTCGACTACCCGTTTCTGGCGAATTTAGTGAAGGAGCATTTTGAAATCAAGAAAACAAAAGGCATTTCCCTCTTCTTTGGACTTCCCCTCTGGGGTAGTTTCCTTTCCAAACTTCCACGTTGCATTTCCCACTCTATCCTGAAGGTGTTGGATAAATTAGCCCGACCCTTCCCTTCTCTAGCAGATGTAATCCTGATGAAGTGCACACTGATCCGCAAGCCTCAAAACAACAGTGCCTAACAAATAACAGGAGTAGACCTTTACAATACCTGTTGTCCCAACTATAATTCGCTGTTATGTCTCTCACAAGGAGCGATTCTTTACTTGCTATCCTAGCTAAAATAGCCCACCTATTAGCTCTCCACAAGAAGCAAGGCTATATCGTCGGTGGCTTCGTTCGTGACTGGCTCCTAGGTAGGAAAACCAACGATATAGACATTGCCGTGAACGCTGACGCCACAGCTATAGCTCGCAAGGTAGCCAAGGAACTAGACGGCAAATTTGTGCTCCTTGACGAGGTCAATAGCGTAGCCAGAGTGGTGGTGACCGGACCCGAGCGGTCAGAAAAAACCATGCCTAGCCATCAAGCTATAAGCCAAGAGTGGCATTTTGATTTCTCTTCTTTCGCTGAAAGCATAGAGTCTGACCTGGCTCGCCGCGACTTTACCATCAATGCTATGGCTCTCGAGCTCAGCCAATTTGTTACGGCGACTACAGCTTATAAAAGTCCCCGTAAATCAGCGTCTGAAGTTCGCAAACGACCCCCCTTGAAGCTGATTGCCCCTTTTTCTGGCAGAGCTGACCTGAGAGATAAGATACTACGAGCAGTGAGCGAGCAAATATTTGAGGACGATGCTGCTAGACTCCTAAGAGCAGTCAGGTTAGCGGCGGAGCTTGATTTCGCCATAGAGCCAAACACAGAGTCTCTCATCCGTCGCTATGCCCAAGATGCTGCTAGAGTGCCGGGAGAACGAATTAGAGAAGAGTTGCTTCGCTTGCTCGCCCGACCAAAAGCTGCTTATTTCCTAAGGTACTTAGATAATCTTGGCTTGCTACTGATTTTAGTCCCCGAGCTAGCAGAAGGCAAAGGAATAGAGCAACCAACAGTGCACTTTTGGGATGTCTTCGAACATTCTTTACAAACCGTGGCTGCCATAGAGTTCCTTATCAGAGAAGGCGATTGGGAGTACGGCAACGACGATATGTTGTCCACGGCTCCCTGGTCTGAAACGATAGAAAAACATTTGTCCCAAGAAGTGTCCAGTGGCAGCAATCATAGAGTTTTGCTCAAACTCGGCGGGCTGTTCCACGATATTGCCAAGCCGAGGACGAAGTCCCTCGACGATGATGGCAGAGCCAGATTTCTGGGACACACCAAACAGGGCGCAGCTATGGCCGCGAATATATTAGAACGGTGGCGATTTAGCAACCGGGAAATAAGGCTGGTGGAAAGCCTTGTTTATCATCATCTCCGTCCGGTTCAGATAGCCAAAGATGAGATGCCTACATCACGGGCAGTTTACCGCTACTTTCGAGATACTGCTGAGGTCGGCATTGATATTCTACTCTTAGCTTTAGCTGATTACTTAGCCAGCCGTGGCCCCTTGGCATCTATGGACGAATGGCGAAGACACTGCCAATTGGTAAATTACATACTGGCAGAGCATGAGAGACAGCAAACCAAAATCTTGCCCGCTAAGCTTATTGACGGCCATGATATAATGCAAGCCTTTGAGTTACTGCCAGGCCCGTTGATTGGCAAGCTTTTAGCTATGGTTGATGAAGCTCGTGCCAGCGGAGAGGTGAGCACTAAAGAAGAGGCACTAGCTTTAGTGGGAAAGAAGCTATCTATAATGAAGAGACAAACAAAGGCTTCTCAGGAATCCCCGACAGGAAAAGCAGACTGATGAAAAGGAGTACCGTTTATTTATTCATTTTCATCCTGGCTCTGTTTGGCTTTGCCCTTTGGTCAATAGTGCCACTAGATAGGAACGTTCTCGGCAGAGAAAGACTAAAACTGGGACTTGACCTTAAGGGTGGCTGTTACTTGGTTTACCAAGCTGACCTTAGGGAAGCGGAGCCAGGCACAGAGGACGAAATTATGGAGGGTGTGAAAGGGGTTATAGAAAGGCGTATCAACGCTCTGGGGATCACCGAGTCTACTGTTCAAATACAAAAACACGCGGAAAGATATAGCATCGTTATCCAAATACCAGGCATAGCTGACGTCGAAAAAGCTAAGGAAATGGTTGGACTCTTTACCGTCCTCGAATTTCGGGAGCAAGACGTTGTAGGAAACTGGACTCCAGCCAAGGGCACGGTAAATGGAACAGAGATGACTCTCACCAGCAGGTATTTCAAGGAAAACACCTATATTAGCTTTGATCCATTGACCCAGAAGCCATTACTGGTATTTGAGTGGGATGAGACAGGGACACAGCTTTCTGAACAAATCACTCAACGCCTTATTGGCAAACCGCTAGCCATTTTCCTTGGTGACAAGCCACTCCGAGGCGAAGACGGCTATATCATCGCTCCAACAGTCCAGGAGAAAATAAGCGAAAGAGGGGTAATCACGGGATTAAGCCTCACTGATGCCGAAACTTTATCCCGATTGCTCAACGCTGGACGCATTCGTGTTCCACTGGGAAAATGGGAAGGTGAAGAATTCAAACCTAATATTCCCCTCTATGACAGGACTGTAGATGCTACATTAGGGCAGGATTCCATTCAAAGGAGCATAGTGGCGGCTGCTATCGGCATAGTGCTACTGGCAATATTCATGCTTCTCTACTACCGTTTGCCCGGACTGGTAGCTTGCCTGAGTTTGGGGATTTACGGTGTCCTGCTTCTAGCTATCTTCAAACTTGTACCGATAACTCTAACTTTGCCTGGTGTAGCTGGCTTTGTCGTTTCCTTTGGTATGGCCGTAGATGCCAATGTTCTTATCTTTGAGCGCATCAAAGAGGAACTACGAGCGGGTCGCAGCCTGGGAGCGTCCGTCGAAGCTGGGTTCAATCGCGCCTGGACAGCTATCAGAGATAGCAATATAACTACTTTTATCGCCTGTCTTGTCCTGTTCTGGTTGGGCGGTGAACTTGGTGCTCTCATGGTCAGGGGCTTTGCTGTGACTTTATTTATCGGTGTAGCTCTATCCATGTTCACAGCCATCACAGTTACCCGAACATTCCTTCGTCTGATTGTGCACAGCAGAGTAATTAACAACCTGGCAGCCTATGGGGTAACACCACTCCAAATAACGAGGAATACAAGATGATAGACTTCGTCAATAACAAACGGTGGTTTTTCCTCATTTCAGAAATACTGGTGATTATAGGCATAATATCTCTTATTATCTCACAATTACAGTTCAAAACCCCTTTGCAGCTCGGAATTGATTTTAAAGGCGGTACTTCCATGATTCTTCAATTTAGCCCGCCGGTCGAACAAAGCGAAATACGAGAGGAGATGATCAAGCTAGGTTACGATGAGGCTCGCATTCAATCCGCCAGCGAGGGCGATTTTATCATCTACACCAGAGAAATAACTTCAGACCAAGCCAAAGAGCTAGCCGAAAAGCTGGGAACTGAATTAGATTCACAGGTGGAAATAATAGACTACTACCTCGTTTGGGGAACAGTAGCAGGAGAAACAACACGCAATGCTTTCATTGCTGTAGTAATAGCTACGGTAGCTATGCTCTTTTATATTGTCTGGGCGTTCCGCCACATGCCTAAGCCGTTTCGCTGGGGTGCCTGCGCTGTCATCGCTCTCGCTCTCAATGTGTTCATAATAATCGGCATTTTCTCACTTCTAGGCTTGCTTGTCGCGGTAGCTATTGATGCCTTGTTTGTTACTGCTTTACTGGCTGTCGTAGGCTACAGCATCAACAACACCGTAGTCGTTTTCGACCGTATCCGGGAAAATATGTCCAAGCATATCCGACTTGATTTCGCACAGACCGTAAACGATAGTCTTGTAGAGACACTAGCTAGGTGTCTCAACACTGCCCTGACTACCATTTTCGTACTCCTAGCTCTGCTCTTGTTCGGTGGATCCACGATATACTACTTCGTCCTAGTACTGCTCATGGGCGTTGTTATTGGTACTTACAGCTCCACCTGTGTTGCTGCACCGCTGCTCGTAGTCTGGGAAAACAGAGAGTGGAATGCACTCTGGCCTTTCTCTAAGAAGCGAGCATAACTTTTCCCGGGCAAATCAGACGATTTTGTGAAAGCTTTTTTGACCTGAATCAGGATATAATTGCAGCTTTCAAGAAGCTTCTGCTAATTTTCTGAACCTTAGCGTAACCAAGTTACAAGCCAAGCAGCTCCTTGAAATGCTCCAGCACTGACCTCACATAGGACTCCTCCAGTGGACCAAAAGGCGTACTTGTTTCCAGAATCCGTTTCGGCAAATGCACTTCGTCCAAGGAAAAACCGTGCCGCATTTTGAATTCATACTTTTGCCGATGTATTTCCTCGCCCATACGATTAAGCTCTTCGCGCGTCAGAGAAAAACCTGCTGGCTCAAGTGCCTTCAGCACAATGTCAGGCTGATACAAACCCCTGGCAAAGAAACAAACAACGAGGCTCGATAAAATCTGTCGCCATCGTTCCTCAGCAAGCAAGCCTAAAGCAAGTTCTTGGGCAGGGATGTCTTTTTTTGAGGATAGATTTTTCTGGTCAAGGCTATAACCAGCATTATCGAGATGGCTATGTCTGGTACCCACGATAGCCCCTACATGCGAGCCCGGACCGGTATGATATCCCGGCATTTCGTTGCCACTCAGCGAAAGAGCAAACTCTTCGCCTCCATACACCTCGGATGCATACTTAACCCCGCGTGCCAAAGCACGATAGAAGTCATTCGGTTGCCTAACTATTAACTTCACAGCGTTTACAAATGTGTCATAGTCCCCCCAGGCAAACTTCAAGCCCATAGTCTCCCGATCGGAAATAATACCGCGTTCACGTGCTTCAGTAGCCCACGCCAGTATCACCCCTGTGCTCATAGCATCCAACCCAAATATCTCTATTTGCTCCATCAGATTCAAGAATCCCCTAGCGTCGGAAATGCCAAGCATAGAACCCAGCGCATAGATAGGTTCATAGTCATACGAAATCATGTGTGTCTTATAGAAATACGGTTCGTCCTCGTAATGTTCACGCAATGCTGCAATATGAATACAAGCAATCGGGCAATGCGAGCAGGCGAGACGCCTCCCTAAATACTGCTCAGCAAATACTTCGCCAGAAATGCCGGACGCCTCCTCGAACCTTGCTTCCCTGAGATTCTTAGTTGGTAATGCACCCAACATGTTCAGAGGCAACACATTCTCAGCTGTGCCGAGGTCATGGTACTTCTTCATTGCTGGAGAACCAATTGCCGCATCATAGATTTCGTCATAAACCCTGCGATATTCATTGAAATCGCAAACAGCCAGCGAACGTCTGCCCGAGACAACAATTCCTTTGAGTTTTTTGCTGCCGAAGACCGCCCCCAAACCCAGCCGCCCGAAGTGACGATATGTCTCGGTAGTTACACAAGCGTAAGAAACCAGCTTTTCTCCAGCTCCGCCAATTCTCATAATCGTCCTGATTCCCGCCCCTGGCTCGTTTTCCCTCATAATCCGCCCGACCGTGAAACTATTCTCGATGCCCCATATTGATGAAGAATCCCGGAAATACACCTTATCGCCATGGACAGCCAAATAAACAGGAATATCACTTTTGCCTTTTACCACGATGGCACCATAGCCCGCCATCCGGATGGCGACAGCACTCCGCCCACCACAATGACTCTCCCCAAGGTTACCGGTGTGCGGCGATTTGAACATAGCTACTGTCTTGGAAGCAAGTGGATAAAGCCCCGTTAGAGGCCCTACCGCAAAAACTATCGGGTTTTCAGCACCCAACGGATCAATTCCTGTGGGACACTCTTCTTCCAGAAGGTGAATAGCTACGCCGGTGCCGCCTAAATACTTGTCAAATAACTCTGCGCGCTGGCAAACCCAGTAACGTTTGTCAGATAAGTCAATATACAAAACGTTGGCTAACGTGTCGTTGGCAAGCATGTCAAAGCGATTCCTTCCTTGTTTTCTTCAGAACTCCGTGAGGACAAAACTTTGCACAATAACCGCAATGGATACAAATCATCGGCTTATTAGCTTCTTCATCCCAAAAGACTGCGCCTACCAAGCAAGCGTCTCTGCAATTGCCACAGCCAATGCAAGCTTTTGTGTCAAGTTGAACTCCCCCGCCCTTACGCAGCTTCAATGCCCCTGTTGGGCAGACCTTGGCACACGGTGGATTCTCGCACGCCCGGCACACTATCACAGTAAATCCCCTTTCCATACCTCCCACAGACCTTACACCTATGCAGGCTGCAGCTAGTCCACCCTCTCTTTGTCTTCTGGCACAGGCAAACATGCATAGTTGACAGCCAACGCATCTCTCAGAGTCTAGAATCTGCAACTTCTTTGCGTCTTCCATTCACTATCCCTTAAATCAACCCGAAAACCAGATAACTTGCCAGAAGGCAGTCTAGGTTCTATGTACAGCAGAAAAACGTAAGCTTCTTTGGCTTCAAACCAAGCCGTGTACCCTTTTTATCTTTTCAATACGCTCGTCGAAGCCCCCCAGTTTCGTCCCCGATGGTGCCTTCCCCAAGGGATCATCTATTGTGCCATTGCTGAGAAGGATATCGAACACAGCCTTTACGGAACGAGCAACTACCTCAAGATTGTAACCACCTTCCAGAGCAAAAACCAGACGCCCCTGGCATAGCTCGGTTGCTAGTTCCTTCAATATCTCCGTTATTTGAGCAAAACCGGTAATACTAACCCGCATCATAGCTAGCTGGTCAGCCCAGTGCGCGTCGAAACCAGCCGACACCAGTATAAAGTCTGGCTTAAACCTCTTAGCTATTGGAACCAGGACTTCCTTAAAAGCCCGCTGGTATTCCTCATCGCCCCAACCAGCCGACATAGGGAAATTGACTGTGGTGCCAACTCCTTCACCAACTCCAGTCTCTTCCACAGAGCCTGTCCCAGGATAGAATGGATACTGGTGGGTAGAGAAATAGAGAACCCTATTGTCATCATAAAAAGCATCTTGAGTGCCATTACCATGGTGGACATCGAAATCAACGATGAGCACCCGATTGAGTTGGAACTTACTCAGGACAAATCTAGCAGCTACCGCCACATTGTTGAAAATGCAGAAGCCCATGGCACGGTCACGGGTAGCATGATGCCCTGGTGGTCTGATCAGAGCAAAAGCGTTATCTACCTCTCCCTTCATCACCGCTTCTACAGCCACCAGAACTCCACCAGCTGCATATAAAGCTGCTTCGTAAGACCTTGGAGACGTTATAGTGTCAGGGTCGAGCCATCCACCTCCCTTTTCCACTCTGCTCCTTATATAGGAAATATAGTCCGGCGCATGAACCAGCTCGAGTTCCTCTATAGTAGCAGTACGAGGAGACAAACACACCAGCTTTTCCTTAATCCCGGTTTGTTTCAAATGAGCGATTGTTGTCACAAGTCTGCGGGGATTCTCAACATGTTCGCCTGTATCGTGCTCCAGATAGATTGGAGAATAAACCAAGCCAGTTCGCATGCTTGCATCATATCAAAAGTACCTGCGTAAAAACAATTATGACGAACCTATCAAGAAATTCTGCCAGCTTGGGCATTGCTTTTTATCATGGAAAACATCTATGCTGTGGGAAAGAGTTCTATTCCATGACTAGACAAGAAATAAAAGAGCTGCTCGGCGAGGCAGAGAGGATATTTGCCCGGGAACCAAAGCTGATACGGTTGCAGTCAGGCAAAGCTATCTTTGTTGGCGATACCCACGGTGACCTCGAAGCCACAAAAGAAATCATCCGCAGATATCTCAAGCCTCAGAACAAGCTAGTTTTCTTGGGAGATTATGTTGACCGTGGACCTGCCTCCTTAGAGAACATTAGCCTCTTACTCAAGCAAAAAATTGAACATCCTGATTCTGTTTATATGCTTATGGGAAACCATGAAGGCTATGTCTGGCTCACTTTCTACCCCGCCGATTTCTGGGAAAGACTAGATACCGAGCTGCGCCAGCGATGCAGCGAAGTTCTGTCTCAGTTGCCCCTGGCTGTGTCTACGCCCAATGGCATCATTGCCCTACATGGAGCACTTCCTGATGTCTCAAGGTTAGAAGACATAGATGAGATAAAGCCAGGCAGCGCCGAGTGGCATCAAATAACTTGGGGAGATTGGCAGGAACAGCAAGGCAGTTTTTTGGGAACAAACCCTTATACCGGGAGACCTCAATTCGGGCAAGGCTGGTTCGAGGAAATCATGTCCCGCCTGGGCAAAAATGTCTTGATAAGATCCCACCAACCTAACGTTCCATTCGCAATGTACAACAGGAGATGCCTCACCATATTCACTTCTTCAGCTTATAGACATTACGTTTCCCAGCGCAGTATAGCCCTAGTTGATTTGGGGAAAATGGTGAATAGTATAGATGATATCGAGATAGAGATTATCTAACAACCAGCCGCGCGCCACACGAACACACGCCGCCTAGTTCAGAAGAATTCCCCGCGTGCATGACTACAAGCGACGCATTTTCGTTTGCTTAAGGGGGCTTTCTCTCAGGTCGGCTTGGATATGTGAATAATTTGCAAGCTCTTATACCAGTTACTCTGCCGCTTTGTCGGCGCTGAGGGCGATACAGACACCACTCTATCCTGGGGAAAGCCCCCAGATTAGCGTAGCTTACTTCTTTCTAGAGCTAGATATCTTCTTAGGCAGATAACACGCACATAAATCACCCAGGATCCACACTGTTTTGATAACTCGATTTCGTTCCTTAACAGTTAGTCCCCGGGCTTGCCAACTGCCCACAGAGCCTTAATAGCAGCAATGATTGCAGCGGGGGAAACCAAGACAGCAACATAGCTGAGTATGTTGCCTATCTTTTCACCTAAACTCAATACTGCAAGAGGAGCAAACGCATTGCCCACGACAACCAAAGCGATTGTGGCCAGCAAGAAAAGCATAAACTCTTTTGCTGTTACATTTAGAAGACCTATTACTATCCCTAGTATTACTAATACTAGGATAATGGTCGAGTTCTGAGGCCACAATAGGCCTGCGATGATGGCAAGGACAAAACCAATGATGAATGCCCAGAAACCGATGAAACCAAGAATTCCTTTTCCTCCTGTGGCCAAGTTGTCCTCCTGTTTGTTTTGATATTTCGAAAGCAAAGCTGGCTAGGCTTTGTTTTCGATAGTGGCTGAGGCTACATTGCTCTTCGCGGGTTCTATGCTATTCCGCGCGTTTTCTTCAGCTTTCCAACCATCGCTAGAATCAGCAATACCCCATCCCTCGAGACTATCAGCCTCTAGCCTTATTCGCCCTCTAATATCTCTGCATCCAATCTAGCCGGCTTATTTATCACCTCCTTTTTTCGTATTATAGTTATTTGAACACGTGTACCGAGAATTGTCAATAGGTTGGCGGCAGATTCTCGCGAATTTGCTATCAGCTCATACAACCCGTGTCAAATCACCTAGGTACCTAACCGAACAGGGGATTGCTGAATCCTATAAGGTCTAACCATACGAGGTTTTAACTTCCTGTAAGGATGAGCGCACCTGACCTTCCTCTTCTCTTCATAAGACCCGGCACAGCCGGGCTAGC
>Ga0209721_1001673_pt1 | contig 15768 bp, 10 predicted proteins | sample TshhotsprinmetaG_FD_184139 | JGI IMG/M metagenome (GOLD analysis project Ga0209721, IMG submission 184139) | Hot spring microbial communities from South Africa to study Microbial Dark Matter (Phase II) - Tshipise hot spring metaG (SPAdes)... | ecosystem: Environmental > Aquatic > Thermal springs... | reverse complement strand
GAACCACCGGGTCGCCAGGCTTGTACTCCGGCGAGGCCGACTCCACCACCGTTCCGGCTAGGTCAATCCCCGGAACCATCGGGAAACTACGGATGACCTTACCAGCGCCGGTAATCGCCAGGCCATCTTTGTAGTTGAGGCTGCTGTAAGCCACCTGCACCAGCACATCTCCCTGGGGCAGTTGGTCTAGCGACGCCTGCCGAACGTGTGCAGTATAGGGGTCGCCGGATTCCACTACCAGTGCCTTGAAAGTCTGCATGGCCTTAGATTACCTGATGAGAGCTGGACGACAAAAACCAGCTTACGGCCCTCGACTCTCGGCACTCGATGTTAGGCTTCTGTTATGAGCTCTCCACTGGTCGGTGTCGAATGGTTACGCCAACGCTTAGGCGACAGCCAGCTTCGCATTGTGGATTGTCGTTTTTCGCTGCAAGACCCGCTGGCAGGGCGGCAGGCTTATGACCATGGGCATATCCCGGGAGCGATTTTTCTCGACCTCGAGGCCGACCTTTCGGCCCCCATGCGGCCCGACCGCCGGGGAGGCCGCCACCCCCTACCCGACCCTGAAGTGCTGGCCAAGAGGCTAGGCCGTGCAGGCATCGGTAACCAGCATTTTGTGGTGGCCTACGACGAACCCCCCGCAGGCGGGATGTATGCGCCCCACCTGTGGTGGCTGCTCTTGTGGTTGGGCCACGATCAGGTCGCCGTGCTGGACGGCGGTATCAAAGTCTGGAAAGAAGCCGGTTACGAGGTTTCCACCGTGGCCGCGGAACACCCCCCGACGACCTTTATGGCCTACCCCAGACCCGAGATGGTGGTGGATGCCGAGGCTGTGGCTCACCGCCCAGCTGGAACCATCCTGATTGATTCCCGGGCCCCCGAACGCTACCGCGGTGAGATGGAGCCCATAGACCCGGTTGCGGGGCACATTCCCGGTGCCATCAACCGCAACTGGCTGGACAGCCTGGATACCTCGGGGCGCTTCAAGCCGGCAGCGCTTCAGGCCGAGCGTTTCAAGGGCCTCGAGGGCGAGATAATCGCCTACTGCGGCTCGGGGGTCTCGGCCACCGTCAACGTGCTAGCGCTCGAGCTGGCCGGAAAACAGGCCCGGCTCTACGCAGGCTCGTGGAGCGACTGGGTCTCGGACCCAGGCCGCCCGGTGGCTAAGGGCGAGGGGTAAAGCTCATTTCCTACGTCTGCCGCACTTCGCCAGGGCATGCTGGACGGTAACACACCCCAAGGCGGGTTTGTACCAGGCCCCCGGTGGTTCGCAGGAGGGGCCGGGCTGGCAGGGGCCACAAAAAATGCGCTATCCTGAAGGTGAATCGGTCAAGGGCAGCGGCCAGGGCCGCGCCTTCGGGGGGCGAAACCGCGCACAAACGATTGCACCGACGAACTCGACTCCAGGTTTAAACCAAAAACCTGCCCTCGGCAGGCCGACGGCCCTTTGGGGCCTGAGGATAGGTGGGTGGTATCAGCGTGGATGGCAACAGCCAAGCAGATGCGGTGGTGGTGGGTGCGGGGATTTCGGGGCTGGTAGCGGCACGGATGCTGCAAGCCGCAGGTCTTAAGGTGGTAGTACTGGAAGCCCACCACCGGGTGGGCGGCCGGCTCCTGAGCAAGACCCTGCCCGATGGCTCGGTCTTCGACCTCGGTGGGCAGTGGGTCAGCCCGGATATGCCCAGGGTGATGGCCCTAATCCGGGAGCTGGGACTTACCACCTTCGAGCAACACAACTCGGGGCGGATTGACCTGGCCGTGCAACCACTCTCCTCGATGGATCGGCTCACCCAGGCCGAGTGGGCCTGGGTCAAGGCCCAGCTGGATTTTCTGGTCGAAAGCGTAAACCTGGAGAAGCCCTCGGCCACCCCCAATGCCCTGACGCTGGACGTGCAGAGCGTGGAGGAGTGGAAGCGGATTAACCTGGATAGCCCCTACCTGCGCAACCTGTTTGACCAGATCATCCGCACCGAGTACACCATCGAGCCCAAAGACTTCTCGGTACTGCACCTGCTTTACAGCCTCCGGAGTGCCGGGGGCTTCGAGGGGGTGCTGGGCCTCGAGCGCGGCAACGAAACCCTGCGGGTGCGCGAGGGTATGCAGACAATCTGCACCCGGCTGGCCGAGCAGCTGGGCGATGCCATCAAACTGGGCTGCCAGGTCTACGACATCCTGCACGACGCCCAGGGTGTCAGCATCATCGCCGAAGGCTTGAGCGTGCGGGCCAGACGGGTCATCCTGGCCATACCGCCCAACCAGGTCACCCGCATCGACTTTGAACCAGTGCTGCCCCGCCGCCGCACCAAGCTTATGCAGCGGCTCGAGATGGGTTCGGTGATTAAGTGCTTCGCACTCTACGACCAACCTTTTTGGCGCAGCAAACCCGCCAACCCGGTAGACCCCGACCGCCTGCTCTTCGACGACACCATCGATGCAACCCCCTGCGATGGGCGCAACCCCGCCCTGGTGGCTTTTATTGGCGGCGACGATGCAGTGCTGTGGAGCGACAAGCCCTTTGAAATTCGCCGCCGTGCCGTGCTAGAAGATCTCGCGCTGGTTTTTGGGGAAGAAGCCCTATACCCTAGGCTCTACTTCGACCACGACTGGCTCACCGAGCCTTTCATAGGCGGAGGCTACCAGTGTTACGCCCCGCCGGGGGTGATGCTTGCAGGTTTCGAGGAAATGCGGATTCCTATTGGACGCATCCACTGGGCCGGAACCGAGACCGCCGTACACTACTACGGCTACATCGAGGGGGCCATCGAGGCCGGTGAGCGAGCAGCTAAAGAGGTGCTGGAGAGCCAACCCTAGGAGGTAAATCCCCACTTACCCACATTGCCGGCCCTCCCACAGGTTAAACTTGGGATCAGACTTATGGTGGCTCTTTCCACACGGCTCAAAACCTACCTCGACCTGGTTCGCTTCGAACACACCCTGTTTGCCCTCCCCTTCGCCTACGGCGGCATGCTGCTGGCCGCCAAAGGCTGGCCGGGTTGGGAAGTGTTCGGCTGGGTCACGGTAGCCATGATTGGAGCCCGCACCGGCGCCATGGCGCTGAACCGGCTGATCGACCACCGCATCGACGCCGCCAACCCCCGCACGGCTGGGCGACACCTGCCCAGGGGCCTGGTCAAACCGAGCGAAGTGCTGGCCCTGGCGGTGGTGGGCTTGTTGTGCCTGGCGCTGGCGGCCTTCAACCTCAACACCCTCACCGCGCAGCTGTTGCCGGTGGCGGTGTTTTTCCTGGTCGGCTACAGCTATACCAAGCGTTTTACCTGGCTTTGCCACTTCTGGCTGGGCCTGACCATCGGAGCCGCTACGGCAGGTGGCTGGATTGCCGTAACAGGGGCTTTCGAACCGGCCCTGTTCGCCCTGTGGGCCGGTACGGCCTTCTGGCTGGCTGGCTTCGACATCCTCTACGCCACCCAGGACTTCAAGTTCGACCGCGAGAACGGCATCCACAGCGTTCCGGCCCGCTTCGGCATCGCCACGGCGTTGCGCATTGCCCAGGCCTCCCATGCCCTCACCTTCGCTTTCTTTTTGCTGACCGGTCTGTTGAGCGGAGCGGGCTGGCTGTACTTTGTGGGGGTGCTGGCGGTGGGCGCTGTGCTCTGGTATGAGCATCAGTTGGTGCGGCCCGACGACCTCAGCAAGGTAGACCAGGCCTTCTTTCAGGCCAACGTGGTAGTGAGCCTGGGGATGCTGGCCTTTATCCTGCTGGATACGCTGGTTTGAGGCGGCCTTGCCAGGTCACACCCGCTGCAGGTGGGGGGCCAGCGCCTCCCGCATCATCTGCGCCACGGCGTGGGCATCGTAGAGGTCGGAGTAGCCCATCAGCGAGAGGCGGAATACCTTGCCCTTGAGCTGGCCCTGCCCGCCGATAATGGTGGCCCCGCGGGCGGCGAAGGCCTCCTTGACCTGGGCATAGCTCACCCCCTCGGGCAGGTAGAAGCAGGTGGTGGCCGGGCTTCGAACCTCGGGCACGGCCCGCAGGCCAAGCTGCTCGCCGGCAGCATACAAGATCTCGTTTTGCTGTTTCTTGAGGGCGATGTGCTCGGGAAGCTGGGGCAGCAGTTCCTCCAGAACCGTTGCGGTGGCGGCCACCAGGTTGATGGCCGGGGTCCAGGCCGACTCACCCGAGCTCTGCACCTTGAGTTCGGCGGCCAGGTTGAGGTAGAAGCCGCGCGGCTTTAGGTGCTCGAGGGCGCGGGGCGAGAGGGCCACATAGGCCAGCCCCGGCGGGCACATCAGGCCTTTTTGTGAGCCACAAGCTGCGGCATCCAGGCCCCAGCCCTCCAGTTCGAATTCGGTGACGAAGAGGCTGGTGATGGCATCCACCACCACCAACGCCTCGGGGAAACGGGCCTTGAAGGCCTGGGCCAGGGTGCGCACGTCGTTAAGGGCACCGGTAGACGACTCGGAATGGGTGAGCAGCAGACCGTCGAAAGGCCCTTCGGGGGCCTCGAGGTGTTCGGGTTGCACCACCCGGCCCCACTCGAGCTCGAGGCGCACAACTTCCAGCCCCGCTTCGGCAGCAATCTTGGCCCAACGCTCGGAGAAGTTGCCCTGTACCGGCACCAGCACCCTCGAGCCCGGCGAAAACAGGTTATGCACCAGCGCGTCCATGGCCGCCGTGCCCGAGCCGGTAAGCATCAAGACCTGGCCCTGGGTGTGGAAGGCGGACTCGAGGCCGGCCTTGGCATGCAAAAAAATCCTCTTGGCTGCGTCGCTGCGGTGGTGGAGCTGGGGTCGGGAAAGGGCTTCCAGGGCTTTGGGGTGCAGTTCGACCGGGCCGGGGGTGAGGAGGCGAGGGCGGTACATGGGCTGTATTTTAGTGCACACGGGTCATGTCAGCCCTGTGTGGAACCTGCTATTGCGCCAACCCAAACGCCCATCACACAGCAGGGCGTCGCGGGACGAACGGGCTTTCGGTCACGCCTCTGGGCTGAGGGCCCACTCAGCCAACAGGTTGCTTTGCAGCGGCCTCGACCAGCGCTTGGAAGATCCCCCACTGCTCCGGCAACAGTTCGGGGTGCCACTGCACTCCAAAGTAGAAGGGATGGCCCTCCAGCACCACCGCTTCCACGATGCCATCCGGTGCAGTCGCAACAGGGTGTAGCCCTGGGGCCAGGTCTTTGAGGGCCTGATGGTGGTAGGAGTTGACCCGGAAGCGAGGTTCAAACAGCCTGTTGAGCGGGCTGGGGCCAGCCTGCTCCACGCTGTGGGAGAGCACCGGTGGCTCGGCTTTCTGGCTGTGCTGTATGGTACCGAAGCCCTGAGCGGGTAAGTCCTGGTATAGACTGCCCCCCAGGGCCACGTTCATCACCTGGATACCCCGGCAGATTCCCAGGGTGGGGATGCCGTGCAGGGCCGTGTAGCGGGCCACAAAAAGCTCCACTTCATCGCGCTCGAGGCTTACCTCCCCCATCTGTGGAATGGGCTCCTCGCCAAAATGGGCCGGGTCTACATCCGCCCCCCCTGGCAGCAAGACCCCATCCAGCTTGTGCAGGATGGCACCGAGCCTATCGCTCGGCTGTGGGGGTAGGATTACAATACCTGCACCCTGGGTTTCCAGCGCCCGCACGTAGGGCTCGAGCAGGCCCCAGATCTTGGTACGAATCCAGCCCTCTGTGCTGCGCGATTGAGGTGTAACGCCGATGAGCATGACCCCATCCTACACTGCCCTACGGCCCGAGTTTAAGGAAGCCCTCAGGGTAGCTGCCCAAAACTTCCCGACCCCCTTCTATGCCTACGATCTGCCGGTGGTTTTTGAGCGCATAGACCGCCTGCATAAAGCCTTTCCCGGCGCGGAAATCTTCTACGCTATGAAGGCTAACCCCCGCCTGGGCCTGCTGCGGCGGCTGCTGGAGCGGGGCATTTTCGTCGAGGCGGTGAGCCTGGGCGAAGTGTACCGGGCCTACAAGGCCGGTTTCCAGCGCAACGAGGTGCTGTTGAATGGGCCGGTCAAGACTCCTACCATGCTGGAGGAGCTTGGCCGTATGGGCCTTCCCATCCTGGGCCTGGACTCGCTGGCCGACCTCCGGCGGACAGCCTGGATGCTGCCCAAAGCCCGTGTCCTGCTGCGGGTCAACCCCGACCTACCCATCGCGACCCACGACCATCTGGCTACTGGGCGCGGCGATAGCAAGTTTGGCCTTTTGCCCGAAGAGGTAGGGCCGACTCTGGAACTGGCCCGTCGGAGCCGCCTGGAGGTGCTGGGGCTACACATTCACCTGGGTTCGGCCCTCGAGCACCCCGAAGACTACCAGGCAGGCTACGCAATGATGGACAACCTCTACCGCGCCCACGGCCCCTTCCAGGTTATGAACCTGGGCGGCGGCTTTGGGCTGGGCCTCGATCTGGGCGGGCTGGGCGCCCAGGCCGCCGCTCTGGCCCGCCAACACGGTGTAGAACTATGGCTCGAGCCCGGTCGCTACCTGGTCGCCGAGGCTGGGGTGCTGGTCACGCGCTGCTGGGGCGTCAAGCGCACCCGCCGCAACTATCTGCTGATCGACGCGGGCATGAGCCAGCTCATCCGGCCCATGCTCTACGGCGCGGTGCACCCGGTGGAGCCGCTGTACAAAAACCCCATCAAGGAAACCTACGACCTGGCCGGCCCCGCCTGTGAGTCGGGCGATGTGCTGGCCCGGGACATCACCTTGCCCGAACCCAAAGAGGGCGACCTGCTGGCCATCCTGCAGGGCGGCGCCTACGCCAGCAGCATGAGCAGCAACTACCTCGACACCCCCCGCCCGGCCGAGTTGCTGTGGACCGGCCAGGGCTGGGAGGTCATCCGACGGGAGCAAACCTACGAGGCCCTTCTGGCCGATGAGCTGTGATGGCCTCGCGAGACCCCTAATCTCTTGAACCAGACTACGTTCGTAAGAGTCTGGTATAACTGTGCACTGGGCGTAATTTCCGAGTACTCACCGACTCGCTCACCCCAACGACGGGTGCTGAAAGCGCTCAACCTAGCCTGCCCATCGAGGAGAGCGTTCCAACCGGTGTACACTGCCGACATGAGCAACGGTTCCGCTAGGGCCTTGGTTGAGACAGGGTGGCCTACACAGCTGTGGGAATACTGGCCCGACTTCCAGAGCTGCCTTACGCTGGCTGTGAGGATTTCTTAATGTCGTTTTGAACCACCAGGGGCCGGGGTGCGCTATACACTGTAGAGGGTGGCTATACCCAAGGTCCAAAAGGGAGGTCAGGGCTTGTCGTTGTATCAGACCCTCAATAAGTCCCTCGAGCCCATACTGGGGGAGCGCACCCGTATGGTGCTGGAAGAGGGGGTACGCCGGCTTGGTGTCAGCCCAGACAAACTGGAAGCAGACCATGCCGAAGTGATACTCAAGCAGCTGGTTTATCGTGAGCTGCAGAGCAAAATGAGCCCCAACACAGCCCGCAGCCACGTCGAAGAGATGCTCAAGAAACTGGGCATTGCCAGCCCAGACGGCGCGAAGACCAGCTCTACAAGGCTCTCAGCCCACGCCCACAGCATCCTGGCCGACCTCGAGGCCGGCCTCAAGCGCTTCACCCTATACCTCGACTGGCCCGAGGTTGGGCGTTTACGTGGCCTGCTCAACGTTATCAAGCAAAACCCAGAAGCCCCGACCGTACAGGCATTGCTCCGCGAGGGGCAAGAGGTGCTGGGGCAACTCGAAGAGAAACTACAATCGGCCCTGCTGCGCCAGACCCGCGACATTGCCGACCTCGAGATGGCCTTGCAACGGGTGCAGAGCGTGGGCGGCCCCAAGGTGCGCCGGCTGGAAAACCTTCTACGCCAGATTCAGGAGGCCCACGCCCAGGAGACCCTGGCAGTAGCCGAGGTCGAGCGGGCCCGAGCCCTTGCAGCCGAGATGCGCAAGCTGGTGGAGTCTTCGGTGGTGCAAAACCCCACCGGCGAGGGAGCCATTACCCTCGACACCATCGAGGATATCCCGGCCTCCGATCGCCCCACCGAGCCGCAGGTGGTCCTCAAAGACCCCACGGTGGAGGATATGGTCATAAAGTCCGATTCAGACGGCTTCGACGAGGGGGCCCTGGAACTCGATCTGGATTTTGATTCTCTGAGCGCCGAACAGCAGTCGCGCATCCGCGAAATTGACGTGGCCGAGGATGCCCGGCACCTGGACTCGCTCAAGGAGCGCTATTCCGCCGTACTCGGCATCCCAGCCATTGCCACCGAACTGGCAGCGCTGCAGGCCGAACTCATGGCCGGCAATCCCCTAGGCGAGCGCCTGGCTGCTTTTACCGAACAGCTCAAAATCGCCCACACGGAGGCTCTTTCTGAAGCGCGGGTGCGCTACGAGTGGCTGTCCGATCGTCTGGGCCGCCTAGAGCTGCCCTCGGAGAAAACCGCTCCGGTCCAGGCCCGGCTGGAGGTGGTGCTGGAAACCCTTCAGGCGGGCGGCATTCCTCAGGAATTCGACGAGCTAGAGCGGGTTGTGGCCCACCTCGAGGCCGAAGAAAAGACCCACCGTGAGGTTCTTGAGCGACAGGCCCGCCTAGCCCAAGCTCTGGCAACCTTGCGCACCGAGGCCGAACACTCCCTCTCGCCTTTCCGTGGTCGGCCCCCGGTGGAGTCCTTCTTGGCGGCCCTGGCTCGCCCGGACATCTCCGAGTCGGCCTTACAAACCCTTCGCCAAGAGCTGTCTGAGCTGCTCACCCAGCTTGCCCGCGAGCGCGAGGAGGAGAGCTTGCGGCGCATGGGGCTGCGGGCTACTGTACAGGCCCTGCCCTCCCTGGATAGCCTCGAGGACGACAAAAAAGCCCTGCTTTCGGCCCTTGAGCACGAGGGCAACCTTGTCGAGCTGGAACACAAGGTTGGTGTGCTGGTCGATCGGGCCAAAGGGCTTGTGGCTACCAGGCTGGAGGCCCTTGAGGCCCGCATCCGCCACCTCGAGCAGACCCTCAAAGAATCGCTGTTCGAACTCAAACAGCCTCTGCAGACCACCCGCGAGGCCCTAACCCACGGTCGCATCGCCGATCCCAGGCCGCTGGAGCGCGCCCTAGAAGAGCTGGTTACGGCTCGTCGCAGCGCCATCGCTGAAGAGCTTTCCCGCTACGAGATGGCCGGTCGCAGTATGCGAGGCCTGGGGGGTGAAGAGCTTTTGGACAAGGTAGCCCAGGCCCGGGCCTATTTGCAGGCCGGCGATCTGCCCGACCTCGGCGAAATTCACACGCTCTTGGGCCGCCTGCGCCGGGCTCAGGAGAGCTTGCGAACCGAGCTTGGCGGTCGCATAGGTGAGCTGCTCGAGGCCTACCAGACCCACAAAAGCGTGGGCGGCGAGACCGTTTTGCGCCTCAAACCCCTGTGCGATTTCCTAGCTTCGGCCTCCGAACGCCTGAGCCGCCTGGGGGTCAGCGGTCTGCTGGAGGTACGCCGGGCCTTAGAGGATGCCGAACGCCTCGAGGTTCAACTCGCCCAGGAGCACGCTGCAGCCCAGAGCCTGATGCGGGAGCTCAAGGAGGCCGACCTCGAGTCCCTCCTCGATGTTTTCGAAACGCCACCCCAGCCCTCCCGGCCGGAGCCTGCCCCCTCCTCTGCCTCTTCAACCCACCCGGCTGAGCTACTGAATCAGCTTAACATGCGCGGCGTGGAGGCAGTGGCCTTGCTCGAGGGCGGTCAGGTCGTGGCGGGCAACCTGCCCTTTGCCTCCAAGAGCGCCCAGATGGTCTTCGACGACCTGCTCAACCTGGCCAACGAACTAACCGGACAGCCAGCCCAGCTATCGGTCATCTCCCTTCCGCAGTGGGTGTTGGTGCTGGTACCCCTGAAACAAAAAGGTCTGGTGGTGTTGGCCGAAAAGGCCTTGCTCTCGCGCTTGCTGGCCCTCATCGAGCGGCATCGCGAGGCTCTGGCGGCAATGTAGGACCGTGCGGGCCGATGCCCGCACGGTCCTGCCGGAGCGGTTAGCGTCCCACGCCAGGGGCCAGGCGCAGCGGGGTAGGCAGGCGCAGCCAGATGAACTCGTTGGCGTCCTTGACCTGGGCTCCGCGCCCCCCGGTAGCCGGGTAGTTGTTATCGTTGGCCACTAGGAGGGTGTTGGCGTCCAAGACCAGCACGTCCTCGATGGTGAAGTAGGGGAAGCGGAAGAGGCCCTGCTGGCTGCTAGGGGCCAGGCCCCTGGGATCGGCGATGCTCAGGAGGTCGGCCACCAGCTCCTTGGCGAAAACGCCCTCCGCGTCCTTCCGAGTGAGGTCGATCTTGTAAATTCGCTTGGCGCGGGCCTCGGCGCCCTGGCGGCCATCGCGCTCGATCACCAGGTACTCGTTCTCGTTGACCACGGCTAAGTCGCCGATGGCATGATCCGGCTCGTCGAAGCGGTACCGCCCCACCAGGCCCACAAAGCGCTTGCTGGCCAGGTCAAACTCCATCAGGCGCACGGTGCCCGGCGGGTCGCCAGCCACGGTGCCCTCCAGCATGGGGTAGAGCCGGGTCTTGCTGGGGTTGATGGCCATGCCCTCGTAGCCCCTGGAGGTAGGCAGATTGGCCGGGGAGGGCTGGCCCGGCCCCACCGGGTTCATCAGAAGCTGGGGGTTCTGCGGAGCCCGCACGAAGTCCTTGCTGGGATCCTTGCCCGCTCCGAAATCGGGGGTGGGATAGGGCGGCTCCAGCAGCACCCCCTGGGCATCGAAGTGCAACAGGTAAGGGCCAAACTCATCCCCCACCCACAGGGTGCCATCGGGGGCGATGACGAAGGACTCAGGATCAAAGTCGTAGCCGGTCAGGAGCCGCTCGGGGGTGTTCTCGTTCAGAATGGGGAAGGGGATGCGCCGGTTGGGGTCGCGCAGCTGGATAAACCCCAGCACCTGCACGCTGCCTGCCCCACCCTGGGCGGTGCGGGGTTGCAGGCTTAGCTGGTAGAGGCGCAGCAGGTAGTCGGGGCTGTTGGCCTTGGAGCCAAAGCCGTTGTCGGAGAGCGCCCAGTAGGTTCCCTGGGGCCCAAACTGGATGGCGCTGAACCCCTGCACCGGCTGGCCGGCAAAGGGGGCACTGGCGGCGCGAAAGCCGGGGGTTTCGCGGTAGGCACCGCTTTGGGGGCCTGCTGCAAAGGTATCGGCGGGCAGCACCGCGTAGCCCACCAGCTCCACCCTGGGGGCAGTCTGGGTGAGGGCTAGGCCTAAAACCACCAATAAACCGTACCAAAAGCCTCGCATAAAAACCTCCTATGCGAAACCCTAAGCATCTTTGTTCAGCCCTGGGTAATCCAGGCCCTGACCGACCCATCACGCTCAGTCGCCGCTGCCATGCACGTACTGGAGCTCGTAGAGCTTGGCGTAGTACCCGCCCTTTTGCAGCAGCTCCTCGTGGCGGCCCTCCTCCAGCAGCTTGCCCTTGCGGAAGACCAGGATGCGGTCTACGTGCCGGATGGTGGAGAGGCGGTGGGCGATGATGATGGAGGTGCGGCCCTGCATGACCCGCTCGAGGGCAGCCTGCATCTTCTGCTCGGTCTCGGCGTCCACGTTGGCGGTGGCCTCGTCCAGAATGAGGAGGATGTCGGGGTTGTGCAGGATGGCCCGGGCCAGGGCCAGTAGCTGCTTCTGCCCGGTGGAAAGCCCCCCACCCCGCTCGTGCAGCGGGGTCTGGTAACCCTGGGGCAGCCGGGCGATGAACTCGTCGGCCCCCACAAACGCGCAGACCTCGCGGATCCGCTCGAACGGGATGCTCTCATCGCCCAGCCGCAGGTTGGACTCAATGGAGCCGCTGAAAAGGAACGGGTCTTGCAACACGATGCCGATGGCCCGACGCAGGTCGCGCTGGGCGTAGTCGCGCACGTCAAGTCCGTCAATCTTGACCGAGCCTTGCTGCACATCGTAGAAGCGGGCAATGAGGCTAATCACGCTGGTCTTACCCGCGCCGGTGGCCCCCACCAGGGCCACTTTCTCTCCAGGCTGTATCCGGAAGCTCACCCCCCGCAGCACCCAGTTCCACTCACCCTCCTCGGTGCGGGTAGGCTCCTCAATGCGCAGGGCGTCGGGGCCGGCCGCGGCCACCGTGGCTTTGCCCTCGCCGCGCCCGCCATAGGCAAACCACACATGGTCGAACTCGATCTGGCCGCGGAAGCGCTGCACCGTCCGTGCGCCGGGTTTGTCGGCCACTTCCTCCGGGGTATCGAGAAGCCCAAAGATACGCTCGGCCGAGGCCATGGCGGCCTGGAAGATGTTGAACTTTTCGGATAGGTCTTGCAGCGGCTGGAACAGCTGCCTCACGTAGTCGGTGAAGGCCACCAGCAGTCCCAGGGTGATGGCCTGCTGGATGACCTGCCCACCCCCGTACCACAGCACCAGGGCCACCGTCACCTCGCCCATGAAGCCCACCAGCGGGAAGAACAGCGCAAACCACTTGATGATCTCCACCCAGGCCTTGCGCAGGTCGGTGGAGAGCAGGTTGAATAGACGCTCGTTTTTGGGCTCCCTGTTGAAGAGCTGGGTGGTCTGCACCCCGGTCAGGTTCTCCTGTAGCGAGGCATTGACCCTTGAAAGACGCAGGCGCATCTCGCGGTAGGCGTGGCGCATCCCCCCCCGGATCCAGGTGGTTACGGCCAGGAAGACCGGCATGATGGCGAAGGCTACCAGGGCCAACCGCCAGTCCAGGGCCAGCATAAAGCCCATCAGTCCGATCATTAGGGCGAAGTCGGCGATGAGACCCACCAGGCCGCCGGTGATGAACTGGTTGATGGCATCCACATCCGAGGTGACCCGGGTCATCAGGCGGCCTACCGGATTACGGTCGAAGTAGCCCAGGTGCAGCCGCTGTAACTTGGCAAAAATCTCTGAGCGCAGGTCGTAGAGGATGTGCTGGCCCACCCAGCTAATCAGGTAAACCTGAGCGTAGTTGGCAATGAAATCAACCACCCGCACGGCCAAAAAAAGCGCACAGATGAGCAGGAGGGTCTCGTAGCGCTGGGCCAGGGGGAGCACCTCGCGCGGCACGATGGCATGGTCGATGGCGTACTTGAGAAACAGCGGCGTCGAGGCAGCGGTGAGGGTGCTCGCAACCAGGGCCAGCAGGGCCAAGCCCACCTGCTTCCAATAAGGCCGTACATAGCGCAGTATGCGCCGGGCTAGCCTGGCATCAAAACTCTTCTTGAAGGCTTCTTCTTCGTGCATAAAGCTCCGGCTAATCTACTTCGGCTTGCAGGCGCTGGATGCGGTCGAGTTCGGCATAGAGGCCTCCCTGGGCCAAGAGCATCTCGTGGGTGCCTTCCTCGGCAATCTTTCCGTGCTCCAACACCACGATCCAGTCGGCATAGCGCAGGGTGGAGGTGCGGTGGCCAATCAGCAGGGTGGTCTGCCGGCCCAGCACGCTTTTGAGGCCGGAGAGGATGCGGGCCTCGGTCTCGGTATCCACTGCGCTCATGGCATCGTCGAGGATCAGGATTTTGGGCTGGCGGGCCAGGGCCCGGGCCAAAGCGGTGCGCTGGCGCTGTCCGCCCGAAAGGGTCACGCCGCGTTCGCCCAGCGAGGTTTGGTAGCCTTTGGGGAAGCTGAGGATGTCGTCGTGCACCCCGGCCAGCTTTGCCGCCCATTCGGCCTTAGCCGGGTCGGCCTCGGGCAGCCCAAAACAGATGTTCTCGGCCAGGGTGTCGGAGAAAAGGAAAGGCTCTTGGGGCACCATGCCGATCAGGGACCGCAGGGCAGCCAGGGGCAGCTCGCGCACGTCGTAGCCCCCTACCAAGACTCGGCCCGAGGTGGGCTCGAGCAGGCGGGGAATCAGGCTCACCAAGAGGGTTTTGCCGCTACCGGTGCGCCCCGTGATGCCGAGGGTGGTGCCTTCGGGGATGGTCAGGGTGATGCCATCCAGCACTTTGCGCCCCCCTAGCTCCAGGCTCACCTCCTCGAACTTGACCTCCCCCGATAGACTCGAGGGCTCGATCAGCTTTGACGCTATGGGATCCTGGATGCGGGCCGGCTGCTGCCAGAACTCCTCGAGCCGTCGGTAGCTGGTGGAGCCCCGCTGGAAGATGGTCAGGGTCCAGCCCAGACCGATGATGGGCCAGCCCAACATCATCAGGTAGGCGTTGAACTGTACGAACTGCCCGGCGGTAAGCTCGTCCCGGATCACCATACCGCCCCCAACCCACAGCACAATCAGGCCGGCCAGGCCCATCAGCAGCCCCATCAGGGCCCGCACGGGACCGTCCACGCGGGTCAAGGCCAGGCTTTTGGCAATGTAGTCTTGGTTGAGGGCCTGGAATTCCCTGAGCTCGAGGTCTTCTAAGGCAAACCCCTTGACCACCCGGATGCCCGAGAAGTTTTCCTGGGCCCGCGTGGAAATCCGGTCGAAAGACTCCTGGCTCTCGCGGTAGCGCCGGTCGATGAGCTGCAGCACGTAGTACATCACCGCAAAAATCAGCGGAAATACCAGCGAAAGCACCAGGGCCAGCGGTACGCTGACCAGATACATCGCCACTATGGCAAAGCCCACAAACATCAAGAGGCGGCTGCCCATATTGATACCGCCACCCAGCATCTCGCGTACCGCGCCAAGGTCGGTAGTGAACTTGTTCATCAGGTCGCCGATGCGGTTCTGGTTGTAGAAGTAGCTGTCCAGCACCAGGGCTTTGCGGAAGAGGTCAAGGCGCAGGTCGTGCTCGATATAGCGGCTGGCTACCACCAGCAGTTGCCGGTTGGCCCAGGAGAAAAAAGCCGAGGCCACCGCCGCGCCAAGGATGGCCCAGACCCATACCAAATAGGCCTCCCCTGCCCGAATCGCGTCGATCGCATGGCGCAGAAAGTACGGAGACAGCGAAGCAATCCCCACCGAAGCAATACCGGCCAGCATACCCCACAGGTACTGGGGGCCATAGCGCTGCAGATAGGGCATCAGAGCCCGAAGTGGACCAAAAACTGACCGGTCAGTTCTGTCTGAGGGTGGTTCGGGGGAAGACCCTTGCATCGTTACCAGTGTATTCCTCCAGGCAGTTCAAGAGCGTGACCTCTGACCTGTTCGTCAGCGGGACCGGGCAGTTGCGCAGTGTATCAGGTTCCCAGCTCCCTGGCTAGCTCGAGGGCTACCTCACCCCAGCGCTCCTCCAGCCCCACCAGCCGCCAGGGCTTGGCGGGCGGGTCTTTTTTTAGCAAGCGCCGCAAGGGCCTGGGCAGTGGGAGGTATGTGGGGTCGTGCACGTAGAGCAGCCCCCTGACCTTGCCCAGGCGCGAGAGGTAGCGGTGCAGACCAGCGGCCTCGAGGTCGGTGGGCAACTCCAGGGCCAGCCCGAGTTTTGTCCCCTCAAGCCGTAGCTCGGCGGGGGGCTTGTCAAGCAGAAACAGGTTCAGCCCCTGCTCGGCCAGGCCTGCTTCGAGGCCGGCTAACCAGACCGCATCGTCGCTCAACATGGGCTGGGCTACAAGGCCTATTAGCTGGGTCCCGGGCTGCTGGGGCGGCCGGTGGGTGGGGGTCAGCAAATGCTTGTTACGCTCCAGGGCCCGCCGGGCCAGCATGGGGTTACGGGTTAGGTTTTGCCCAACCTCGGCCGCCAGCCCAGCAAGCTCCGGTGTCCGTTCGGCAGGCACAACCAGCACCGGGGGTAGCCCCGGCACCAGCTGGCCCAGGGTGGCCTCCAGATCCACCATCCAGGACGAAGGGCTGCCATGGCGGGCCTCCGCACCCAGTTGCACATCAGGCAGCAGCAAAAAGTCCACGCCCTGCTTCTTGAGGCTGAACACCTGTTCTACCAGACGTCGAATCGGCTGGGGCAGGGGAAGCTGGATAGAAACTGCTTCCGGACGGATTATTTCTACATCCAGGGCACGTAAATA
>Ga0209721_1001672_pt1 | contig 15807 bp, 13 predicted proteins | sample TshhotsprinmetaG_FD_184139 | JGI IMG/M metagenome (GOLD analysis project Ga0209721, IMG submission 184139) | Hot spring microbial communities from South Africa to study Microbial Dark Matter (Phase II) - Tshipise hot spring metaG (SPAdes)... | ecosystem: Environmental > Aquatic > Thermal springs... | reverse complement strand
GGATTGTTCCTTACAGCATCAGCATTGTAGGTGTTTACCAGTATTCCAATTTTTGCATCTGGATATTTTTCTCTCACTGCATGAATCGCTGGAGTGGTGCAGATGAGATCCCCTATATTGTCACGGCGGATGAAGAGGATGCTATTGAGATGTTCTAACATTTTTATAGTTTTTCGGGCTTTTCCCTTTGACTTCCGAGAGCGCTAATTATTGCTGATGTTATTAGCCAGAATAGCCATGCATGATCCCGAATAAATAAATCATCGGTGAAATTTTTAATGATGACCCCTGCTATCATTGCAATACCGGCTATTGCATAAACAATAAAATCATTTTGACCCTTGATATTTGTGCATATAATCCACATTTTGCGCAAAGCAGCCACGAAAAGCAGGCAAAATGCCAGAATGCCTGGGATGCCCATCTGAACCCCTTTGTTTAAAAGCATATTATGGGCGTGCCACGCGTAAGTATGTGTTTTTGCATATTCTGGATTTAACAGTTTGAAGGCTTCCCTTCCAAAACCACCCCCTGATAACGGCTGTTCTTTTATGTTTTTAAAAGCTACCTGCCACAAGTTCAATCGTGGGTCATCTGATAATGATTTCTGAACTTTCCCTATCAAGATATCGTATGCAGTAAAGTTGTTTTCGTCTATGGCAAATCCACTTCTTTGTACAAGGGTAATAAGATTAAGAACAATCGTAACGATTAATAAACAAAGGCTTGCTGTAAGAAAAACTTTTTTCAGGGAAGGGAGGACACGATAATAGCTCAATAGACAAACGATCAAAATTATTTGTATGAAAAGAGCCTGCCATGCAGCTCTGTTAGCTGTGAAGTATAAGGCAATAATGTTGACAATAATAAGAAGGAATAATAAAAAAGCGATGCGTAAATTACGTTTTAAAGACAATAACGCCTGAACCCAAATAAACGGCATTACAAGAATTATGTATGAACTGAATTTGCCTACACCTATATCAAAGGGTGCAGTTGCTATCATGGCATTATTAGATTTGAGTAATATATAAATTCCCTTAATTAATGCAGAGCAGACAAGAAAGATGTTGCCGATAATCAAGAGCCGGACTGTCCGTGAAAATGCATGCTCATCTTTTACCCAGGCTGCAGCGATCAGTATAGTAATTATGCTATAACCGATTTCAAGCCAGATTTCTCTTAAAGAATAGATTGGGTTGATCGCATAAAATAAGGAAAAAATGGAGATTGCAGTGTATATAATCCATGAATTAAACATTGGTATGTGCAGCCTGATCTCTTTTCGCCATGCCGCCCACAAGGTAACAGATAGGAGTGAAAAGAAGAGGAATTCACGTATCGTTGTTGTGTGCGCAACTGGTAATATCCATATATAACCAGCCAACAGCATAAAAGCAGCATGGTCGAGTTTTTTATTTTTAAGCATGAAGAATTTTCTCCTTGATAAGATCGATTTGTTTTCTTGCCCTTGACTCCCATGTATAATCATATGCCTTTCGCCTCAATTTATCACCGTTTTGTTTTGCCGTCTCCGGAGCAGAAGTTAGCTTCTTTATTGCATATGCAAGTGAATGCGGGTTTCCCGGTTCAAACCATATCGCATCATCGTCTTCTAATATCTCCCGTAGCGGGGGTATGTCGCTGGCGACGATAGCACAGCCGGATGCCATATATTCAAAAAGCTTTAAGGGAGATGTAAACGCACTTGCGGAGATGTTTCTATTTGGCAATATTGCAATGCATGAACCGTTTAAGGCAGCAATTGTTTCTTGATGGGGAAGATGGCCAAGGAATACTATTTCGGCACCACCTGGATGGACATGCTCGCGAAGCTTTTCTATTTGATGGGGCTCCCCTCCGATTATGGTGATTTTAAAGCCTGACAGCCACTGCCCAGCCTCAACGAGGTCATGCACGCCTTTCCAGTCAAACAAACTTCCCGCATAGATTATATTGCGGTGGGCTTCTGTCCATGGCTTTTCAGCTAACAGGTCCGGCACATTTACGCCGTTGGGTAAAACAAATATATCACGACCTGTGAGATACCTCTCCTTTAGTTTTTTTACCGTGCTGAGAGAGTTAGCGGTGATCATGGAAGCCTTCTGCAAAACCATATCTTCCATTTTATGGAGCTTTGCACGCTTGTCCTCAGGTGCAACATCGGCAGATACTTCATGTGCTTCATATACGAGTGGAAGACGGGGAAAGCCGCACAGCAGAAAGTAGGCAAGTTTGATATGGCGAACTATGACACACTCGGGCATCTTGCTGACATTTTTAAGCCATCTTTTAAGTCTCCAGAAAAACAACCTATTTGACTGCATAGTACAGAGGTTTCTGGATAAGGGTATAAACCTTACCGTATCCGGCTTCTTAAGGCCATACGAAGAAAATGGATCAATCGCATCGTCTGCCGGAACATATGCGAAATATACAGTTACTCCCTGAGAGGCCAGTGCACATATGAAGTGCGCTACCTGTACACCTCGAGCCCTTGAAATGGGAAATGGTTCTGGAAAGGCATAAAGTATTTCCATGTTCAAATAGATTTTCGTTTTATTCCTTCTAAGATAAGACAATCGCCAAATAATACTGCCTCTGAGGTAACTCCCATGTCAGGGAAGCTTCGCTTTTTAATGTTATTACGGATTAAACGGGCAATCAATCTTTCAGCTATCCGTTTATACCATTGGGACTTGTATAGAAGATTATTGGTGGATATTCTTGCAATCTGGACTCCTCCCTGCAAGAGGAAAAAGTTGAGCTGCCAGAAATAAATTGGACTGATATGGGCATCCTCAAGTGGCTTTTTCATAACCTCGTTAGGCTCTTGCATTAGTGGTTTGAATCTTGGGAAGTAGCCTGAGAGAAGATACTTTAGTCTTGCGTCAACTGAAAATGTGTTAGGGGTTGTCAGGATAAGCCTGCCTCCCGGCTTAAGGACGCGGCATAATTCTTTAATAAAAACGAATGGATTTTCAAAATGCTCTACACCTTCAATGCTAAAGACATTATCAAAATATTCATCAGGAAAGGGTAGAGGATTAATCACATCATGTTGAATAAAATGCACTTTTGGGTTAGATACCTTAAAATCATCGGAGTTTATGTCAAGACAGTAGATGTTGTCATATCCCAGCTTCAATAATTCCAAGGCGAATGCACCCTGTCCTGCAGGCACATCGAGAGTCAAACCATATGGTTTAATGTCCTCTATGAGTTTTAGGATTGCTGGGTAGTGATTATCTGTTGCAAGTGCTTTGATTTCTGACGATTTGGTTGCCATCTGTTTTATTCTTTACTGAAGATCGATCGTGTCTTTATAGTATAGAATTTTTAGCCATTGCATAGCAATTTTCTTTAAGCCAATAGCAAGAGATGAAAGATGAAATGCTTATGCATAAAAGACCTAACCAAAATATTTATTTATCATTGCCAAGGTTTCTTCTGCTACTTTTTTAGGATGGAGTCTCTGGGCAAGTCGCCTTCCACTTTCTATCAACTCATTTTGTTCAGGGTGATGCAGGTGCTTTAAGATAGAATGCCCCCACGCTATGGGATCCCTGTCAGATATAATTTCACCGGCTTTCTCCTGCATCATCCAGTATGCCGACCCGGCCGTGGAAGATACAATTGAGAATGTTCCAACAAGAGCAGCCTCAATGATGGCATAGTTAAATGTATCAATCACAGAGGGGGCAAGGTGTATATCGCCTGCAGAGAGATATTTTTTTACTTCAGCAGGCTGGATGTGGCCGGCAAAAATGACATGTTTGTCAACCCCTAACTTTTTTGAAAGTGTTTCTAAATATTCCCGATAACTGCCAATCCCGGGCACTATCCGATCGCCTCCGCAAATCATCAGGATGATATTCTTTTGTTGTTGGAGTACATAAGGCATGGAGCGTATTGCTAAATCCAGGCCTTTTACCGGAGCTATTTTGCACATGGTTACGAGCAGTTTTGTTTCTTCGTCGAAATGATGTTTAGCAAAGATTTCTGCGCGACAATGTTGCCTGAAGTTTTCAAGGTTTTCGTTTTCATCAAGTCTCATCCATTTCGTGGTGTATAACGGTATTACCTCTATCTTTTCTGCAGGGCATCCGCTCTCTATAAGAAAATCCCGCGTGACGTACGAGTTTGCCCTTATGAGGTCAGCGCGTCTATATACCCACTGCCTTGCATGATGGACCCATGACCTATTTTCCCGTCCCGGATATTCGATAGAAATTTTCAGGTTGTTCAGATCGTGGACTCCGACTATCCATCTGAATGGCAAAAAGAGATTGATAATCGCAACGAAGAAACCCGTCCAATCCCATTCCACTATGAATACGTCACAGTCTCTATTTCTTTTTATAAAACGATAGATGGAGACCAGCATCGTAAAAAAACGCCTCTCCCTCAGAATTTTTTTGAACAGCTTATCGAGAGCCGCAACATAGGGATGCCGCTTTTTATCGTTAATTACAAAGAACTCAACACCATTCTCATGAATATGCAAGAAATTTTTTGTGCCCGGTGAACGCCTATCATCGGTAAAAACGACTACCCTCTGACCTAAATCTGCAAGGGATTCTGCCATCTCGAGGAAGACAGAATTCCAGATGTCTGTAGCTATGATGCCGATCTTCATTTGTATATCAATGCTCAAGCCAAAAGCGGTCTATTGCCAGGCAATCCACCCGTTTATCCATAAATGCCTTAATTGCTTCTTTCGGAGAACAGACTATCGGCTCCTCGTGCACATTAAAACTTGTATTAAGAACCAGGGGGATTCCGCTCATCTCGTAATAGGTCCTGATTAGTTTGTGATAGAGGGGATTGGCTTTTTTAGTTACGAGTTGTGGCCGTGATGTGCCATCAATATGCACTACTGCAGGTATGCGGCTGCGCCAATCACTCCTGACATCAAATGTAATGGTCATGAAGGCTGCTGTGCGTCTGGCCTTTTCTACCCCGATAAAGATTTCATCAGCATGCTCTTCAAGAACGCTGGGGGCGAAGGGCATAAATTCTGAACGTTCCAGGCGTTTATTAAGCCAATCGTTGATCGAAACATCGGTAGGGCGTGCCAGTATACTGCGGTTTCCTAATGCCCGTGGGCCGAACTCCATTCTGCCCTGAAACCAGCCCACGACCTGTCCTGAATGTATAGCCCCTGCTGCTATCTGAAGAATTTCGTCTTCACTTTTTCGGCTAAAATGCAGTCCAGAGTTTATAAGTTCAGCCTCTATATAATCTTTATCGTATTCGGGCCCCCAATAAACAGAATCAAGCGGTTGCTTCATCCTGTCAAACAGTTGAGGGTCGTGGGTCATCAAATCAAGCAAGACAGCCCCGATACTGTTCCCCGTATCACTCATGGCTGGAAAAATAAAAACCTCTTTCACCTCTGGCAGTTCTGAAATGCGCTGGTTTAGCTTGACATTAGCAAAAACCCCACCGTTTAATGCAACATGGTCTGCACCCGTTTCTGACAGGAAGTTTCGGACCAGTGCGAGCACAACATCTTCGAGAACCTGCTGTGCAGCAGCAGAGATGTCCTCGCGGCTGTGGCCGGTTATCGCCTCTTTCAAAAAGTTATAGCGATTTGTTTCAGCATCGGGCAGCCCTGCAAAATCAGAATCGAGGGTTCGGCCGTCAGGGGAGAGCCGCAATGCCTTCGAGAACTGTTTATAAAGGATGGAGGGATCGCCGTAAGCAGCCAGACCAATAACCTTGCCCTCGTGACGTAGCGGCATGAAGCCTAAAAGTCTGGTGATATGGCTGTAAAACAAACCTGCAGAGGTTCCCAGTTTGCTGGAGGCATAAAGTCGGTTAAGTCGCCCACTTTCGTAAATGCTTGAGGTATGACTGATATTGAAATCTCCAATTCCATCCATAGTGAAGACAGCAGCGCGTTCAAAGCCGGAATAGTACGCGGCAGGCAGTGCATGGGCATCGTGGTGATCGTAAAACCTCACGTTTGTAAGGGCATCGAATTTTTCTCCCTTCAGCATTTTCTTTTGAAGAAAGTGGTCATCGAAATGTTTGCCGCGCGATAATAGCCGTGTAAGGAGATTTTCCAGAAGTATGAGCGGGCGTTTTTCTCCTTTCAGCCTGCGCCGCAATCTGGACAGCTTGCGCTCGGCTTCTTTAAGGAAGGTTTCCCGGATGAAATATTCCTCAGGGAAAAAGGTGTACAGCAGCGCCAGACGATCTACGTCTGCTCTTGAAATTCCAGCCATTTCTAAAACTTTATCGATGGAGCGGTCAGGAACTCTTTCTCCGTCATTTTTGATGCGTGTAAGCCTTTCTTCTGAAATTGCAGCCAAAAGGCCGCCGTTCTTGAAAACTACGGCAGATGATTCATGGCCAGAATGTATGCCCAGTATGATTGACAAAAATGACTCCTTTTTTAAAAAAGCAAAATTATCTTGGCAGTGCTTGATGCAAAAGATTAATTATGCTGCTTGCTACATTTTCCATTATAAAATTTTCGGACAGTCTGGCGCAATGCTGGCCCCATGTTTCAGCAATATGAGGTTTTTGGAAAAAGTCTACGATAGCCCAGGTTAATGCAGTGGCATCGCCGGCAGGGACAACTTTACCTGCCTCGAATTCTTCTACCCATGATGCAATGCCAGCACCATCGCTTGTAATTGTTGGTGTTCCCACGGCAGCTGCTTCTACTGTGACCATATTGAGACCTTCACATAAAGTAGGATTTATATGGACATCGGCTGCAATAAGATACTCAAACACTTCGAGTCCAGAGAGTTTTCCTGCCATAAATACAGTGTTTTCAACGGCATGATTGCGCAGTAACGGCAATACCCCCTGTTTAAGCCATGGATCATCAGGACCGCATAATATCCAGCGACAGTCAGGAATGTGCTTTAGTACTTCAGGCCATGCTGATGCAAGAACATGAAGTCCTTTGCCTTTGAGATTACTGCTTAATGTGATGATAAGTGGGGCGTTTTCGGGAATTCTATATCTTTGCCTGATCTTTAAACGAATCTCTTTTTTTTGCAGTAGCACGTTGTGTAAATTTTCTGTAGAAATAACCAGATGCGATGGGACAACATGTATTTTGTCAGGATTGGCGCCAAGGTCTATTAACTGATATTTAAGCATCGGAGATACTGGTCGTAATATATCGGCACTCTTTATCGGTTGACGCATAAGCCATGTTACCAACGCTGTGCGACGCTTTCCCACATCCGCTTCAGGACAATCAAGGATATCCCCTCCAATATAGCTAATAAGTAAGGCTGGCTTAAGCAACCCGGTTTGTTTGAGGAATGCCGCTGGTATGGCATAGGCAAAACCTTCTGAACTGATGACAGCATCCGGCTTGAAGTAACTGACTGCATCCCAAATAACCCACATGCGATGACCAAGATTCCGGCCGTTGAAGGCACGCTTAAAGAAGCGATCTACAGGCCATGTGATGATTTTTTTCCATCCCTTTTTGGGGTTGTACCATAATGTGGCAATGCTGTCGCCATGCTCATGAAAATAATCGGTGATATGGTAAGCAGGGCTGCTCTTTATCCGGTCCTCTTCTAAAACACAGATTTCATGGCCAAGGTCGCGCAATTTTTTTAGAATTGGATACTCTCCGCTCCATGCGTGGGGGTGTAGATATAGTATTTTCATATATTTACCTTGTGCTGGCTTATCCATTCGGCTAAAACCAAAAGCGACCATAATTGCTTGCTGTGGGATGCATGCCCGGAAAGATGCTCATCAAGGTATTTTTTCACAATATCACGACGTATCCACTTGTCAAGCGTCTTTTCCTCCAGAAGTCTCTGATGCAAAAGGGAGGATAGATCTTTTTTAATCCATGATGGCATTGGCGCTGAGAACCCCATTTTGCCGCGCCGTGTAAAGCCTTTGGGCAGCCACTCTTTAAACGCCTCTTTAAGCAAATATTTGTGACCTCTGGGCGGCTTTAGTTTATAGTGCCACGGAAGCGAGGCTACAAATTCAATAAGCACATGGTCCAGAAAAGGCGAACGGCATTCAAGGGAGTTCAGCATGCTGCAGATATCCACCTTGAAGAGGATGTCTTCAGGCAGGTATGTGGTCATGTCCACATACAGATAGCGGTTTATTCCGACGGCGCTTCGAGCCTTTTCAAAGCGACTTTCGAGATAGCCAGAGGTCACCGATTGCTGTATCCGTGATTGAAGTTCCGGCATGAGCAGTTCTGTTTTTGCCCTGTCCGGATAAAAGGCGAGTAAATGTTTATAACGATCGATGCCCTTCATCGTCAATATCTCATCCGCACGGCTGGCCGGAAAGGCCTTGCGGCCCTTTCCGGGATGGAGGATATTTTCTATGCCGGTAGTAACTTTTCGCATGCCTCGCCATAACGGCAGAAGTTTCAGCCTTTCAATCATGTCTATAAGATTTGCCTGATAAAACCGCTTGTATCCTGCAAACACTTCGTCACCGCCGTCTCCGGTTAGCGCAACGGTTACCTGTGTGCGTGCAAATTGCGAAACATAAAATGTTGGGATAGCAGAGTTGTCAGCCAGCGGCTCTCCAAAGTGTTGTACCAGTCTGGGAAGAATCGAGACAGCATCTGGATGCACTATCATCTCGTGATGGTCTGTCCCGAAATGCTGTGCAATAGTTCCGGCGTATGGCAGTTCGTTAAATTTTTCATCCTCAAAGCCGATGGCAAATGTCTTGAGAGGACTTACGCCCAAATGAGCCATTGCTGCAACAGTAATGCTCGAATCTATCCCTCCGGACAGGAACGCACCGAGCGGCACGTCGCTGATAAGGCGTATGCGCGTGGCCTCAAGGAATTTTTCCCTCAATGCCTCGCAAGCATCGTTAAAAGACAGCTTGCTTCTCCTTGAATGGTCGATATCCCAGTATCTCCATATTTTGTTTATGCGTCCGCCTTTCACTACCATGGCATGGGCTGGCTGCAATTTTCTTACAGCGGCAAAGGCAGACATTGGAGAAGGGATATACTGGAATGTGAGATAATGGTCTATGGCTGTATAGTCGGGATCTCGCGGGAGTGAGGGATAAAGGGAGAAAAGGGCACCAATCTCGGATGCAAAAATAAATCCCTGCGGTATTTCGGCATATACAAGTGGCTTGACACCCAGACGGTCGCGCGCAATGGATAAGGTCTGTTCTTTATTGTCCCATACAGCGAAGGAGAACATGCCGCGCAGTTGTGTAAGGCATCTCTCAAACCCTTTCCGAACAAAAAGGCGCAGTAACACCTCGGTATCCGAGGTGGTGGAGAAAAACTCTCCTTCTTTTTCCAATTTAATTTTCAGTTCTGGAAAGTTATATATCTCACCGTTAAATACTACTACATAGCGACCGTCAGGGCTTGCCATGGGCTGTCTGCCTCCGGAAAGATCGATGATGCTCAGGCGGGCATGTCCCAGACCCGCGCCTTCACATTTCCATATGCCTTTCTCGTCAGGCCCGCGATGACGCAACCAACGGAGTGCTTCGTCGAGAAGCATCTGTTCGCCTTGAGAATCTCTAAGAACATATCCAACTATGCCGCACATAAGTTATTTCTTTTTATGAACAGGTTTTCCAATTGCCGGGCATTGGCATTCCATGTGAAATGCTGCACAGCACGTGCACGTGCATTTATGCCCATTTCTCTCATGCGATCCGGCTGTTTCAGCAGTGTTTGCACAGCGATTCTCCACGCTTCGGTATCGCCAACAGGCAGCAGCAACCCTGTCTCTCCATCGATTACAATCTCGGTCATCCCGCCATTTCTTGAGGCACAAACAGGAACGCCACAGGCCATGGCTTCTACAACGCTTATACCAAAGGCCTCTTCGCCTATGGATGGTTGAACGAATATGTCTGCCTGCCTCAACAGTTTCGGAAGGTCTCTGTGAGGAACCATTCCTAAAAAGTGCACCCTGTTAGAAACTCCAAGTTGTTCTGCCCGCTTATGGAGGGCAGAACTTTCCGGGCCGTCTCCAACGACTATATAATGTACAGACTCGATGGAGGGAAGCATGTCAATTATGATATGCAGCCCTTTCCATCCCACTAAACGGCCCACACTCATTAATAGACGGCTTTCTGAATGGATTCCGAACTTATCTTTAATTTCAGAGTGTCCTTTTTCTGGATAGAAGGCATCGGTGTCCACGCCGTTGTGGATTACTGTTGGATTATGACCATAACGCTCCTTGATTTGCAGGGCATTGTAATGGCTGGCAGACACCCATATATCCACTGCACGCGCAAACAATCTATCGCCTAAGAAAAAGTCTGTGCCTCCTGAGCGAAATATGACCTTAGTATTTAAACCCTTCCTTTTTGCCCACCACATTACAGGGAAATCAAAAGGCTTGTTAATGACTATAATATCATACCCGCCTTCCAACAGATGGCGCCTTGCATAACAGCCAAATGATAGGCGCTCCATAAGCTTCTGAAACCGCGTGCCGAATTTTGGGAACATGGAACGCTCCTGAAAGGGAAACTGGATCAGCTTTACATCGGTGCATCTCTGGCTGCCTCCGGTACCGGCTACTATTGTTACTTCATGCCCTCTTTTCGATAATGCACGGCCTGTTTCCCAGCAGTATGTCTCGAGACCGCCTGATTTATGGCTGGCGGTTACATTGTAGAAGCATATTTTCATGACACGCTCAAAAATTCATCATAAAGGCTAAAATATTTTTTACAATTTGCTCTTAAGTTTTGCATTAGTTGCCCACGATTAATTTGGAATAGAGTTTTTCTGTCTCGGAAACTACATGTTCCCATGAGAATCTATCCTCTACGGTCTTCCTGCCGGCATGGCTAACGGTTTCTTTTAAACGTTTATCCGAGATGAGAGACTCTATTTTTTTAGCTATATCTTCTGCAAAGTCGCCTTCTTTTATGAAAAATCCATTAAATCCATCAACAATATATTCTTTTAATCCGCCTTTTTGGGAGGCCACAACTGGCAATCCTGTTGCCATGGCTTCGATGGGAACCATAGGGAATGCTTCAAAATTCGAAGGCAGAACAATAGCATCTCCCAAAAGGTACAGCAAATGGATTTTTGATGGAGGGAATACTCCAAAAAATGTTATCCTGTCTCCAAGAGGCGCTGCCATTCGCATCATTTCTTCTGCATAACTTTTCCTGCCGCCTTTTTCCGAGATTTCTCCTATAACGAGGAAGCGGGTTTTTTTTAAGTCCTTAAGCATAAATGCGCTCTTTATAAAGTGTTCTACTCCCTTCTCAGGGGATATCCTGCCTACGAAAAGTACCACGAACTCATCTTTATGTATCCCGAACCTGTTGCGTATTTCTTCCCTTAAAGCATGTGCTTCCCAATATGGCTTAAATCTTTTTAAATCCACGCCGTTATAGATACAGCAATAATGTTTTGCCTTTACCGCTGTGCCCTTGTATGAATCGACAATATATTTACTGCACCCTGCAAAGGCATCAACTTCTATGTCGTTTGTTACCACGACCTCGTTGTGCATGTGCAGAATCGTCTTGACGCTATTTTTATTTAAGTTCTTAACCAGAGGGTCGAACCATCTTATGAAGTTATGCATGTGTACTAGATCAGGCCTGACATCATGTATAACTCTGGCAACCCTTTTGGGATAGGATAATGGATCCACCCTTGTAATTTTCTGGAAAAGTCTTTTATAGAGCCGGCCAAAATGTATTCTGTGGAAAAAAATGTCATCTTTATATTCCTCATCAGGATAGAATGGATGCGAAATGGATACGATATGGGGTTCAAATCCTATGAATCTTTTTGATACCTCATACATCCATGTTTCTACTGCTGCCCCCTTGAGGGGGGGATTGGGGTGAATAGGCCCTGAAACCATCAACACCTTTTTACGCATCGCTTATATACCTCGTAACCTTTCCAGAGACAATATCCATGTTCTGATATTTCTACTGTTTAATCTAACAGGATTATAAATGGCTGCCGTCATGCTAAAAAAACTCACTTACTGATTTAAATACCTCATCTGTAGAAATTAATCCCATACAAAAAGGTTTTTTGCATTGTTTTGAAATGCATGGATTACATGGCCTGTCTTTTTGAATTACTTTATGCAGGTGCATATCCTGAAGAGGACCTACCCCCCAGGCATTTGTAGGACAGAACATGGATACGGTTCTTGTGCGGAGGGCGATTGCCATATGCATTGCGCCCGTGTCGTTAGTTACAAGGGCGGTTAGTTTTTTAATTAAAGCAGTTAGTTGTTTTAAAGACAATCTGCCCGCTATGGACAAGGCGCGATCCCCTATAGACTTTGCTATAAAATTGCATAAATCTTTTTCATCCCTTGATCCAATCACCATAATCTTTATGTTTGGTTTGTATTGCAGCAGTCTTTTCCCGAGTTCTATAAATTTTGCTTCCGGCCACATCTTGAATTTTGTGGCTGCTCCTGCCTGGAAGCCCACAATCAGGTCTTGACTGGTTATATTAGCACTTTCCAAGAAGTTATCGATGAAATATTCAGCATTCTTATCCACGATAAGGACCATCTCTTTGTTTTGTCCATTGCATCCTGCAAACGAAGCGGTCTTTAGTCTCACATCAATGGCATGGTGGTTCCATGGATTATCAAAACCGTTATCGGTATTACTTAATAAGAATCCATACTGTCTGGGTATTGGAATTTTATATATAAATTTAGCTCCTGAAAGGTATGCCATTGGAGTTGCCTGCGGCTCATTCCCGTGAAATATCAGGGCAAGGTCAAATTTGTGTCTGCGAAATTCTCTGATGGTTTTGAAAAATCTCTTATAACCTCCGTAATATGGGATTATTCCATCTATGTGAGGATTGTTTTCGAAGAGTTCCATGTTTTTTGCATTGAAGTGCCCGATAATTTTTGCATGAGGATACTGCTCCCTTACTGCCCGAATGGCAGGCGTTGATAGAAGGGTATCTCCTATTGCGGTCGATGATACTACAAGGATATTTTTAATTTTGTCAGGATCAAAATATTTCAAGTCGATCTGTCGTCTGTCGAAGGATTTTAAGAGTCTCATGGATAAAAACAACAAGCCGTCAATGGGATGTATTCTCATTTTTTCTTTATTTTAAGGTAAAACTCCGAAAGAACCGAATTTGTATATATTAACATCCTTTTTTTAAACCACGCAACATTGTCTTTGACCACTATGCGATTGATTGCAAATGGGTTGGAGTCTTTTTTTACAACCCCGTGTTTTGTTGTAAATACTGCCTTATAGCCCGTCGCTCTTGCAACTTGTAGGGCTGTATCACTATAGCTGCCGTAAGGCCAGCACAGGTATGGACACGGTCTGCCGAGCCTTTCTTCAATCGTTCCTTTGGAATCCATTAATTCTTCTAAAAGTTCGTTCTCGTTTAATTGTCCGCATCTTCTGTGGCTTTTTGTATGGGAATAGAATTCAATAAAACCACTCTTCTGCATCTCTTTTGCCATATCCCAGTTAATAACGACCTTATGTGACTGACCATTTGCTAAAAGTTTTTTGCTCTCTCTGTGGGGTGGAATTATTACATCCTGACTTTTGACTATATTCGATGCCCTCTCTGTCCTATCTGTGATTACAAAAATGGCGGCATTAATGTTGTATTTTTTTAGTACAGGGAATGCATAAAGATAATTATCAAGCCATCCGTCATCAAAGGTAACAACTACCGACTTTTCTTTAATGGTTAATTTTCCACTTATAAAATCCAGCAATTCATCTATCTTTAATGTCCTGTATCCAGATTTATACAAATACTCCATCTGCCCTTCGAAGACCTCAGGGGTTACAGTGACCATATCTCCTCTGTGGGGATTGATGTGGTGATACATTAATACCGGAATAGGTTTCACGAGGTTTTATCCTTTAAAAGCGATGAATAAAGGGCATACATCTTCTCGCACATCTTTTCTACGGTATAATTTTGCTCAACAATTTTTCTCCCCTCCATGCCCATTGCCATTGCCCTTTCCCTGTTTTCAAGTATTTTAATGACTGCATCTGCCAATGCTGATGGATTATTCGGTTCTACGAGATAACCATTTATTCCGTCTCTTACGACTTCACCGACTCCGCCGACATCCGTCCCTATAACAGGTTTTTCCATTGCCATTGCCTCTATGAACGATGTTCCAAGTGCTTCCTGAAGGGTGGGAAGAACAAAGAGGTCGATGGATTTAAGTATTTCAGGAATATCCCTTCTTAACCCGAGCATGAAGACTTTATCAGACAGGCCCGAAGTGTGAATTTTATTTAAAATATTCTCTTTCTGTGGGCCATCTCCAGCAAATACAAAAACAGCTTCTGGTATTTTCTGCAAGATTAACGGGATCGCATCAAGTAAGATATGGTGTCCTTTTTTTCTTCTTAAAATTGCGATGGTCCCGATGAGCGGAATATCAGGTTCCAATCCCAACTCCTGCCGTAGGTTTTCAGTAGTTTTTTCAGGGCTGAATTTGCTTGTATCAATGCCTGTTGGAATGGCAACTATCTTTTCAGAATGGATGCCTTCTTTTATTAAATAATTCCTGACATATTCGCTGACAGTGACAACTCTGTGGGGAAGAAAGCTATATGTAAATTTTGATGTTATGGGCAATGCAAGATGTCTTGTTCTGACTATTATTGGTTTTCTTTTTGAAAATCTTCCTGCTATACCAGCAAGAAGACTGTCCCTTCCACTGTGGGTGCTTATCACATCGATTTTTTCGTTTCTTATTAACTTGAGGATGAATTTTATTGCAAGGATGTCATAACTCTTCCTCATCCTGCATGTCCTGACTTCAAATCCTTCTGCTGAGGCCCTTTTGCCGAGCATACTGTCAGGCTGACACAGAATAATTACCCTTGCACCAAGTTTCTTCAGGCCGATGGATTCCTGAAACGTCCTGTTTTCCTGGCCTCCCCAGCCTGTGGACGATTCTGTATGGAGTATGGTGAGCATAATCCCCTTAAGCTGTTTTTATGCCACAGATGATTATGTGGTCGCCTGTCAGAAGTTCTCTGGATGCCAGTCCTTTAATGAGATATTCCCTATCGTTATCGTCATTTTTATTAAAGAGTGATCCGATGAGATAGAGGGCCTTTAAAATGGGATAGAGCCACAAGCCCTTTAACCTTGTCCCCGAGGCTATAACGTGTCTTGGCTCAAAGCCTGACTTTTTCATTAATTGAAATATCTCGACAAAGGAGATCGGGTTATAAGCAAGAAAGCTCCACTCTTTGTAGCATCGCCCCGCCTTGTATGGCTTAAAATGCGGAAAGTATCCCCGGCGTAAAAAAAACAACCTGGATGACACTGAAAGCATATTGGGCAGGCTGATTATGAGCATGCCTTCCTTTTTTAAAACTCTATGGAATTCAGAAAAGACGTGCTTGTGATTTTCAACGTATTGTAAAGATTCGCTGCACACTAAAAAATCGATCGCTTCCTCTCTAAAAGGCAAAAAATGGTTGATATCTGCCTTTACGAATTTTTTTTTGTTTGCAGGAGAGTCATATCTGTCCATGAAAAAGACCTCAAACCCCATATCTTCAAGGGCTGATCCCAATTCACCCTTGCCGCAGGCAGCATCCAACAGATAACCCTTCTTTTCTTTTCTAAGGAGTTCGCATATTTTTTGGTGCTCAAGTCTCATTGTGTTTTCAGTCTTTTTATCAAGATATCTTTAATTTCGGCTGGTTTTATATCCTCAAGGCATTTACTTATTTTACTTCCATTGCATCCGTCTTTTCCACAGGGGATGCATTCCCAATTCCTTTGAATAACAGTATGCATTCCGAATGTTTGTATTCCATTCTTGTTGG
>Ga0209721_1001666_pt1 | contig 15861 bp, 12 predicted proteins | sample TshhotsprinmetaG_FD_184139 | JGI IMG/M metagenome (GOLD analysis project Ga0209721, IMG submission 184139) | Hot spring microbial communities from South Africa to study Microbial Dark Matter (Phase II) - Tshipise hot spring metaG (SPAdes)... | ecosystem: Environmental > Aquatic > Thermal springs... | reverse complement strand
CCCCCTCCCCGTGGGGTCGTAGGGGCGGACGATCCGTCCGCCCTCAACGGGGAGGGGGGCAGGGGGGTGGGGCCCAATCTCTTTCGGCTCACCAGGGGACCTCTTTCGGCCGGAAGCCGAATTGGGTAATACCATTTATACTTTTAACGCATAGTTTGTCATTATAATTTAGAATCTGCCATTGTCAATACAGTTACTTTCCCGGAAAAACAAATCCGACTTGACGGAGCGGCCGGAAAATGGCATAATGGGGGACAGCCGGTCGCCCCGCTTTCCGTAGCGGCTGCTGTCCGGCAACCCCTATGCCGGAGAGACATGTGTCGTCGTTGCCGTTTTTCCATCTGATCCAGGATGACCTACAAAGAGCGGAAACACTCCTCCAGGAGCCCGCACCCGACCAGCATCTGGCTATCACCGGCGCCGTCCAGCATTTGCTGGGGAGCGGGGGCAAACGGTTGCGTCCGGCCCTGGTGTTTCTCTCGTCGCACATATGCCAGGCCGACCTGACCCTCGCCACCTTCGCCGCCGCCGGTGTGGAAATGCTCCACACCGCCACCCTGGTGCACGATGACTTAATTGACGGTTCCCTCATGCGCCGGGGGACGGAGACCCTCAACGCCCGCTGGTCCCCCGCCGCGACCGTCCTCACCGGCGATTACCTCTTTGCCCGCGCCGCCTACTGGGTCGCCCGGACGGGGAACGTCCGCCTGGTCCAGCGCTTCGCCGAGACGCTGATGGTCATCTGCAACGGCGAAATCCGCCAGATGTTTGACAGCCGAAGCGACCAGGGAATCCGTATCCCCACCTTTGAGGAATACGAACAGCGCATCTACGCCAAGACGGCCTCCTTGATCGCCCTTTCGGCAGAGGCCGGCGCGATCCTGGCTCATACCGACGAGGCAACCATTGACGCGCTGCGCACTTACGGGGAGAGCCTTGGGCTGGCCTTCCAAGTGGTGGACGACGTTCTGGATTTCATCGCCGACGAGCGCACCCTGGGCAAACCCGTCGGCAGCGACCTGCGCCAGGGACTGATCACGCTGCCCGTCCTGCTCTTCCTGGAAGGAAACGGCGACCATCCGGCTCTTCGGTCCATCCTTACCTCTTCCTTCACCAATGAAAGATTGCAGGAGGCGGTCCGGGTCATCGGAAATTCCCCGGCGATTGAGCGCTCCCTGCAGATCGCCCGTGATTACGTCCGGAAAGCGAAAGAGGCCCTCCGAGGCTTTCCTTTCTCCCCTTATCAGACGGCGCTGATGGACCTGGCCGACTTCGTCGTCCAGCGGCAGTTCTGAACTCCTATGCCGGACCTCTCCGTGATCATCGTCAACTGGAACGTTCGGGACCTGCTCCAGCGGTGTCTGCAGTCGGTGTTCGCCTCCCCATTCGCTGGACATCTGGAGGTGATCGTGGTGGACAACGCCTCCACCGACGGCAGCGTGGAGATGGTGCGGGCGGAGTTCCCTCAAGTGCGCCTGGTGGCCAATGCCGAAAACCGCGGCTTTCCGGCCGCCAACAACCAGGGGCTGGCCCTGGCCCGCGGCCGCTACGTCCTGCTCTTGAACCCGGATACCGAAGTGCTCAGCGACGCCCTGCAAACCATGGTGGCCTTCGCCGACGGGCACCCCGATGTGGGGGTGGTCGGCCCGAAACTCCTCAACCCGGACGGATCGGTCCAGTCTTCCCGCCGCCGCTTCCCCACCTTCGCTACCGCCCTGTGGGAATCCACCTGGCTGCAGCCCTACGCTCCGCGCCGTCTCCTGAAGCGCTACTACGCCCTGGACCGCCCCGACGACGAAATCCAGGATGTGGACTGGGTGACCGGTGCGGCGTTGATGGCCCGGCGGGAGGCGGTGGAGCAAGTGGGGCCGCTGGATGAGGGGTTTTTTATGTACTCGGAGGAACTGGACTGGTGTCGCCGGTTTCGGGGGGTGGGCTGGCGGGCGGTCTACCTGCCCACGGCGCAGATCGTCCACTACGTGGGCAAGAGCAGCGAACAGGTTCTGCCTGCCCGGCACATCCACTTTCAGACCAGCAAAGTGCGCTATTTTCGCAAGTACCACGGCCCCGTAGTCGCGGAGGTCCTGCGGCTCTTCCTGCTGGGCAACTACCTCTGGCAGATGGGTGTGGAGGGGGCCAAGTGGCTGTTGGGCCACAAGCGGCCGCTGCGCGCCGAGCGCATCGCCGCCTACCGCCAGGTCCTGCGCAGCGGCCTGCGGGTGCGGGGGTAGACTTATGCGCATCGGCCTGATCACCGGCGAATACCCCCCCGACCAGGGCGGCGTGGGCGATTTCACCCACCACCTGGCGCGCGGCCTGATAGACCTGGGCCACGAGGTCCACGTCATCACCACGGCGCGCCCATCTATTTCCCCTTCCGCCTCTCCGCCCGTCGTCCATCGGGCCATCCGCCGTTGGGGCTGGGGTTGCTGGCGAACGGTGTTGCGGGTGGCACAGGAGAACGGTCTGGAAGTACTGAACCTCCAGTACCAGGCCGCTGCCTACGGAATGCACCCGGCGATCCACTTCCCGCCCCGCCGCACCCTGCGCCCGCTGCTCGTCGTCACCTTCCACGACCTGCGGGTGCCCTATCTTTTCCCCAAGGCCGGCCCCCTGCGCCGCTGGGTCGTTTACCACCTGGCCCGTTCTGCCGACGGCGTCATCGCCACCAACGACGAGGACTTCCAGCGTTTGCTGACCGAGGCCCGACCGCGCCGCCTGGCCCTCATCCCCATCGGCAGCAACATCCCCTGCGCGCCCCCCTGCGAATACGACCGCGCCGCCGAACGGGCCCGCTGGGGCGTGGGGCCCGATGACCTTCTTCTGGGCTACTTTGGCTTCCTGAACGAGAGCAAGGGCGGCGAAGAACTGGTCCGCGCCCTGGCCCTGCTGGTAGAGCGGGGCATCCCGGCCTACCTCCTGATGGTCGGCGGACAGGTAGGTACCTCCGATCCCACCAACCAGGCCTATGCGGAGCGAGTGATGGGACTGATCCGGGAGTTGGGGCTGGAGGGACGGGTCCACTGGACCGGCTACACTACTCCCGAAACGGTCTCCGCGGGCCTGCTGGCGACAGACGTCTGTGTCCTGCCATATCAGGACGGCATCTCTTTCCGGCGGGGGACGCTGCATGCCTGCCTGACCCACGGTCGGGCCATCGTCACCACTCAGCCTGTGGTGCCTCTCCCCCAGGTGCGGGACGGGGAGAACATGCTGCTGGTGCCTCCCCGAGACCCGCAGGTGCTGGCCGATGCGGTGCTCCACCTGTACCGAAACCCCGACCTGCGGGCGCGGCTGGAGCGAGGCGCTGCGGCCCTGGCAGCAGAATTCACCTGGGAGCGCATCGCCCGCCGAACGGCCGCCTTTCTGGGAGAGATCATGGGAAGGTAATTTTCAAAACGCTTCGGGGGGAGCACTATGCCCATCCTCCAGATGACCGTCAACGGCCGACCGGTGAGCCTGGAGGTGCCGGAAGGCCGCACTCTGGCCGACGTCCTCCGCTACGACCTGGGGCTGACCGGCACCAAGATCGGTTGCGGCGAAGGCGTCTGCGGGGCCTGCACCGTTCTGGTGGACGGAAAGGCCGTCCGCTCCTGCCGATTCCCGGCCCTCAAGGCCCAGGGCGCGCAGGTGCTGACGGTTGAGGGTATCGCGCCCGAAGGCGGACTTCATCCCCTGCAGGAAGCGTTCATCCGCTTCGGCGCCGTCCAGTGTGGCTTCTGCACGCCGGGGATGATTATGACGGCACTGGCGCTTCTGTTGCGCACCTCTCACCCCAGCGATGAAGAGATCCGCGCCGCGCTCCGTCACAACCTCTGTCGCTGCACTGGCTACCGGAGCATTGTGGATGCCGTCCGCGCGGCGGCGGGACGCCTCGCCGAACCGACGCTCCCCGCCACCCGCTCCCCAGGACGGGTCATCGGGCAACTGCTGCCCCGCCCGGACGGCGTCGCCAAAGTGACCGGCACCGCCCGCTACGCCGACGACCTCTCCTTCCCCGGCATGCTCCACGGCGCTACCCTGCGGGCTGGAATCCCCCATGCCCGCATCCGCCGGATAGACGTCTCTGAGGCCCGCGCGTTCCCCGGCGTTTATGCCGTCCTCACCGGCGCAGACGTCCCCGGCGAGAACCGCCACGGCTTGGTCTACAAAGACTGGCCCGTCCTCTGCACCGACAAAGTCCGCTACGTAGGGGATGCCGTCGCCATCGTCGCCGCGGAGACTCCGGAAATCGCCCGGCAGGCCCTGGAGCGCATCCGCGTGGAGTACGAACCCCTCCCCATCGTCGCCGACGCGCGCCAGGCCTGCCTCCCCGACGCCCCGCGGGTGCACGAAGACCACCCCACCGGCAACCTGCTGGAGCGGATTCACTTCCAGCGGGGCGACGTCGCTCAGGGCTTCGCCCAGGCCGACGTGGTGATAGAGCGGGAGTTCCAGACGCCGATGGTGGACCACGCCTTTATGGAGCCGGAGTGCGCCGTTGCCCAGCCGGGGGAGGACGGACGGATAGAGGTCTACGTCGGTTCGCAGATCCCCTACGCCGACCGGGCCCAGATCGCCGCCGCGCTGGGGGAGGATGTGCGCGTGGTCGCCACTATGATGGGCGGGGGCTTCGGCGGCAAAGAAGACATCGCCGCCCAGATTCACGCCGCGCTGCTGGCCCGCGCCACGGGCCGTCCGGTCAAAATCCGCTATAGCCGCGCCGAGTCCCTGCTGGTTCACCCCAAGCGACATGCCACGTTCATTCGCATCCGGTTGGGAGCCACCCGAGACGGGCGCATCGTTGCGATGGAGGGCGAAATCGTGGGGGATACGGGCGCCTACGCCAGCCTGGGCCCCAAAGTGATGGCCCGCGCCGCCAGCCATGCCGCCGGTCCATACGACATTCCCAACGTCCGGGTGGACTGCTCCGTGATGTACACGAACAACCCGCCTGCTGGAGCGTTCCGCGGCTTCGGTGTCCCGCAGGCCGCTTTCGCCGTGGAGAGCACGCTGGACGACCTGGCCCACGAACTGGGGATAGACCCGATCGTCCTGCGGCGGCGGAACCTCCTGCGGGTGGGCGCCGTCACCTGCACCGGGCAGGTGCTGCGGGAGAGCGTGGGCCTGGAAGAGTGCCTGGACCGGGTGGAAAGGGCGCTTCGGGAGGAACAGGGCCTGGGGCCGGATGCTCCCATCCGCTGGGGGTGGAGAGAAGGGGGGAAGGCGTACGGCTGGGGGATCGCCCTGGCCTACAAAAACACCGGTCTGGGCGGCGGCGCCGCCGACTTCGCCATCGCGGAAGTGGAACTGAAGGCCGATGGGAGCGCCGAGGTGCGCGTCGGGGCGGCCGAGATGGGACAGGGACTGCCCGCCGTCCTGGCGGCGATCGTCGCCGAAGAACTGGGCGTCCCCTACGGGCGGGTCGCCGTCCTCCCCCCGGATACCGACCGCACCCCTGAGGCTGGCCCCACCACCGCCTCCCGCCAGACCTTCGTCTCCGGCAACGCTGTACGGTGGGCGGCCGTCCATCTGCGAGAGCAGGTCGCCGCATTTCTGGGGGAACGGATGGACGTCCCGCCGGAGTCGCTGGAATTTCGGGAAGGCGTCGTCGCCACGCCGCGGGGGGAGACCCCGCTGGCGGAAATCGTCCGCTGGATGCGGGAGGCCGGCCTGCCGACGGTTGCCCGCCACCGGTACGATATGCCGCCTACCCGGCCGCTGGGTCAGGGTGGGGATACGTACGTGGCCTACAGTTTCGCCGCCCACGCCGCGCTGGTGGAGGTGGACGAGGAGAAGGGGACGGTGCGGGTGCGGAAGATGATTGTGGCCCACGATGTGGGACGGGCCCTCAACCCCCTGGCGCTGGAGGGCCAGATAGAGGGCGGCATTGTGATGGGGCTGGGGGTTGCGCTGAGGGAGCAGTTCGTTCTGGAAGAGGGGGTTCCCCGAACGCGGAGTCTGGCCCAGTGTCGTCTGCCCACCCTGGCCGATGTGCCGGAGATCGTCTCGTTTATTGTAGAGCATCCGACGTCGGAGGGGCCGTACGGGGCGAAGGGGATCGGCGAACTGCCCAGCGTCCCGGTGGCACCGGCGATCGCCAACGGCATCTACCATGCCGTTGGGCTGCGCCTGCTGCGGTTGCCCTTGAAGTGGTAGCATTTATGGCGCTGGAGCGCCATAAATGCTACGTAACTGTTCAGCCTATTTGGCTGAGGGGGAAACCTCACCCTCTCCCCTAACCCCTCTCTCAACGGGAGGGCGCTGAAAAAGGGGTGAGGGAAGAGATGGGAGGCCTGTCCCGCTTTTGGGGGAAGCGCTTTAACCCCCTCATCCCCCTGGCCCCCTTCTCCCCCGCTTGCGGGGGAGAAGGGGGAGAAAAATCCCCCCTCCCCGTGGGCGCAGCCCAACAGCCTCAATGGGAGAGAGAAGGGTGTCGCCGAAGGGGAGGGGGTGAGGATGAGATCTCTCCCGCAGCACGGGAGAGAGGCCGGGGGGGTCCCTCTTGGCTGGATAGTTACAATGCTACTTGCCCCAACCCTCTGGGTGTGGTAAACTTAAACAGGTTTCAGGCAGATTGCCCGACGTTTCACCCGCATTCCAGCCACCGGAGACGTAGACGCCTATGCTGGCGAAGGTCACCAGTTGCGCTCTCATCGGCCTGGAAGGTATCCTCGTCCAGGTGGAAGTGGATTCTTCCCCTGGCGTACCCTCCTTCACCATCGTCGGCCTGCCCGATACCGCCGTCAAAGAGTCCATAGAGCGGGTGCGTACCGCCATCAAGAACGCCGGCCTCTTCTTTCCGCGCAACCGGCTGACCATCAACCTGGCCCCCGCCGACATCCGCAAAGAGGGCCCCGTCTACGACCTGCCCATCGCGGTGGGGATTCTGGTCGCTTCGGAGCAGGCCTGGCCCCAGGCGGTGGAGGGAGCGCTGTTCATCGGCGAACTCTCGCTGGACGGCTCCGTCCGCCACATCCCCGGCATCCTGCCCATCGCCGCGCTGGCCCGGCAGGAGGGCGTCCGCAAACTCTTCGTCCCCGCAGTGGATGCCCCGGAGGCGGCGCTGATGGACGAACTGGAGATTTATCCGGTGGAGAACCTGGGCCAGCTGGCCGCGCACCTGCAGGGCCTCCAGCAAATCCCCCGTTATCAACCGACGGAGGACCTGAAATCCCTCCCTCCGCCGACCTACGCGGCGGACTTTGCCGACATCAAGGGGCAGGAGCACGTCAAACGGGCGCTGGAGGTGGCGGCTGCCGGGGGGCACAATGTCCTGATGGTTGGCCCGCCCGGCGCCGGGAAGACTCTGCTGGCCCGCTCCGTCCCCTCCATCCTGCCCGCGATGACGGTGAATGAGGCGCTGGAAGTGACCAAAATCTACAGCGTGGCGGGGCTCCTGCTGCCGGACACGCCCCTGATCCGCCACCGACCGTTCCGCGCCCCTCACCATACCATCAGTTACCCCGGCCTGGTCGGGGGCGGGCACTGGCCCCGTCCGGGGGAAATCTCCCTGGCCCATCGGGGCGTCCTCTTCCTGGACGAACTCCCGGAGTTCAACCCGCACACGCTGGAGGCGCTCCGCCAGCCGATGGAGGACGGCATCGTTTCTATCGCCCGGTCCACCGGGACGCTGGTGTTCCCGGCCCGGTTTATGCTCATCGCAGCGATGAACCCCTGTCCCTGCGGGTACTACGGCGACCCGGTGCGGGAGTGCACCTGCAGCCCGGCGACGATCACCCGCTACCAGAAGCGCATCTCCGGCCCGCTGCTGGACCGGATAGACATCCACATCGAGGTGCCGCGGGTGGACTACAACAAGTTGACGGACGAGCGGCGGGGGGAGCCATCAGCAGCCATTCGGGAGCGGGTGGAGCAGGCGCGGGAGGTGCAGCGGCGGCGCTTTGCCGGTACCCATTTGACCTGCAACGCCGATATGGGGCCGACGGATGTGCGGGAGTACTGCAAACTGGACGAGAGCGGGCGGGCGCTGGTGCGGGCGGCGATGCAGCAACTGCATATGAGCGCGCGGGCCTTCCACCGGATTCTGAAACTGGCCCGCACCATTGCCGACCTGGCGGGCAGCGAACGGATAGAGACCGTCCATCTGGCTGAGGCCATCCAGTACCGGCCGCGGCGGTCATAGAGAGGAGGCGGAATGAGCAAGAGAGCCCCGGAGTCACCGGTGACGGAAAAGGTAGAGATAGAGCCCACAGAGCATCCCCACATCGTTCGTGTGGCCACGATTGCTGGCGGTGAGCCCATCATAAAGGGGACGCGCGTACCGGTATGGGTGATCGCGCTGCACTACAAGGCGGGCGAGACGCTGGAAGAAATCCTGGAGGCGTATCCCCACGTTCCTCCGGCCGCCCTGGTGGACGCGATCAGTTACTATCTGGACCATCAGGAGGAGGTAGAGCGGTCTATTGAAGAGAACCAGCCGGAGCGAGTGATAGAAGAGTTCGGTCTGAAGATGGGTCCCAAAGGACTCCTGACATTCGGTCTTTAGTTGGACTTTGGACAAATCGGATAGGGCAGGCTTGAAGGCACCCTTTAGTTGCGCTCACCCCCATATGTGGGACAAATTGCTAGGATCAAGTCCATATGAGCAACTGCTTGCCCGCGCTACAGCGGAAGGTCGGGCTTTGCTGACGTTTAACGCCAGGCACTTTGTTCCAATAGCGCGCGGGTGGTATGAGATGGGGAGAGAACACCCGGGCATTATCGTCTCCGTATGAGGGGCGAGCAGTTCAGGGAACTTCTCCGTTGCACCCTGAACCTGCTGAACTCTTTGAGCGCGGAAGAGATATGGAATACCGTCCGGTTCCTGCAGGAATTCCGATAATACCCAAGGGAATGTCGCATTGGGATGAGCCTCCTGTCTGGCCGAGGTCATCCAGTACCGGCCGCGGCGGTCGTAATCTTGCCCTCTGTGTGAGGTTGCCTGGGTAGTCTCCCGGGGAAAGAAAAGACGGATGTTTCAGCCTGCGATTTATCGGAGCATCTAGGTCAGGAGGTATATATGAGCACGGCGGTCATAGAAAAAGTGGTAGAGCAGATGAAAGATTTGCCGGATGAACTGCAGCGGCGCGTACTGGAATTTGCCCGTGCTCTGGCGTTATCTACCCCGCGCGGAGTTCCCGGAACACAATTACTCCGCTTTGCTGGCGCAATTCCGCTGGATGAGGTGGAAGTGATGCGCCAGGCAATAGAGCAAGGGTGCGAGCAGGTGGACATCAATGAGTGGTAGATACCTCCTGGATACCAGTATACTGATTGCCCTGCTGGCAGATGAAACGGCCGTGAAGGAAAAGTTAGCTCAGGCTGACGAGGTCTTTGTTCCCAGTATCGCAATGGGAGAACTTTACTACGGGGCCTGGAAATCGCATCGGGTCCAGGAGAATCTCGCCCGCATTGATGAGTTGGCAGGGGATAGCACGGTATTGGGATGCGGGATTGAGGTAGCGCGGCATTACGGCGAGATAAAGAACGCCTTACGCGTCAAGGGACGCCCGATTCCTGAAAATGATCTCTGGATCGCAGCAATTGCGGTAGCCTATGGTCTGATCTTAGCAACGCGCGATGCGCATTTTAACGAGTTGGCTGCTTTAATGGTGGAATTCTGGTAGCATTTAATGGGACAGGGTCCTGGCATATCACCGATTGAGTGGGTGATGAACTACCGGAGCAAACGTAAGGCTGTCTATCTCGCCGAGGCCATCCAGTACCGGCCGCGAGTATGAAAGAAGCACTTCGGGCGCTGAATGAGTTGAAGGAAAAAGGGCTCATCCGGGATTATGCCATCGGCGGAGCCATCGCGGCCCTCCGATGGACGGAGCCTTTCTTCACCCAGGACCTGGATGTCTTTATCGTCCCGTCCGGGGAGAGCAGCGGCGAGAAACTCATCGTTCTCTCCCCTATCTACGAATACCTGGCCCGTCAGGGATGCCAGTGGCAGGGACATTGGCTGGTCATCGGGGGCATTCCGGTGGACATATTTCCCGCCGATCCCCTGGAAGAGGAAGCGATTCGGGAAGCAGCCCCTGTGGAATACGAGGGCATTCCCACCAGAGTTATCACCCCTGAATACCTGATCCCCCTGTTTTTAAGGGCCGGCCGGGATAAGGACGTCCGAAAAGCCCGGATGCTCCTGGAGCAAGCGGATGTGGGCCGGGAGAAAATGGAGGGGGTGCTGGTACGGTACGGTCTATATGAACGGTTTCAGCAACTGCGGGAGCGGTAAACGGGTTGTAGAGATTCGGTGAAAGAGAGGGCTTCTACCAGCCATTTCGGCGCCGGGGAGGATGCTGTGGCAGACGAGCCCAAAATCGTGATCGGCGAGCACGTCTTCACGCGGGAGGACCTGTTCCGGCAGGACGAAGAGGCCCGCAAGCGGCGGGCCCAACTCCCCTTTGAGGAGAAAATCCGCATCCTTGTGGAACTGCAAAAACTGGCCCGCCACTGGGGCGGGCACGATGTCATCGTCTGGAAAATCTAATAGACCTGCCTTGTTTCCTTGTTTCCTTGCATCCTTACCCCTTGTATCCTTCCACCCAGGAGGCAAAACCGATGGCCGAACAAGCACAAACCCGTCGCGTACTGGCCGAATACACCTACACGGTCCCGCCCGTGGAGCGGGGCTACACTGGCCAGACCCTGTATGTCAACCTTTCCGATTACACCATCGCTGCCAAACCCGTCACCGAGGAGATGAAGGAAAAGTTCACCGGCGGCCGCGGGTTCGGGCTGTGGCTCCTCTGGCACGGCACGAAGGACGACACGAAATGGAACGACCCCGAAAACGAAATCGTCATCTCCTCCGGCCCCGTCGGCGGCACCACCCAGTACCCCGGCTCCGGCAAATCCCTGGTCGTCACCATCTCCCCCCTCACCGACATCGTTATAGACTCCAACGTCGGCGGCCACTTCGGCCCCCTGCTCAAGTTCTCCGGATGGGACGCCATAGAGATTCAGGGCAAGGCCGACCGGGAGGTCATCGTCGTTATTGACGGGCAACAGGGCCGGATCACCATAGAAGAAGCCTCCGACGATGTGCCGGTGGACACGCACCTGATCGGGGAGTGGCTGAAGGGACTGGCGGAGAAGGGCGAAGACCTGTACTACGTCTCTTCCGTCTCCGCCGGACGGGCGGCCGAACACGCCCGCATCGGCTGCCTCAACTTCGCCCTCTACGACCGCCGCCGGAGGACGTTCCGCTTCAAGCAGGCCGGGCGGGGCGGCATCGGCACCGTCTTCCGCGATAAACACATCAAGGCGCTGGTGGTCAAGAGCCCACCGGTCCGCCCGGACTCCAACCGTCCGGCCAATCTGGAGCGCATCGCTCGCGCCGGGATGCGCCTGCACAAAGAAATCCACGACTACGACGACTCCCAGAACCGCATGCGCCGCCGGGGGACGCCGTACCTGGTCCAGATTATGAGCGACTACGACCTCCTCCCCGTCCACAACTTCAAATACGGCTCCCATCCCGACGCTCGCCAGATCAACGGCGACGTCTGGGAGGCCCGCTTCACCCAGGGGCTGCCCGACGGCTGCTGGTACGGCTGCACGATGGCCTGCTCCCACGCGGTGGACGGCTACACCGTCCGCACCGGCCCGTACAAGGGACAGAAGGTCATCGTGGACGGCCCCGAATACGAAACAGTAGCCGGTGTCGGCTCCAACTGCGGCATCTTTGACCCGGATGCCATCCTGGAAATCAACTTTTACTGCGACACCTACGGTATAGACACCATCTCCTTCGGCACGCTGACCGCCTTCGTGATGGAGTGCTACGAGGCAGGCATCCTGGACGAAGAGAAGACCGGCGGGCTGGAACTACGCTTCGGCAACGCCGATGCCGTCCTGGAGATGCTCCACCAGATGGCCCGCGGGGAGGGCTTCGGCAAAATCGCCGGGCAGGGCATCCGCTGGATGAAGCAGTACTTCGTAGAGCACTTCGGCGCCGACTCCCAGTTCCTCCAGGACATCGGCATGGAGGCGAAGGGGCTGGAATACTCCGAGTACGTCTCCAAAGAGTCGCTGGCCCAGCAGGGCGGCTACGGCCTGACCAACAAGGGCCCCCAGCACGACGAGGCCTGGCTCATCTTTATGGACATGGTCAGCAACCTCCTGCCGACCTTTGAGGACAAGGCGGAGGCGCTCCACTACTTCCCGATGTTCCGCACCTGGTTCGGTCTGGTGGGCCACTGCAAACTTCCCTGGAACGACATCATCCCGCCGGACAACAAATACACCCCCGAACCGGCGAAGATTATGGCCCACGTCCAGAACTACCTGGAGATTTTCGCCGGGGTGACGGGGAAAGAGATCGCACTGGACGACCTGATCACGATGTCGGAGCGGGTGTACAACTTCCAGCGGGTCTTCAACCTGCGGCGGGGCTATGGCCGTCGGGAGCACGACAACGTCCCGTATCGCTCCATGGGGCCGGTGACGGTGGAGGAGTACGAATCCCGGGCCGAGCGGTACGACAAGCAGTTGCGGGAACTCCTGGGGCTGGACCCGGAGAAGATGACCACCCCGGAGAAACTGGCCATGCTGCGGAAGTATCGGGAGGAGCAGTACGAGCGGCTGAAGGATGCCGTTTACGCCCGCCGGGGCTGGACGCCCGATGGCGTCCCCACGCTGGAGACGCTGAAGCGGCTGGGGATTGATTACCCCGACGTCGTCGCAGTGGTGCAGCGGTACTTGTAGGGGAGAGGGAACCTCACCCCACAGGCGCAAACTTAAGTGCGGTTTTGAAACCCACCGCTTAGAAGGGGGAGAAAGGTAAGGGCTTTGGCGCTGGCGGCCGAAGGCCGCCAGCGCCAAAACCTTTATGTCTCATCGGCAAGGAGGTCTTCCTGGACCTGCGCGTTGATCTGGCGGAGGGTCTCGCGGACTTTCTGGTCTATGGTCGTTTTCTGGAAGCCGCCCGCGCGCGAGCGGGCCCGCAGGTGGATTTCTATGACCAGTTCCTCGCTCTCGTCCTGCAGGGGCGTAATGACCCCCCGCATCAGGTCGGAAAACTTCTCCCAGGGGACGCGGGCCCGAAGGGTGTAGGTCTGCGGGCCGGAGGGGGGCGCCCCCGGCGGCGGCCCGGCGGGGCGCTCCACCACCCCCACCGCCACCCCGACGGGCTCCGGAGCGATCTCCGGCGACGGCGCCGCTTCCGGAGAAATCTCCACCCGGCGCACCAGAATGGCCTCAGGGTCCAGCGCGGTATCGGGCACGTCCTGCCGAAAGTAGACCCGCTCTCCAGCGCGCACGCCAAAAAGCCCCTCCCGTATCCCCTGCCGAATGGCATCTAAAACCAGCCGATCGTTATCCACCATCGGCAGGTGGGGATAGCGCCAGAAGGCGTCCATCACTTCCCTCAACGGTTTCTCCTCTTCATCCGGCCGCAGGGTCTTATCCAGCACCCGCTGGGGCGAGATACGGGTCGCCAGGTACTCCTCCTGCCGCAGGTACTGGTACACCCGTTCCGCCAGCCTCGTCCGTTCGCCAACGGTTGCCATCCCCATATCTATCCACAGCGTCCCCCCATCCCCCGCCTTCGCCAGGTAGCGGTACGCGGAGAACAGTTCAAATTCCACCCCCCCTTCGCTGTCTTTCAGTTTGCTCTCCAGCGCCTTGCGGTTCTCCTCCGAGAGTTGCCGCATCAGGGCCTTGTCGTCGTGGATGGAGCGCAACGCCAGGGTCCGCCGCAACCGTTGTTTGAGGTTGACGATGTAGTTCTCGTCTATCGCCAGCACGGTCAGGGTGTTGCGGTAGACGCGGAACGTCTGCCCGCATTTGCTCAGCAGTTCCTCCACAAACCGCTCGGTGGCGCTGCTCTGGCGCGGGTGGTCCAGGGAAAGGACTGCCAACTTCATCTCCCGGGTATCCGGCACGTCCTGGGAGTCGCGCGGCCAGAGGAAGACCGATATCTGTGAACCGGCGATCAACTTCATCCGCTGCCGCAGTTCTTCCCTGATCTGGTCGTCCTGGACCGTCCCTTCCCGCTCCACGATGATGCGGTTGAGGTTCGGCTGACTGGAGAACCAGTAGAAGCCCTTTTCAACATGCAGGTACCAGAGTTCCCCCTCCAGCCGTTGCAGGGTATCGCCCACCAGGGCGGGCTGGATGCCCTCGCGCAGGACCGCCAGCCGCAACCGCTGGATGCTCGTCCCCTTCCGCTCCGCCCCGCTGAAGGAACTGAAAAAGATCGCCGTCGCCAGGCCGGTGGCAATGTTGAAGCGCGCGTACTCCGACCCCATCTCCCGCTCTATCTTCTGCGCTTTGGCGTTGCTGTTGGCGATGTCCGCGGCGATGACGCCCTCGTATTCGTTGCCGATGTGCTTGAGGAGTTCCCGCCGGATCGCCGGTTGGGTCAGGTTGATGTGCGCGGGCTGGATCAGCGGGGCCGCATGCTCCCGCCGGTAGAGGTCCGCCACCACTTCGGCCAGGAAACGCAGGACGCCCCGCGTGCGCTGGAAGGACGGGTAGGTGCTCCAGCGCTCAAACAGAATGTCTATCAGTTCCGGATGGAAGGGGTAGGCGCGGCCCAGTTTCTCCCGGTAGGTCGGTTCGCGCACCTCCCGCGGGACGTCGTCGCCCAACCGCTGGTACATCTCCCAGTAGGTGTTGGCGGTGCGGGCGACCTCGTCCTGGTCGGGCGCGCCCTCAAAGAGGCGGCGGCGGATGATCTCGTAGACCTCCTCCCCCTCCACTGGGGTGTAGATGGCCTCCACCCGCCCGAAGATGCGCTGCAACTGGCTGAGCGCCCGTTCCCCCTCCTCGCCATACGGCGCGCTGGAGGGCAGCGTCACCACCAGCGCACAGCGGGGCAGCACCTTCACCGTCTCGGTCAGTTCCTGAAAGAACGCCATCACCTGGCCCTGGTAGTCCCTGGCCTTGACTGCGTACTCGGCAATCTCGTCCATCAGAATCAGCGTCGGCCAGTCGCCCAGGAGCGCGTGCAGGCGGTCTTTGCCCGGCGAGAGGCGCTTGATGTCGTGCTCGCGCAGGACCTCGTAGACCCCCAGTTGGGCGGCGATCTCCCCCCAGGGGGTCTTGCCCCCCAGCGGGTCGGCGGCCGTCCCCACAAAGATGGCGGTTCGGAATTCGGGATTCGGGGTTCGGAATTCGGGGTTCGGGGTTCGGAATTCGGAGTTCGGGATTCGGGATTCGGGGTTCGGGGTTCGGAATTCGGGGAGGGGGATTCCCCAATCGCGCACCCATTCCGGATTCCGGACGGCGTGGTAGAGGGCGATGAGGGCGTGGGTCTTGCCGCCCCCGAAGGGAGTCTGAATCTGGATGACCGCCTCCCCGGTCTCCTGACCCGAGAGGCGGGAGAGCACCGCCCCCAGCAGGTTGCGCAGCCCCTGCGTCGGGTAGGTTTTGCGGAAGAACAGCGCCGGATCGCGATATTCCAGCGGGCCCCGGTCGGCCACCACGTCGGAGAGTTCGGCCGCGAAGACTGACTCGTCAAAACTCCCCCGACGGATGTCGGCATGCGGGACGATCACTTCACGCCACGGTTTCATCTCTTCCTCCTTCAGAACAGTCGGGGCTGGGCCTGGTAACTCTTGCGCCCGTAGATCAGCCCCTGCAGTACCTGCTTCTCCTTATCCCCCGGCGGCAGGACGTCCGAAATCGCCTGCACTACCTGCCAGAACACCTCGTTGTTCCCGCAGGTCGCCGTTAGGTGCTCCGCCAGTTCCCGCGGCCGGTTCGCCTCCCACAGCGCCGCCGCCCGATGCAGCGCATCTACCATCGTCTCAAACTGCTCCTGCCGCCCGAAGGCCGGGTCGCGCGCCCGCTCCTGCGGACCGCGCACCCGGATGTACTCCCTGTCCTTGTGCACCAGCCCGCCCGGCCCCCACTGCTCGGTCAGTT
>Ga0209721_1001664_pt1 | contig 15870 bp, 16 predicted proteins | sample TshhotsprinmetaG_FD_184139 | JGI IMG/M metagenome (GOLD analysis project Ga0209721, IMG submission 184139) | Hot spring microbial communities from South Africa to study Microbial Dark Matter (Phase II) - Tshipise hot spring metaG (SPAdes)... | ecosystem: Environmental > Aquatic > Thermal springs... | reverse complement strand
GGTTGAACAGCGCGGAGGCCAGGGTCGCCCCGGTGTGACCCATGGCCACCACCGCCGAAGCCTCGCCCTGCTTCACCAGCTGCATGCACACATTGATGGAAGCCTGGCGCTTCTTGCGCACATCGGTAGCCTGGTCTTGCATGGTGATGTACTCGGGTGCCTCCACGATGGGCAGGTCGGCCCCCTGGCTTTGTAACTCCTGCTTCAGCGTTGCAGTGGGGCCTACCAGCACGACCGGTATACCCTGCTTGTACGCCAGCAAGGCGCCTTCCACCGTGACTTTGGGGGCCTGGTCGCCGCCCATGGCATCGAGGGCAATCGGTTTCATGGAATATAGCCTAAGGCCGAAGGTGCAAAGCCGAAAGCTCCAGGCAAGCCCCCATCACCACGCCACCGGCATGGCCTTGTGGCCCCGAATCACAAAGCCGCCGGTATACTCCACCCGGTCGGTGGCCAGACGAATGCCGGGCAGCCGCTTGAGCAGGGTCTGGAAGGAGGTTTGCAGCTCGAGCCTGGCCAGCGGTGCCCCAATGCAGTAGTGGATGCCCAGGCCGAAGGTGAGGTGGTAGTTCTCGGTGCGGGTTAGGTCGAGTTGGTCGGGGTTGGCAAACCTGCCTGGGTCGCGGTTGCCGGAGGCGTACATCAGGGCCACCTCCTGGCCGCGCCGCAGGGACACCCCTTTATACTCGAAATCTTCCAGTACCCAGCGCTCGAACATCGGTAAGGGAGTATCGTAGCGCAGCAGCTCCTCTATGGCCAGTTTGAAAAACCCGGCGTGGTTCTTGGCGGCAGCTTCCCGGGCTCGCTCCATCTGCTCGGGGTTGCGGGCCAGGGCCAGAAAGCCCGCCGTGGTGCCGTTAACGGTAGCCTCGTGGCCTGCGTTCAAAAGCAAAATGCAGTTGGCAACCAGCTCGTCGGGGCTGAGCCGATCGCCTTGCTCCTCTACCTCGACCAGGGCCGAGATCAGATCGTCGCCGGGCTTTTTGCGCCGCTCATCAGCCAGGGCCTTAATGTAGGCCGAAAACTCTACAACCGCCTGGTTGGCCTCGAGGGCCTGCTCGTCGGTGTAGCCGAGCTCGTAGAGCTTCACTATTCTGGCCGACCAGGGGCGCAGCAGGTACCGGTCTGCTTCCGGCACCCCCAGCAGTTCGGCGATCACCGTAACCGGCAGGGGTTCGGCATAATCCCTGAGCAGGTCCATCTGGCCTTGGTCCTCGGCCCGGTCCAGCAAGCGGTTCACAATCAGCTGTATTTTGCCCCGCAGGCCCTCCACCCTGGCCGGGGTAAAAGCTTTCATCATCAGGCTTTTGAGCCGGGTGTGCTTGGGCGGCTCGTTGTCGAGCATGTGGTTTTCCTGGAAATGGTCGAAGTCGCGGGTGAGGGGGTTGGGTGGGGGCCAGCCCAGCTCGTCGCGGGAGAGGATGTGGGTAATCGAGCGTCCCAGGCGCCTATCGCGCAGCAAATTGGCAATATCCTCGTAGCGGAGGAAGAAAATTTTGTTCCAGACTGGATCGAAGAAGACCGGCAGGCTTTCTCGCAGCTCGGCCAGGGTAGGGTAAGGGTCGTAGATGAAGCTGGGGTCGTTGATGTTGAGATGGTGGGTTTGCATCGGCTTTAGCATAGCCCAGCGGAGGCAAAGAACAACCCCCTGCCCTATGGGCAGGGGGTTGTAGCGACCCTGGTCAGGCACTTACCGAGACGTGTTTGTTCAGGCGGGCCACAAAGTTGCTCTTGGGTGCAGCGCCCACCATCACCTCGACCGGCTGACCGTTTTTGAACAGGATGATGGTGGGAATGCTCATGACCCGGAACTTCATGGCGGTCTGGGGGTTGGCGTCAACATCCAGTTTGGCCACCGTGACCTTGCCTGCGTACTCCTTAGCCAGGTCTTCCATCACCGGGGCCACCATCCGGCAGGGCCCGCACCACTCGGCCCAGAAATCCACCAGGACATACTGGTTTTCCTTGAGGGTTGCGTCAAAATTGGCGTCGTTGACTTCGATGGGTTTTGCCATAGCTATATACCTCGCACGCTGGGCCAGGGCAGAGGCCCTTCTGGCTCTACACTCTAGCACTGTTGGCAGCATCTAGGGGAAGCCGATACACTTTTTATAGTGCAAGCGGTTGATTTGTTGAGCATGCCCGAGTACGTTGAAGCCCTGGCGCTGTGGGATCGGGGCCAGTTCTGGGAGGTACACGAGGCCCTCGAGCCCCTCTGGCTGCGGCTTTCCGGGCCGGAGCGCGAACTCACCCACGGCATCATATTGCTGGCCGCCGCTGTGCACAAGGCTAAGACCAACCCCAGGGGTGGCTGGCGCAACTTTGCCAAAGCCCTGAAGCATCTGGAAAACCTGCCCGCCGAGTTCCAGGGCATCCGGGTAGCCGCGCTGGTCGAAGAGGTGCGCCGGGCACTGCAAACAAACCTGCGAACCGGGCCCCGTTTTCCCCTGCTATGAGGTGGTCTGGTCGTCCAAGACCGCTTCGGGGGCGTTCCGCTTGACCGAGGCGATGCCGTTTTCCATCGCGGCGGGGGAGCTGTACATCTCGCTGCGACCAATCTCCTGGTGGTTGGCTGCCTTGAGCACAAAGTAAGGCGCGCCGTTGCTGGCCGTGCGGCGCTCGTCCAGGACAGCGTTCTTCCGCACCGAATCGATGCCCTCAGTCCTTGCTCTGGCAGCGCTCGCTGGTAAGGATGGTCTCGCCGTTGCCGGCCTTGAGGTTGAACATATACTGCCCGTCGGACGCAAGGGCGAGCGCAAACTTGGCTGCCATGGATACCTCCTGAATGGGGGTCTAACAGCCCATACTACCCCATTCGTGTGCAGGAGTATGCAAAGCTCAGTCCTCGAGCCAGCCCACCGCCCAGAGACGGCCCCGCCGCATAGCTCGAGGCGAATCGCTCGCAGGGGCCTCCGCAGGCCCCCCACCAGCGAGCCATCGGCCCGGAAGCGGCTGCCGGCAGGCGCACTCGATGTTTTGCCGGCAGAGGCACTGCAGCCCAGATGGGTGCAGACACGCGAATAGGCGGTGAGGTGTATCTGTTCTAGAGTACTCGAGGGTTGGCCTGCGCCAAGGCCGGAACCCGCACCAGAAGGGCCGGTTGCCCCGCAAACTGAAACGCCAGGTCGGCCCATACTCCGGGAGAGCTGCGTCGGTTCACCAATACGCACCGCTGGCGGGGTAGGCTGGCAGACCCTGTCCGTCTACCAGCAGCATGGCGCTGCCCAGGATGGCCGGTTGGCTTTGCGCCGGTTCATCCAGTCGGCTCCTTTACAAGAGGGCGGGCAGGGGGCGCGCCCCCTGCCCTATGGCTGTTTCGGCTCAGGCCAGTACCAGTGCGTCGTCGGGGTGGTTCCAGGGCACCTCGGCGCGGCTGCGCAGGATTTCCAGCGCCTCCGGCTCGCTCATCACCGGGTTCTGGAAACGGATGCCCAGGGCCCGGGTCATCAGGGTGAAGTTGTAGGTGTTGTCCACCAGGCCGATGCGGGCCGTGCCGACACCGCGACCATACACCCCGAACAGGGTGGGGCTGGCGGTGTGCTGGCCGGAGTTCCAGCCGATGTTGGGGCGGTTGACCTGGGCGGCATCGGTCTGGCGCATCACCCAGGCCAGGGTGTTGGCCGGCTGGATGCCGCGTACCACCGCATCAGGCAGGAAGACCCGCTGGGTAATGGCCGCCACCACCGCCTGGGCCTGCTCGGGCGTGAGGGCTATGCCCTTGACCGTGCGGTAGAGTTCGGTCACACCCTCCACGGTAGGCTGGTTGCCCAGACGACCCAGCATGAACTCAATCGAGCCCTTTTCGTTCTTGAGCAGGTCGATGCCCACGCTGCTTGCGCGGTACACCGGGCCGGCCCCGTACAAGGCGGGCGCCCCGCAGGCGTGGTCGGAACCCATAATCAGCAGGGTGTCGGGGTTCTGATCCACAAAGTTCATGACCACTTCCAGGGCCTCATCGGCGGCCAGGATATCCCACAGGGTGGTCGCTGCATCGTTGAGGTGGTTGGCATGGTCGATGCGCGCGGCTTCGACCTGCAACACAAAGCCCTCGCGCTTGCCAGCCAGGATGGGCAGGGCCTTGCGGGTCATGGCCGCCAGGCTGGGGACGTTGACGTTCTGAAAGCGGCGATCCACCTCGTAGGGTACGTGGCTGCTGCTGAACACCCCCAGGAGCTTGGAGGCGTTGGCGGCCTCGAGCTCAGCCGGGGTCTTGACCACAGCGTACCCCTTGGCCGCAAACTCGGCATACATGTCTTTTTTGTCGCGGCGCACCGCCGGGTCGAAGAAGCGCTGACCCCCACCCAGATACACCTCGGCGCCAAAGTCCAGATACTGCTGGGCAATTTCCTCCTCGGCGTTGCGGTCAGGGTTCGAGACCACAAAGCTGGCGGGCGTGGCGTGGGTGATGGTGGAGGTCGTCACCAGACCCACCGCTTTACCCTGCTGTTTAGCCAGGGCGAAGATGGGGGTTAGCTTGCGCCCGTCTATATGGATGGCCAGCCCTCCGTTGACCGTCTTGACACCGGTGCTCCAGGCGTTTCCGGCGGCACTGGACTCGGTGACAAAGCTGGTCAGGCTGTTGGTGTTTTGCAGGCCGCTCACGCCGGTAGAGAGGAAGCGCTCCAGGGCCAGCGGCTTGCCCAAAACCCGCCGGGCGTAGTACTGGGCAATGGCGTAGTCCTCCCAGCCCATGCCATCGTAGGCAAAGAAGATCAGGTTGCGGGCACGGGTCAGAATGGCGGGCTGGTTGGCTTGGGCACTCTGGGCCTGGGCCGAAAGCGCCCCCGCAATCCCAGCGATCACACCGGCTTTCAACACATCTCTACGTTTCATCTTGGTACCTCCCATTACGAGGCTACGCATTTGACGTCAGGGAAGTGTCAATCTGAGGACGCTCGAGCGTAATCCAGCCGCCAAAGTAACCTGACAAGCCACTGGCTATACGCCCCTAGTTTCATAAGAGGCCAACGGGTTCCGTAGCCAGGCCGAGGTGCTCATCAACCGGCTGGCCGCCCCTGCTGGGCGCGACCAAGATGGATCGGCCCGAGGACATGGGTAACCCGGTGACGGGAGCGGTATACGCGGTCATGACCAACAACAGTCGCCGGACTGCCGCCCAGGTAGACGCAGCCAACCCCCGGCCCGACAACCGCCACGGCCACATCATCGAGATCCTCGAGGCGGGCAACGACCCCAGCGCCACCACCTTCCGCTGGGCTTTGTCCGGTGAGCCCTCCGACCCCAGCACCTACTTTGCCGGTTTCCCCAAGGACAAGGTCTCGACCTTCTCCTGCCCGGACAACATCACCTTTGACCAAGTGCGCGGCAAGCCCCGCCATTCATGGCGGGGAAGGATGGCGCGGACGCCATCGGCGTCCTTTTTTGGCTGGTGTGGTGTATACTGTTGTTCGTCAGGGCGGGGCACGCCCGTAGCGCCTGTGAAGTGAGCGACATTATGTCGCCAGCAGCAGGAACCCACCGAGGCGACTCAGGAGCGGTTCAATGCCTCGCCTGAGCGCGGTAGGAATCCCCGGCCTTTAGGTCGGGGAGGATGTCAACTGGCCGGCAACATGTGGATTGCCACCGACGGACAGGACTCCTCGCTGCGCAAGAACGACGCAGTCTTCGCGGTGCCCACCCAAGGCCCCGAGCGACGTGCGGCACTGCGGCCCCATCTTTACCCCCGACAACAAAAACTTCTTCGCGGGCAGGACTTTATTCTCGGCCTACTGCGGGAGTGCCCCCACAACGGTTGTAAGGTCAGGGTGCACCCCTCCGAGCAAACCCTGCTGATCTGTTACTGTCATGGCAGCCTGTTTCGGCGAACCGATGGATGCCTCGAGGCCGGCGTGGCCAATCAAGACTTACCAGGGCTGCAGCTCGAGCTCGAGGGTGAACACATCGTGGTGGTGGGCCTGGCCGAACCCTGAATATGCCCGACCCAAAAACGGCTGGCTACACCCCACACGTACATCTGACGGATGCGCTTCGAGCCGGAGATGGCCGTCCCCACTGGGCCTACGCTCTAGCTCGGCAGCTTTGCAGCGATAAACAGCCTTTGAGCAGAACAGGTGTAAAACCTGCACCCTCATGTTGTTGCTGAGCAACACACCGCCGGGGTTACGGCTCAAACCCCGCAGCCCCACTCCAGCACCTTCACAAACTGCCGGCCATCCCAGCGCCAGACCGTACTGCCCCATCCCTCATGTACCCAGTCCTCGGTGATGATTTCCATCTTGCCGTCGCCGTCGAGGTCCAGGATAGCCCCAACGCGACGGGTCACCATGGTGGGCATTCCCTCGCTGCCGTCGAAGGGCTTGTCGAGATGGGTTACGTCCAGCACAAAGGTGCGCAGGTCAGTATCGCTCAGCAGCTTACGCACCATCAAAAGGCCGTAGTCTCCCACTTTTTCGGCATAGCGGCCTTCGATAACGGGAGCGTTGGCAGCAAAGCCCGGCTGGTTGGCACTCAGGATGACCTCGTCGCGCCCATCGGCATCGAGGTCTACCCGCAAGGCCTGGGTGATGTTGGGCGCTCCCGTTATTTTGCGCCGGGTCAGTTCGGCCACCACCGCCTGCCGATGGGCCGGGGTAGGGCTGATGGCCTGAACAGCCCTGGGCTGGGGGTTCCAGGAGGCTGAAAGGGCATAGGCCGGGTACTGCACAGCGCGGCGCTCGAGCAGGGTAAGGGGGGTTTCTCTGTTCCAGTCGCATATCTCGGGGGTCTTCAGGCCGCCCGCCCCCTGGGCTTGGTTGATGCGTCCGGTGGGCCCAAACACCTGGTAGCGGCGGGCCTCGAGGCGGGTCAGATTCTCGGCCCTAAGCCACCTACCCCCCTGAAAAGCCCCCACGACCACCGTGTTCTGTCCCTCATTCAGGCGCAGCAAAACCGCCCCTTGCGGGGCCTGCGCCACCGATAAACCCAGCACCATCAGCACAGCCCATAGCTTTCTCATGCTCCCAGGGTACCAGAGCCTGCTTGCCAGCGCCTGTGCGTTTGCATCGATACCCCACCGAAGCTAAGTCATAAGCAACACGCCGAGCCACAGTCTGAGGCCGCGCAATTCCACGAACTCTGCGTCGTAAACAGCTTCTGCTACACCGACCCCGCTCAGCCAATGGCTTACAACCTGAGGCTCCAAGCGATAGGCTATTTGCAATGAACGCTTATACCTACGTCTATCGGGGGGGGCTGATCGAAAACCGCCACAAGGTTTCGCTGGCTGTGGTGAACCCCAGCGGACACCTGCTGGCTTATTGTGGCAACCCCCACCTGGCCGTGCACATGCGCTCCTCGGCCAAACCATTCCAGGCCCAGGCCCTCTACCAAAGCGGCGCCATACAGCGTTTCGGCATTACCCCCGCCGAGGTCGCCCTGACCTGCGCCTCGCACGATGGGACGGAGCAGCACGTGGCCATCGCAGCCAACTACCTGCACAAGATCGGACTGGATGCCAGTTATCTAGCCTGCGGCGCTCACCTTCCCTTCGACCCCGCCTCGCGCAAGGCCTTGCAGCAAGCCGGCCAGCCCGCTACCGTGTTGCACAACAACTGCTCGGGCAAGCATACCGGCATGATGGCCGCCGCCCTGGCCATGGGGGCCGACCCCAAGGGTTATGAGCAACCCGAACACCCGGTGCAGCAGCTCAACCTGCAAACCCTGCGCGACCTCTCTGGCCAGAGCGACATCCCCTATGGGGTCGATGGCTGCAGCGTGCCCACCTTCGTACTACCGCTGGCCTCGGCGGCCCGCATGTTTGCCCTGCTGGCCCAGCCCGAGGCGGCCCCGACAAAGTACCAAGAAGGTCTGGAAGCGGTTTTTCGGGCCATGCGCCAGCACCCCGACCTGGTGGCCGGCCCTCACAGTATCGATACGGTTTTGATGCAAAAGCTGCCCAGTCTGGTCGCCAAGCGCGGGGCCGATGGGTACTACGGTATGGCCGTGCGAAACACCCGCTGGGGTGACGTTGGAGTTGCTCTCAAGGTCGAAAGCGGCTCCAATGAGGCCAGGGAGCCCATGGTGGTCCGGCTGCTGGAAGAGCTGGGCCTCCTTTCGCCAGAAATTGAGCTGGAGTGGCGCAGACCGCTGGTTCGTAACGTGCGCAGGCTAGAGGTGGGCCACCTGGAAGCCCGGCTCGAGCTGGCCTGGGCCTAAAGCGGTTCTCGGAAAGAATCCCGCCTTCCGCGAGAATCAACATCCGTGCTGAACCCGCTTTATGCCGCTGAAAGGGGCCTGAGGCCTGAATAGAGATTCCGCCAGGCAAGCATACAGACCCGATGAACTACCCACAACCAACCGCACTCGCTGTATGGTCGGGGTTTCGCAGTTCTACGAAACCGACCCTCGGTTTCTCCCTGCCCCCTGGTTCCCAGGGGTGTATGTGGTAAACCTGTCGGCTCCACATGCCTTTATTATAGCATACGACCAGAGCCAAGCCATACACCCCGCCATTTCCACACCAGAGCAACGTGGGGCTATCCTTCCCCGACCAACCCAACTACGGTCTGGTTGGGGGCTGCCGCCCCACACCCCTTGAGTTCAACAGGTGTACGAGCAGGCTCGCACAACACGTACGCGAGCAGGCACATGCATGGGTTTCTAAATGCCGCCCGGAAGTACCAAATCTGCTTATCAGGGAGCCAAAAGCGATGTGGAGTGCACCTCGGACGCGCCCCTAGGCGCTTAGTAAGGCACGCCAAACGCGTCCCTCACGCGCAGAGGTGGTATGAGGTAAGCTAGCCCGGATGCAAAGCGAGTTTGTAGAAGAAGTGTTATCCCGCCCGCCCCTGGTGCTGGGCGTAGACCCGCGTCCCGAGCTGCACGGCAACAATCCCATCGCACACATCCGCCGCTACACGCTGGAACTGCTGGAAGCCCTGGCCCACAAAGTCTGCGCGGTAAAGTTTCAGACCGCTTTTTTTGAAGCCCTGGGGCCACAGGGGTTTGCCCTGATGCACGAGCTGATGGCTGGGGCCCGGGTGCTCTCGCTGCCGGTGATTGTGGATGCCAAGCGGGGCGACATCGGCTCCACCGCCGAAGCCTATGCCAGGGCTTACCTGAAGAGCTATCCGGGCTCGGCCCTGACGGTCAACCCCTACCTGGGCAGCGATGCCCTGGAGCCGTTTTTTGAGGCCGCCAAGCAGTCCGGGGGGGCCGTTTTTGTGCTGGTCAAGACCTCCAACCCCGGCTCGAGGCTCTTTCAGGATCTGACCCTGGCATCGGGGAGCCGTGTGTACCAGGCCGTAGCGGACTATCTGGCCGAGCAGGCCCAGCATCAACGGGTGGGCAACTGGTCGCGGATCGCTGCTGTTGTGGGTGCTACTTACCCCGAGCAGGTACTCGAGCTGCGGAACCGCCTTCCGTACTCGCTGTTGTTGTTACCGGGCCTGGGAGCCCAGGGAGGCCAGCCGGTGAAAGGCCCGGGGCTGCTCAACGCGGCCAGTCGGGCAGTCTACTACCCCGGCGGAGGCCCCGACCTAGGGGCCGCCATTGGCCAGGCTGAACGCTTCCTCGAGGCCCTTACCTAACCCGGAACCCATCCGCCCTTCACGGCAGCGTCCCTAACCGGTACGGATTTCGTTCAGGGCTGCTTCCAAAAGGTCCTTCTCCAGGATCCGCACCTCACCAAAACGCAAGTACACCAGCCGCACCTCAGGGTCAATCTGCCAGGCCTGACGGACAGCGGCCAGATAAACCCCCAGTTGGAAGTGGTAGCGTTCTGGCTTCACCTCGAGGTCGGTCTTGTAATCCTCCAGATACCACTGCCCATCCACCCGGTAGAGCCGGTCAATCACCCCCTGCCAGACGGTTGAACCAATCGGCAGGGCCACTGCGAACTCGGGGTAATCCTCCGCACGGGGCCAGGGGAGCTGCTGGCCCAGCATCTGCTGGTAGTTTTGCAACAGCGTCTGCACCTCCAGCATGATGCCCTCGCGTTCGCCGGGGTCGAAAGGGAACATCACCTCCTGGGCCTCGAGGTTGGCCAGGTGCTCCGGGTTATTGGCCTGCCAGTTCTGTCCGATGGCGTAGTGCACAAGCGTACCGATGGCCCGGGCCCGCCCGGGAATGGCCTCGCCTTCCTCGGGATCGGGCAGGGGCAGGGGTTCGGCCTCGAGATTTTTGTAAGCCGAGGGCGAGAACAAGGGGGGAAAGGGTTCGGGAGCGACCTCGAGGCTGGCCCAGGGCGAGGCCTCGCGTGGTGCAGGCGGGGCGGGGAGGGCTGCTGGTCCTGGCGGCTGGTAGCGCCAGGTTTGGTGCAGGTAGTGACTTCGGTCGCGTGGCATAGCCTCGGGCCCCAGATCCATCCTGTCCAGCACCTCTGCCCAGCCCTCCAGATTCCCTTGACTCACACTCCCGGTCAACACCAGGGTGTCGCGGGCCCGCGAGGCAGCCACGTAGAAAAGACGGTAGCTTTCCTCGGCCTCTAAGGCTTTTTGTTGCTCCTGCAGGGTTGTAAACAGGGGGGTCTTCGGCAAGGCCACCATCCGGGTGTACGGCTTGCCAGCGGAGGCCGCCCCTTCAAGGGATTCGTCCTGGTGTGCGGGCACAGACCAAGAACCGCTGCCCTCACCTAGATACAACGGCTGAGACGGATGGACATGCCTGCGCCCCAGGTCGAAAACCGCCACCAGGGGCCACTCCAACCCCTTGGCCCGATGAATGGTCAGGATCTGCACCCCTTCACCGGACTGGGGCACCTCGCCGGCATCGGCTTGCCGGGAGAGCAGCTCGAGCCGCTCGAGCAGACCCTCGAAGCTTTGCGGAGGGCGCGGGGCAAAGTAAAACAGCAGGGCATCTACGTTTTCCTGCGCGCGGGGTTCCAGAAAGTCGTGGTAGGCCCTACCCCCAATCAAGGGCGAGCGAATGAGGAATTTCAGCACCTCGAGCGGGGCCAGGACCCGCAGCTGGTGCTGGATGCGCTCGAGGCGCCGGTACACCTCGGGCCACTGCCGGGCCAGGGTGTGCAAGGGTTCGGCGGACCGCAGGATGCTTTCGACCTCCTGCAGGCGCATGGGTCGTGGTCGGTCCTCCTGGCTCACCTGTCCGAAGGGACTGCGCAGCCAGGCTAGCAGCGAGAGCCCCCTGGGGTCGAGTGCGGCCCGAAGAGCATGGTACAGGTCGCGCACCTCCTGCCGCTCGTAGAAGCCGCGCCCTTGCAGTAACACATAGGGAATCTGGGCTCGCCTAAAGGCCTCCTCCAGAAAACGCACGCTGCCATAAGAGCGCACCAGCACGGCCATCTGGCCGTAAGGGGTTTGCTGTGAGAGGGCCTGAAGCCGCTGAGCCAGCACCCCGGCCTCGTAGGCCCGCAGATGGTCCAGGGGCTCCTCCCCTACCACCCAGTGAACCTCCAGCCGCCCGGTCTCGGAGCGCACCCCCGTAACCGGAGGGGCCTCCTCGGGACCAAACCCCCAGTTGCTTCGGGCCAGGGTCTGGGTTAGGCGGTCCAGGAAGCGCACCAGGGTTCGGCTATGCCGGTAGGTACGGGCCAGGGGGGGCAAGGGCTGGCCTTCCCGCAAGGCTTTGCGGAACACTGCCACATCGGCATTGCGAAAGGCATAGATGGACTGTTTGGGGTCACCCACCGCCTCGACCTCGAGCCCAGCCCGCTCGAGGGCCGCAAAAAAAGCACCCTGCAGGGGGTTTACGTCCTGGTATTCATCCACCAGCAACACCTTCACCCGCTCCAGCACCCGTCCCAAAGCACGGGGATTGCGGGTAAGATCAAGCGCCTTGCGCTCCAGCTCCGAGGGCGAAAGCAGGTTGGCCCCCAGGCGGGCCTCGTAGGCCGTATAGACAGCCTCGTACACCCGCAGCAAGCGCTGGTTTTCTTCTCCCTCGGCTGGCTCGAAGGCCTCAGCCAGGGAGCGCTTGGAGAACAGGTGCAGGAGGGGTTCGGTGAGCTCGTCGGTAGCCACACCGTGCAGCAGATGGCCCGGATCGAGCGCCAGGTAACGCAGGGTGTTCCACTCCTCCTCAAACAAAGCCACCGCCTCCCAGTCGCCCAGCATGGAAAAGTCGGGGTCGAGATGCAGCGTGGGGGCCGCCAGCCGCAAACACTGGCCCATGAAGCCGTGGATGGTGCTGAGGGTTGCGCCGGCAATCTCGAGGGCTGCTTCCTGAAAAGCTCCGCGGGTTTGCGAGGAGGCAACAAAATCCAGGTGCTGCCCCTTGTGCAACACATCCTCGACGGCTGCCCCTACCCGCACCCGCAGTTCATCGGCGGCCTTGCGGGTAAAGGTCACGCCCGCAATGCGGCGCAGGGGGGTGCCCGAGGCGATGAGCTCGAGGTAGCGCAAAACCAGGCTGGCCGTTTTGCCGGTTCCGGCGGAGGCGATGCGGACTTTCATAGCGATGTTTATACGGTGTTATAATCTGCCTGTGAAACGCACCCTCATCACGCTGGGAAACAGCACTGCCGTCACTTTACCACCGGATTTCCTGGCACAACACAACCTCAAGCCGGGGGACCTGGTCGAGGTTGAACCAACCGAGCAAGGCCTGCTCATCCGGCCTCCCCAACCGCTGGATCCGGCCTTCGAGCAGGCGCTTCGCACCGTGGTAGCCCGCTACCGCGAAACCCTGAGGCGGCTGGCCGAGCACGACCGGGGTGGCCGCCCTTGAGCGCACCCAGCCGCTGGCTAACCCTCGAGGAAGTATTGCTGATGCACGACCTAGCCCTGGAACTCGACGGAGGGGAACCCGGCCTTTTAGACCCAGGCAAGCTGGAATCGGCCCTGGCCCAGCCTCAGGCCGGCCTTGGGGAAGCGTTATTCCACCCCACGATCGCGCTCCAGGCAGCTGCCTACCTGTTTCACATTAGCCAGGCCCATGCTTTTGCCGATGGCAACAAGCGCACAGCGGTTCTGGCAGCCCTAACTTTCTTGCATTTGAACGGCATCTCCCCCACTATAGACGCGGAGGAACTTTTCGCGCTCGCCCTGCAGGTAGCCCAGGGGGGCCTGGGCAAAGCGCAGATAGCGGCGGCACTGGTGAAGGAACAGCAATGAAATACGCCAACATCAATGGAACCGTTGTCGAGCACGAGCGGGCTACCCTGCACATCTCAGATCTGGGCCTGCGGCGGGGCTATGGGGCTTTTGAGTTTTTTCGCATTGTGCGAGGCATTCCAGTTTTTCTGGAAGACCATCTGGATCGCCTGGAAAACACCGCCCGGATGCTGGAACTCGAGCTTCCCTACAGCCGACCTGCCCTCGAGGGCTTTATCCACGAACTCATTCGGCTGAACGAGCTACGGGAAGCCGGCATCCAGATGCTCCTCACCGGAGGTTACTCCCCCGACGCCTTCACCCCCAGCACGCCCAACCTGATCATTGCACCCCTCGAGGTTAAGCCTCCCCCACCCATCCTGTACGAGCAGGGCGGCAAAATCATCCTGCACGAAAATGTGCGCGAGCTGCCCCAGGCCAAGAGCACCGACTATCTGGTAGCGGTCAAACTGAGCAAGCGGGCGCGGGCCGAGGGGGCCACCGAGGTGGTCTACCACGATGGGCAGCGGGTATATGAGGGTGGGCGCAGCAGCCTGCTCATCGTGAAGGATGGCGTTCTGGTCACAGCCAGCGAGGGGGTACTGCCGGGCATCACCCGCAAACACCTGCTCGAGGTGGCACGGCCCATAATGCCGGTAGTGGAGCGGCCCCTTACCCTGGAAGAACTCTTCAGCGCCGACGAGGTGCTGCTAACCGGAGCCACCCGGCAGGTCATGCCCATCACCCAGATCGAAGACCGGTTGGTTGCCGACGGCAAAGTGGGGCCCTACAGCAAAGCCCTTATGCAGGCCTTCCGCGAACACCTCGAGGCCTACCTGGCAAGCCGGACTGTAGCTGGTTAGGGCGGTTTTCACGAACCAGCGGCCCTGCATCCCAGGGGCTTTTGGCCTGTGCTTGGTGCAGGCATATCGCGCAACCGCTCAAAGCAAATACAGTTAACTGCGTCGAGCACGACGCTGTTGGGGTATTTGAACCTGCCACTGCGGTTGGGCTAACTTATATTGAACCATATGAAATCGTTACACATCATTGTAGTGGTACTGGCGGCTTTATTGTTGTCCTCTTGCGCCCCGTCCAACGTGGCGCCGCCGGGTGCCCTCGGCTACGGCAACGGCTTTGCGCCCTTTTTGTCGGCCCCATTGGCCGCCAGGGTTCAGTCCGCCGATGGAACGGCGGCGTTGGGTTTGCGCAGTGGGCCGGAGGGCTTTGGGTTTCAGTACACCGTAGGGCCCTGGGGGGCCGACCTGATTGTGGCCCCGCGGGGTGGGGCCTCGGCTTTTGCCCGGGGTTCTTATGTGCAAGACAGCCTGGTTGCTTCCTTCAGCGTGGCCTGGGAAACCTTTATCGCCTATCGCTATGATGGGACAGGCTACTTTACCTCCATGGTCAATGGCGGCGGTGTGGGGCTGGATGTGGGGTATTTCTGGCCCATCGCGCTCGAGACCGGCCAGGGCTTTATAGGCCCCCGCCTGTACTCTTATGTGCAGTGCGAGAGCATGGACAACAACCCCTTGCGTTGCAGCGGCCTGCGCCTGAATCCGGGCTTAAGCATTGGGGTTAACCTCACACTGGGACGCTTTGTGGCGGCGCCGGAAATCTCGCTATTCCTGCTTCCACCCGACGATTTGTACGCTACTCCCCGTCTGGCGACTCCTTTTAGCTTTTCGCTATCGTTCCGCTTCTAGAGCAGTCCTCGGAAAGAACCCGGCTATCTGCGAAAGTCAACCCCGCATCCCCTCGCGGCACACGTCCTTGACGGGGCAGCTACGGCAGCGGAAGCCGGGGCTGGGCTCCACCACTCCAGTCTGGTAGCGGCTTTGCACCTTCCGAACGGTGTTCTGAAGCCGATGCAGCACACCCCAGACCTTTTCGATGGGTTTGCCGTAGACCCGCACCGGTTCACCCAGCACTGGCCAGGCCCAGAGGTGAATTTTCTGGATACGTCCGGCAAAGGTCGAAAGCAGGTAAGCAGCAGCCCAGCGCTCACTCCAGCGGTTGCGCACCTGCTGGTCGGCGTCTTCGGGGTGGGTGTCGGGCGCCACAAAGCGGTAGAGATGGGCCTCGCTTCCTTTGCGCAAAACCCCATCCAGCCACACTTCCAGCCCCTGATCCTCCAGCTTGAAGCCCAGGTTCAGCTCGCTCAGAAGGCTGTAGTGATGGCGCATCCAGCCTTCGGCCTGGGGAAACTGGCGGGCCAGGGCCTCGAGCCGGGCCGGCACCAGTTTCTGAGCCTTGCGCATCGCACGCACCCACTGCCGCCACCATTCGGCCTCGGCAGGTTCGTCCACGAACTGCAAAGCCCAGTACCGCATGCTGCACTCGTCATAGTGACGTAGATCCTCTACGCGGGCCTGGCCCAGGTTGACCGAGTCCGCCGGGACTCTATACCCTTCGGAGTAGGCCAACTCCAGCGGGCTGGCCGGCGGCAGGGATGGCAGGTAAGGCGATTCTGGCGAAACCAGGGCGGGCTCGTGCTCCAGCGGCCCTTCCTGGCTGGCCTCGGGGTAGGTGATAATCACCTCCTCAGCGCGGGTTTTGAGCTCAGCTAAGAGCAGGCGATCGCGCCCCATGAATCGCCTGGGGAGTTGGCCGGTCTGCTTCAGAGCCTCCTCGAGGCCCACCCGAAACTCCTCGGGCACAAAGTAGTCCTCCTGCTCGGCGCTGCTGTAGGCCCCCTCCACCGCATAGGTCAGGTAGAGCTTCTTCCAGCGTTGCCCAGAGGCCAGGGTAGGCTTGAGCAAGGCCACCCCTCCCGGTGGGCGGTGGGGCTCGTAGGTCTCGGCCAGCAGGGCTGCCCACCAGTGGCGAAAATTCGGCCCGGTAGCAATTCGGTGGGCCTCGCGGGCCCGCTCCAGCAGGC
>Ga0209721_1001662_pt1 | contig 15886 bp, 15 predicted proteins | sample TshhotsprinmetaG_FD_184139 | JGI IMG/M metagenome (GOLD analysis project Ga0209721, IMG submission 184139) | Hot spring microbial communities from South Africa to study Microbial Dark Matter (Phase II) - Tshipise hot spring metaG (SPAdes)... | ecosystem: Environmental > Aquatic > Thermal springs... | reverse complement strand
AAGCCGATATCGCGTTCCGCTACGCGGATAACTTCGGGGTGACGAACTGACCGAACCTGGTATCAAAGGTCGATGTCTGACCGAATAAACCGCGCAGGCCCTTTTTGCGCCGCGCCCGGCGCAAGGCAAAGGGTGAGCGGTTTGCCATCGGGAAGATGGCTGTGAGGGCATATAGTGCTCCGTGCCATGTAACAGAAAGCGGGCAGGGCCTGCCCTTGGGCAAGAGCGGTGAGGTTGCTCATGCTCGACGACCCCAGAAGCCCCCGGCTTTAGCTGTGGGGTAGGTCACGGTCTTTCGGGGACTCATGCTCAGCCGAAAAAAGCCCCTCCCGGATGGGGGAGGGGCTGGGGCCAGGGTCGCTTAATCGTCTGCGGCAGATCCTGCCGCCTCGGCCCGCTTCTTGCTGCTGAACAGGCGCCGGAAGAAGCTCAGAACCGGGTCGTAGTACTCGTCCACCACGCGCTCCTTGAGCGGGATGATGGCGTTGTCGGTGATGTGGATGTGCTCGGGGCAGACTTCGGTGCAGCACTTGGTGATGTTGCAGAAGCCGATGCCGCCCTCGTTCTTGAGCATCTCGAGGCGGTTGGCGGTATCAAGGGGGTGCATTTCCAGGCTTGCGGTGCGCACCAGCAAGCGCGGCCCAATAAAGCCGGTCTTTTCGTCGTGGTCACGCAGCACATGACAGACATTCTGGCACAAGAAGCATTCGATGCACTTTCTGAACTCCTGTACCCGGTCCACGTCCTCCTGCATCATGATCCAGTCGGTGTTGGGGGCCGGGGTGAAGGGCTTGATCCTTTTGTTGGCCTCGTAGTTCCACTTCACGTCGGTGGCCAAGTCGCGGATCAACGGGAAGGTCTTCATGGGCCGCACCGTGATGGGCTTGGAGGTGTCAATGGAGTCCAGGCGGGTCATGCACATCAGGGTGGGCTTACCGTTCACCTCGGCCCCACAGGAGCCGCACTTCCCGGCCTTGCAGTTCCAGCGGCAGGCCAGGTCGGGGGCCTGCTCAGCCTGGATCTGGTGGATGGCATCCAGCACCACCATGCCTTCCTCGGCGGTCACGGTGTAGTCCTTGAGCTCGCCGCCGTTTTTGTCGCCCCGGTATACCTTGAATGTAAGGGTCTGCATCTTAGGCTCCTACCTTGTCGCTGAGTTCCTTGAGGTCTTTGGCCTCGGCAATCTTGCGCCGGTCTTCGGGCATCTCGGGCAGCGGTTCGGCCACCACACTAAGGCTGCCGTCGCTGCCCCTGCGGATGATGTGGTTGAGCTTGGCGAAGGTGGGGTCGGGGTCGGGATAGTCCAGGCGGGCGTGCCCTCCTCGACTCTCTTTTCGAGCCAGCGCGGCCAGCACCACCGCCTCGGAAATTTCGACCATCAGACGCATATCCAGCGCGGTATGCCAGCCGGGATTGTACACTCGAGAACCCGTTGCACTGGTGTTCCAGGCTCGCTTCTTGAGGCTTGCCAGGATATCAAGCTGGGCCTTGAGCTCGCTCTCCTCGCGCATGATTCCGGCGTTTTTTTGCATGGTGCTGCGCAGCTCTTTCATCAGCGCAAAGGGGTTCTCGCCCTGTGGGTTATTGAAGGGCTGGAGGGCCTCGGCGATGTAGTCGCGCACCTGGGCGTCGTTGACCTTGTACGAACCGCCCTGGGAGGCTGCGTACTCTGCGGCGGCCAGGCCAGCCCGACGACCGAACACCACCAGGTCGGAAAGGGAGTTCCCCCCCAGGCGGTTGGCGCCGTGCAGCCCACCCGCGACCTCACCGGCTGCATAGAGACCGGGAACATTGGTGGCCTGGGTATCGGGGTCTACCCGGATACCTCCCATCGCGTAGTGGCAGGTAGGGCCGACCTCCATAGGCTCCTTGGTGATGTCGAGGTTGGCCAACTTCATGAACTGGTGGTACATGCTGGGGAGCTTCTTTTTGATGTAGTCGGCGCTGCGGCGGCTGGCAATGTCGAGGAAGGCGCCGCCGTGTGGGCTTCCGCGACCTTCGTTGACCTCCCGGCGGATGGCCCTGGCCACCACATCGCGGGTCAGAAGTTCCGGTGGACGACGGGCTTCGCGGTCTCCGTTCAGCCAGCGCTCGGCTTCTTCCTCGGTCTCGGCGAACTCGCCCCGGTAGCGCTCGGGCACGTTATCGAACATGAAGCGCTTGCCCTGGTTGTTCAAAAGCACCCCGCCCTCACCGCGCACCCCTTCGGTAACGAGTACCCCCATCACACCGGGCGGCCAGATCATGCCGGTGGGGTGGAACTGGATGAACTCCATGTCGATCAGGTCGGCACCAACCATCGAGGCCAGGGCGAAGCCATCGCCGGTGCACTCCCAGGAGTTGGAGGTAATCTGATAGATGCGCCCCAGGCCGCCGGTGGCCAGAACGACCGCTTTGGCCCGGAAGACCATAAAGTCGCCGGTCTGGCGGTTGAAGCCCATCGCCCCCACCACAGCGCCGCCCTCGGTGAGGAGGCGGTAGATGGTGGTCTCCATGTGGGCATGGATACCCATTTTTACGGCATGGTCTTGCAGGGTGCGGATGAGCTCGAGGCCCGTGCGGTCGCCCACGTGGGCCAGCCGCGGGTAGGAGTGCCCGCCGAAGTTGCGCTGGTTGATCCGGCCATCGGGGGTACGGTCGAAGACGGCACCCCACTGCTCGAGCTCGCGCACCCGGTCGGGGGCTTCCTTGGTGTAGTTCTCCACCATCTTCCAGTTGTTGAGCATCCCACCGCCCTTGAGGGTGTCGCGGAAGTGGACGCGCCAGTTATCCTCTGGACGCACATTCCCCATGGCTGCTGCCATGCCACCCTCAGCCATCACGGTGTGGGCCTTGCCCAGCAGGCTCTTGGTCACGACGCCAACCCTGGCGCCTTTTTCAATGGCAGCAATGGCCGCGCGCAGACCCGCGCCGCCGGCGCCAATCACCAGCACGTCGTAGTCGTAGGTTGTGTAGGATTCCATGATCTGGCTCCTTCAGAAAAAGCGAAAATCGCTGATGGTGCCCATCGAGCACAAGCGGATGTACACGTCGGTGAACCACACCGAAAGCATGCTGACCACGCCCCAAAACCCGTGGCTCTCGTTGATCCGGGTGATGCGCTGCCAGAGGTTGTAGCGGGTTTTGTGTTTGGACATGCAGTTGAGGCAGCCTCCGGCGATGTGCCGCCAGGCGTGGCAGGAGAAGGTGTAGTAAGACAGCAAGATCACATTGGCCAGCATGATCAGGCTGCCCACCCCAATGCCGAAACCATCCTCAAAGAAGAAGGCTTTGATGGCCTCGTACCACAAGAAAACCATCACCGGGATGGATAGGTACCAGAAGTAACGGTGCAGGTTGTTGAGCACAAAGGGGAAGGCCCGCTCACCGCTGTACGATTTGCGCAGCTCGGGAACTGCACAGGCCGGGGGATCCCAGAAGAAAGCCCGGTAGTAGGCTTTTCGGTAGTAGTAGCAGGTGGCCCGGAAGCCCAGCGGAATCCACAGCACCAAAAAAGCGGGGGAAATCGCCAACCAGTCCAGGTCTCGAGCATACACCCCTGGGATGGGTATTGAGTAGAAGGGTGAGATGTACGGTCCGAACTCGTAGTGCTGCCGGTTCCAGGCGACCCACAGGGCATACAATCCAAACAAGCCCAGGCTCAGCACCGTGAACAGCGGCTCAATCCACCAGTTGTCCTGCCGATCTGTAAACTTTTTTTCTGTACCTGTAACAGGTTTCGTGCTCATTTCCCTTCAACTATACCTGCTTTAGGGGGGCTGGGGAAACTAAATGGGCACACACTGGTGCTTAGATACCACTGGTGTAATTAATAACACTGATTCCAATCTACGGTCTATCAGGTCTGCTACCTGCCTTCCTATAGGGCTTTTTGTACGAAATCATTGACACTCTCCCCCATGAAGCTCATAATGTGGGGCTGTTAAGACGACCCCCTGGGTGGCCGTCTGACAGGGGCTGCGGACAAGGCGCAGGGCACTCCCTGGTGCTTGAAAGCCGCAAGCTTTTGGAGGATACGAGGTTGGAACTATTCGGTTTTGGCCCGCACCTAATGATAGACGGCTACCATGCCAACGCAGAAAAACTGGCGGACTTTGAGCTCATCCGGCAAGTCCTGGACGAGCTGCCCCTGGAGATGGAGATGACCAAGGTGCTGCCTCCGATCGTGCAGCGCTTCGAAGCCCGTCCCGGTCACGGCGAGGGCGTGACGGGGGTGGTTTTGATTGCCGAGAGCCACATTTCCATCCACACCTTCCCGTCCAAACGCTTCATCAGCGTAGACATATTTTCCTGCAAAGAGTTTGACCTGGGCAAAGCCCTTAAGAGTGTGGTGGAGCGCTTTGAAATCGGGCGCTACGAGACCTACTTGATCAACAGAGGAAAAGAGTACCCCAAGGACATCGAGCTGGCCCGACAGATTGTGCTGGGTGAGCGGGAATACCTGGAAGCCCGGATCGGGTAGGGGTGTTAGGCTGTATGGACTCGAGGCCGGGGGAAACCCCGCTTTCGTTCGGGTTCTGCTGGGGGCAGGGTTTTTGAGCTACCCGAGGGAGCTCTCGCCTGACCAACCCAGCCGCGCCGAAACCGCGTCGGCAGCCTGGCGCACTCGAGCCCCCAGGACCTCCAAGCGTTCGTTGGGTACCCGGCTGGCAGGGGCCGAGAGGGACATCGAAGCCACCACCTTGCCCCGATTATCGTGGATGGGTGCTGCGATGCAGCGTACCCCGTCCTCGCGCTCCTCATCATCTATTGCAAAACGTCGCCCTCGCGCCTCCTTCAGGGTTTGCAAGAAGCGCTCGAGGGTGGTGATGGTTCTCTGGGTGAAGGCTTTGAAAGGCCCCCCACCCACAATCCGACGGACTTCCGGCTCGGTGTGCTCCAGGAGCAGGGCCTTGCCCACCCCGGTGCAGTAGACGGGAGCGCGCGCCCCTATGCGGGTGAACATCCGGATGAGCTGCCGCCCTTCCACCTGGGCGATGTAGACCACCTCGTTGCCGTCCAGCACGGCCAGGTTGACGGTCTCGTTGAGCTCGTCGACCAGTTTTTCCATCTCGGGCATGGCAGCATCAATCAAGCCCCCGCGGGTTAGAAAGGCCGAACCCACCTGATAGGCCCGCAAGCCCACCTTCCACAGCCCCTTGGCCTCGTCCCAGTCGGCGAAGCCCCGGCGTCGTAGGGTTTCCAGAAGCCGGTAGGCAGTGCTTGGAGAAAGCTCGGTTCGACGGGCCAGATCCGAAAGCGACAGGGTTTCGGCCTCAGAAAGCACCTCCAGCAGGTGCAGCCCACGCTCGAGGGTCCGCACCTCGCCCACCCCAATAGAGCGGCTACGACCCGGGCGACGCTTGGTTTTCATGGGTTCAGCCTAACCCAGGCGGGTCTTTTTTTCAACCAATGCAAAACAATCCCACTGGTTGACAAATATATCTTCAACCCGCTAGGCTTTGGCATAGTTTGGGGGTTGGCTGAACCCCCGGTTCACTACCTAACCAGGAGACCCCTATGAGCGAGTTACCCCCAGGTGTGCAGATTATCGGCCCCAGGCTGCCCGCTACCGATTCGGTGCTCACCCCCGAAGCCCTGGCTTTTCTGGCCGGACTCCAGCGTGAGTTTAATCCAATCCGGAAAGGCTTGTTGCAGCGGCGAAGCGAGGTTGCAGGTCGTATTGCGGCGGGGGAGAAGCCCTCGTTCCTGGCCCATACCCGCTTCGTGCGCGAGGGCGACTGGCAGGTAGCTCCGGTCCCGGCGGATCTCAACGACCGCCGTGTAGAGATTACCGGCCCTACCGAGCGTAAAATGATGATTAATGCCCTCAACTCGGGGGCCAAGGTCTTCATGGCCGACTGCGAAGACTCGCTCTCGCCGACCTGGGAAAATGTGGTGCAGGGACAGCAAAACCTGATGGATGCGGTGCGCCGTACCATCAGCTTCAGCACGCCCGAAAAGGTATACAAGCTAAACGAGAAAACTGCCACGTTGCTGGTACGTCCCCGCGGCTGGCACTTGAACGAACGACACGTGCTGGTGGATGGCGAGCCGATGTCGGGAAGCCTCTTCGACTTCGGGTTGTACTTTTTCCACAACGCTCACGAACTCCTAAAACGCGGCAGCGGTCCTTACTTCTACCTGCCCAAGATCGAGAGCCACCTCGAGGCCCGCCTGTGGAACGACGTATTCAAGTTTGCCCAGAGCTACCTGGGGATTCCCCAGGGCACCATTCGGGCCACGGTGCTCATCGAGACCATCCTGGCGGCTTTCGAGATGGAGGAAATCCTCTACGAGCTGCGCGAGCATGCCGCAGGTCTCAATGCGGGGCGCTGGGACTATATCTTTAGCTGCATCAAGAAGTTTGCCACCCACGATGTGCTCTTCCCCGACCGCGCCCAGGTCACCATGACGGTGCCCTTCATGCGGGCCTACACCGAGCTGCTGGTGCGTACCTGTCACAAGCGGGGGGCGCACGCCATCGGCGGCATGTCGGCTTTTATTCCCAGCCGTAAGGACCCCGAGGTCAATGCCAAGGCCATCGACCAGGTCACCAAGGACAAGGAGCGTGAGGCCGGGGACGGCTTCGATGGCACCTGGGTGGCCCACCCCGACCTGGTGCCGGTAGCCATGGCCGTCTTCGACCGGGTGCTGGGGGACAAGCCCAACCAGAAAGACCGCCTGCGCGAGGATGTGGACGCAAAGATCAAGCCCGAGCAGTTGATTGACTTTAACGTGCCCGGCGGAAAGATCACCGAGGCGGGTATCCGCAACAACATCAGCGTGGAGCTGCAGTACATGGCAGCCTGGATGGGGGGTACGGGGGCGGTGGCCATTTTCAATCTGATGGAGGACGCGGCTACCGCCGAGATATCGCGTTCGCAGCTTTGGCAGTGGCTCAGGAAGGGGGCCAGGCTCGAGGATGGGCGCACCTTCACCAAGGAGCTGTACGAACAGCTCAAGCAGGAAGAGATGGCCAAGCTGGCCGGAATGAAGAACCTGGAAGCGGCGGCGCAACTCCTCGACGAGCTGGTCTTGCAGCCCGATTTCAAGGAGTTCCTGACCCTTAGCGCCTACGAGCGCCTGGACTGACCAAGTGCGCGGCAAGCCCCGCCATTCATGGCGGGGAAGGATAGCGCGGACGCCATCGGCGTCCTTTTTTGGCTGGTGTGGTGTATACTGTTGTTCGTCAGGGCGGGACACGCCCGTAGCGCCTGTGAAGTGAGCGACACAGTCATGTCGCCAGCAGCAGGAACCCACCGAGGCGACTCAGGAGCGGTTCAATGCCTCGCCTGAGCGCGGTAGGAATCCCTGGCCTTTAGGTCGGGGAGGATGTCAACCGCAGGCCGCTCAGAGCCTGTGTATAGTCCACCGTAACGGTGGTTTTGGTATTGGCTGTGACCGTGGCGGTAGCAGTGTTGCCGGTACCTGGGGTAGAACCCACCGATACCCTGCCGTTGTAGGTGGTGCCGCCTGCGATCACGTCCTGGGCGGTAATGGTGTAGTCGCCCAGGGCAGCCTGGTCAAACAATCTGACCCCAGGCTGGCTGATGGTCTGGTTGAGGCCCCCGGGACCCGTAACCGAGACATCGGGGCTGATGCCTGAGCCGGTAGGAATATTGACCGTAATCTCGAGCTGCCCTCTGGCCTGGGTGCCCGCCGACGGGCAGGCCGTAAGCAACAATCCAAACAGGGCTAGAAAGGGTGTCCAGCGTATGTTCACCATGTAGCTCCTTTCCATTTGGCTTCGCGCCAGAGCCAATTCAATTTTAAGGACTTTGCAAGCCCTGGCTTGTTCAGATGTGCGTTATACGCGAAGTTAAGAGCTGTTTCGAGGGGTTGCTCCCGACGCTGACGGGAGGTTGCCGCGAATTCGGTTGGGCCTGGCGAGCAGAAAGCCGAGCCAAACTACCCAGGGTCGTTAACTGCCCATTACCCAGGCAACGTGCCCTGCCCAAAAACAAGACCCCACACAGCTTCCGACCGTCTGGGGTTTCGAGCAGAAAAAGCTTTTAGAAGCTGATGCTAACTTGACCCAGCTTGCCCAGCAGCAGCATGGAGGCCACGGTGGCCGCAGTCAGGATGATCAGCACCAAGGCCACACCGATGTAGCGCAGGTCGGCCGTTTCGCTTTCAACCTCGAGGGCCCGCGGGCGCAGGGCCAGGTACAAGAGCCAGGTGACCAGGATCGAGCCTATCGCAAACAGAATGGCAAACAGCACGCTATTCCTCCTCATGTAAAGGCCCTGCCGGTCAGCGCATCCGCCAGGCCCGCAGCAGGGTCTCGAGACTGCTCCCTAAGCCTACCAAACCCAGGCCGTATGTGGGTATACCCCTCTGCCAGCCCAGCCATCCCACCCTAGGCCCCTCGCAGGTGGCCAGCAGCGCCGGTGCCGGGGCCTCCCAGGGAGCGTAGGCTCTGGTCTCGAGGTAGGAGAAACCAAAGCGAAGGTTGACCTCGAGACGCCGCGCCTCGCGGGGGTCGTCCCAGGCCACCCACTCGCCCTCGGCAACTTCCTTACGACCAGGGTACGAAAGGCCCAACCCCTCCCCGTCACAAACCACCAGGGCTCGGCGTGGGTTGGCCCAGTGCAGGGCCCGAACAAAGGGGGCGGCATGGTCTTCGGAGATGTCCAGGCCCAGCACAATGCGCCCCTTGAACTGCCGAGGCAGTTGGGGCGCTACGTCCTCGAACATCGCGGTGTTCATCCAAAGCAGCAGGGTATCGCCCCCCTGGGCGCCCTCGAGCCAGGCATAAAAGCTGCCGAACTCATCCATCATGGTCCGGGTTCGCGTTGCCAACAGGGTCTCTAGCCAGTCGGTGGGGTACATGATGGACTGCACAATAGCAGAATAGCCCCCGCAACAGGTATATTTGTCGTCGGTGGACCACCTGCGCTTTGCCCCGGCGCCCAGGGCCGAGCTGACCCGGCAGTTTCGCTGGCAGGTTCCGGCCCGGTTCAACATTGCCCAGGCTACCGTCGAAAGGTCTGCCGCCCGGCATCCCGGGCGGATTGCCCTGGTCGAGCCGCAGCCAGGCCGAAAGACCACCTTTGCCGAGCTACACTCCCTCTCGAGCCGTCTGGCCAACGCCCTCGAGGCCCAGGGGGTGCGGCAGGGCGAACGGGTGGGGCTGCTGATGGGGCCTTCGCTCGAGCTGGCCCTGGCCCACCTGGCCGTCTACAAACTGGGGGCCATCGCCCTACCCCTCTCGCTCCTGTTCGGCGAGGACGCCCTGCGTTACCGGCTGGAGCATTCCGGGGCACGCTTTCTGGTGGCTGACCGCGAGGCCCTGACAGCCGAGCTACCCCCCGAGGTCCACCTCATCTACCGCGACCAGATACCCAGCCTGCTGCAAGCCGCCCAGCCCAGCTTCGCTGCGCGCCCCACCCAGGCCAACGACCCCGCCCTGCTCATCTACACCTCCGGCACCACCGGCAAGCCCAAAGGGGTGCTGCTGCCGCACCGCACCCTGCTAGGGCACCTGCCAGGCTTCCGCATGTTCTGCAACTTCCCCGGCGAGGCCGCTACCTTCTGGTCGGCGGCGGACTGGGCCTGGATTGGCGGGCTGCTCAATGTGCTGCTGTGCGCCTGGTCCCAGGGCTATACGGTGGTGGCCTACCGCTCGAGGGGCTTTGACCCGCAGGAAGCCCTGCACCTGCTGCGCAACCAGGGGGTCACCCATACCTTCCTCTTCCCTACCGCCCTCAAGTTGCTGCGCCAGCTCGGGCGCATCGAAAACCCCCCCGCTCTGCAAAGCATCCACTCCGGCGGCGAACCCCTGGGGGCCGAGCTTCTGGAGTGGGTACGCGAAAACTTCGGTCTTCCGGTCAACGAGTTTTACGGCCAGACCGAGGCCAACCTGTTGGTGGGCAACTCGTATACCACCGACCCTATCCGGCCCGGCTCGATGGGCCTGCCCTACCCCGGCCACCAGGTCGAGATCATCGACGACGAGGGCCAGCCCCTACCCCCAGGGGAGGTCGGCGAGATCGCCCTGCGCACCCCCGACCCGGTGGCCTTCCTGGGCTACTGGAACAACCCCCAGGCCACCCAGCAGAAGTTCATCGGCCCGTTCCTGCGCACCGGCGACCTGGGCTACCGCGACCTCGAGGGCTACCTGTGGTTCAAGGCCCGCGCCGACGACCTTATCAAGGCCGCGGGTTACCGCATCAGCCCTTTCGAGGTGGAGGAAGCCCTGCTGCACCACCCTGCGGTGGCCCTGGCTGCGGTGGTGGGCGTGGGCGACGAGGACCGCGGCCAGCGCATTGTGGCCCACGTCAAGCTGCGGCCGGACCACCACCCCAGCCCAGCCCTGACCCAGGCCCTACAGCAGGAGGTGCGTCAACGGGTGGGCCACCACGCCTACCCCAGGGAAATTCACTATGTCGACGAGCTGCCCCTAACCACCACCGGCAAAATTCAGCGCTTCAAGCTGAGGCGTTGATCGCCGTTTTGCTGCCCCGGTATCCGCTCAGGCCAGGGGCTGTTCGGATGTTTTCCGGGGATGGCATGCCAGCCCTAGAGCCCCTTATGGGGACATTTGCCCGGCATCCGGGTATAAGGCTGGTAGCATGGAGACTGAGCCCATGAAGCAAGGGCATCATCCACTCCGCAAGAAGCTGTCTGCAGCGTTAATGGGTATTATGGGGGGGCCGTGCGTTATCTGATTGTATCCGACCTTCATGGCAACTGGCCGGCCCTCGAGGCAGTCCTCAAGGAAGCCCGGGACTACGAACGGGTACTTTTTTTGGGCGATGCGGTAGGCTACTACCCCGACGCCAATCGGGTACTGGACTGGCTGCGCTCGGTGGATGCCAAGGGGGTAATGGGCAACCACGACATCTGGCTGCTCGAGATCAAGTCCATGCAGATCGATGGGCCGGTGCTGGAGATTCTGTCCTGGCAGGCCGAACGCATCAGCCCGGAAAACCGCGAGTACCTCGCCGGCCTTCCCTGGACCGCCGAGGTCGAGGGGGCCCTGCTGGTACACGGCAGCCCGCTAGACCCCCTGGCCTACCTCGAAGAGGTAGAGCAGGCCCGCGATGTGTTCAACAAAGCCACCCACCGCTGGGTGTTTCACGGCCACACCCACCTGGCCGGAGCTTACCTGAGCCTCGAGAGCACCACCGTTCGCGGCCACGCCACCACGGCCGATGCCAACACCGCTCAGGGACGCTGGGTACGCTACCAGCGCTACGCCAACGGCGGCGAACTCATCCTGGCGCCCAAAGCCAGGGCCATCATCAACCCGGGCTCCACCGGCCAGCCGCGCGACGGCGTGACCGGGGCGGCTTATGCCATCTGGGATTCCGTGGAGCAAAGCGTAGAGTTTTTCCGTGTCAAGTACAACCTCGAGCAGGTGCTCACCCGCCTGCACCACGAGCAGTTCCCCATGTGGCTCTACGAACGCCTGGTGCTCGGAAAATAGCCCAGCAAGCAAGAGCGCGATCCCTCACCTGAAGCCCCTCGGTATGCAGATCCTTGGCCACCAGAGAATCCTCGAGCTTTTACCCAGACTGAAGGCCCAGACCTTTTTGTTCACTGGCCCGGAGGGGGTGGGGCGGCGCACGGTCGCTCGGTGGCTGGCTTCCGGGCTCAACTGTGAACTGGGGTTTCCACCCTGTGGCCGCTGCAGCGCCTGTCGCTTAGAACCGCACCCGGACTACCTTGAAATTGCCCCTCAAAGCGAGACCAAAAGCGGCAAAAAGGCTCGCCTACCGCAAATTCGCCTCGAGCAGATCGCTCCCCGCGAGGGTGAAGAACCCAACCTGCTGGACTGGATGGCCACCTATCCGCGCTTCAAGGCTAAGGTTGCGGTCATCGATGGGGCCCACTGGCTGGGCGAGCCCGCAGCCAATGCCCTGCTGAAGGTGCTGGAGGAGCCCCCTGCCTATGCCCGCCTGGTTCTGATAGCCCCCAGCCACGAGCTGGTGCTACCCACCCTGAAAAGCCGCTGCCTCGAGGTCAGCTTTGCGCCGCTCCCGCAGGCCACGCTGCAAGCCCTATGCAGCGATCCCGAGGTGCTGGCCTTTGCCCAGGGGTCGGTGGGACGGCTGCGCTGGGCCCTGGAGAACCCGGTCGAGTTTGCCCAACTGACCGGCCGCGTTCAGGGGGTGCTCGAGGCCCTGCCCAAAGGCCCCGCCCAGACCCTGGAAGCCCTCAGGCTGCTGGCCGGGATGGAGGAAGCCCTCCCCTACTTAGGGAGTCGGCTGAAACAGGCTCTGCCGGTCGAAGCACCGGCCTACAAAGAAGCCCTCGAGGCCCTCAGACAGGCCCAGGATGCGCTGTCGGTCTACGTCAACGAAGACCTGGTTCACACCTGGCTGGCCCTCGAGCTGGCCCGGCTCTAGATTTGCAGAGCGGTTTTGCCGTAGTCTGGGTGCGGACTGCGAGCCCGGCAGTCCGGTTCGTTGTTACGTTGCGGGTCCGAACAGATTCGTTCGGCCCTTAGGGGAGGTATAGATGGAGTGCGTCGGCGTGCGGTTTGCGCACAGCCCCAAAATTGTCGACTACAAGGTTACCCAGCCCGCCCCGCCGGTCGATAGCTGGGTGGTGGTGCGTACTGGACGGGGCCTCGAGCTGGCCAGGGTGCGTACCGAGCCCCACCTGGGCAATGCGGTCGGAGAAGTGGTGCGCATCGCCACACCGGAAGACCTGGATAAGCATGCCCGGCTGAAGAACCGCAGCGAGGAGGTACGGTGGTGGCTCAAAGCACGCTTGCGCCGTGAGGGCATCCGGGCCAAGGTGTTGGGCTGTGAGTTCACCCTGGACGCAAGCCACATATCGGTGCACTACTCCGCCGAGGAGCGCATCGACCTGCGTCGCTGGGTTCACGAGTTGAACAAGCTGGCTGGCGCCAGGGTCGAGTTCATCGCGCTGGGGCCGCGCGACCAAACCGCCTACCTGGGCACGCTGGGAGCCTGCGGCATGGAGTCGTGCTGCTCAACCTGGCTGCAGGACTTTGCCCAGGTCTCCATCAAGATGGCCCGCGATCAGCAACTACCGCTTTCCCCGGAAAAGATATCCGGCCCCTGCGGACGCTTGCTGTGCTGTCTACAGTACGAGCACGAGCAGTACCAAGAGCTGCTGGCTGAGTTGCCACGCAAGAACGCCAAGGCCTGCAGCATCGCCGGCGCCTGCGGCAAGGTGGCCAAGCTCAACCCGCTGGCTGGAACCGTCGACCTGATGACCGAGGAGGGCAGCCTGGTGACAGTACACAAAAGTGAGCTCAAGCGGGGTTGAGCCAAACCAGCGCTGGTTGCGTCCAAATCCGGGCTCTGTGGGCCTGGAAAAAACTCTGAATGGTGCTGGGGTACCCTCTGCGCGGTGATTGCCGAATCACGCCTTGCGGCCACACACGGCAACCCTGGTAATGACCGGCGCTCGAGGCTCGAGCGCCGTAACGGGAAAGGGATGGGCAGTCTAAGGCTCAGGCCGGGGCGGTGATGAGGGTAAGGGTGGGGCCGTGGCGGCTCTCCTCCCCCTCTGCTTTGAGCAAATACTTCTCGTTTTCTTCACCAAGGGCCTTCAGCAAACGCTCCCTCGAGACAAACTGACCTGACAGCATGTAGCAAAAGCCCTGTGTGCCCAACACCACCACAAAGCGCACCCCTTGATGGTTGCGAACAAAGGTGTTGTGTTTCAGGGCAAAGCAGTGCATCTTTTCCAGAACCAGCAACGCCTGTTCCTGCCGGCGTCGCTTTATGGCTGGTATCAGCCCGGTCAGCACCAAAACGAGCAGAGCCGTAACCCCAAAATAAACCAATCCAAGGGCTTCTACAGGCATAGCGTTACAAATATACACCCAAACGTTACGCTTTGTGTAACATTTGCGCAACTTAGACCCAGTACAACTTCCACAACCCTCTTGAACCAAGGGGGCTTGTGTGGTGGAAGGCCGGGGTCTGCCCGTTGATGTGCGGGGTGCGGCCCCGCAAGGACGTTGCACCCGGGGTTTATTCCCGCTTCGACCAACCTATCGGCCAGTGGTAGCACGCTGTTGCAGCACTGCACCGGTAAGCTGCACGAGCGTGGCATCCGACTAAAGGATTCAAGCCGTGGTGCAGATGGCAAACCAAGTCGGTGCGTAGCCTTTAGAGGCCTATCCTCTCGAATCCATCATTATCTGGCTTATCGGCGCATCTGGCGTCGCTGCGCCGATACAGATCTCCCCACCGTGGCAGCGCATAAACTCAAGAACAACGCCTCGCAACCCTGGCGCAACAGATGGCCACACCCGCATACCAGAATGTTCGTTACGGGTCAGTACAAACTGCATCAGAGGCTTGCAATCATCCAACCCGGAACCGGACCAAAGCGCGAATCCTGGCTACCAGCCCCGCTTGGCCAGCTTTTCCTCTTCCGGCAGGAAGTCTAGGTTGATGCCCACCATGGCCTCGCCCAGGTCCTCCGAAACCTCTGCCAGCACCTCGGGGTTGTTGTAATGGGTAACCGCCCGCACGATGGCCCTGGCCCGCTTGCGGGGGTCGCCCGATTTGAAGATGCCCGAACCCACGAACACCCCGTCCATGCCCAGCTGCATCATCAGGGCTGCATCGGCCGGCGTTGCAACGCCACCCGCCGCAAAGTTGACCACGGGAAGTTTGCCGTTTTCATGGACCCACAGGACCAGCTCGTATGGTGCACCGTGGTGCTTGGCAAAGGTCATAAGCTCTTCACGGGGAAGAGCCTGAATCTGACGCACCGCACCCATTACGCTGCGGGCATGGCGGACAGCCTCCACCACATTGCCCGTCCCGGCCTCGCCTTTGGTGCGAATCATTGCGGCGCCCTCACCAATACGCCGCAGCGCCTCGCCAATATCGGTTGCCCCGCAGACGAAAGGTACCTTAAAAGCGTGTTTGTCGATGTGGTACGACTCATCGGCGGGGGTCAGCACCTCCGACTCGTCGATAAAATCAACGCCAAGAGCTTCTAGGATCTGGGCCTCCACCGTGTGACCAATCCGGCATTTGGCCATCACCGGAATCGAGACCGCTCCGATAATTTCCTTGATTAGCTTGGGATCGGACATTCGGGCCACCCCCCCTTGCGCCCGAATGTCGGCTGGGACTCGCTCGAGCGCCATTACCGCCACGGCACCGGCTTCCTGGGCAATTTCGGCCTGCTGGGCGTTGACCACGTCCATGATCACGCCCCCCTTGAACATTTCAGCGAATCCTGTCTTGACCCGCAAGGTACCTTTTTCCATCACTACCTCCAGCAGCGTAGCATACGTCTTTTCTGTCTGGCCTCCTAGGGGTTTGGCTTACATCCGGGCCATCCCAAGAGCTGGGCCCATGGATACCTACCTTCTTCCTGAGGGGGTGTTGGGGGACTTGTATTTTCGAGAGCTTTTTGGGCATCCCCAAAAAGCGGCGAGATGGGCCACTGGTCTGGACAACCAACGCTAAAAAGAACCCAGTGCTACGGTAGGTAGGCCATAGGGTTACGGGCTGCACCGCCCACGCGCACCTCAAAGTGTAGGTGCGGACCGGTGCTCCAGCCGGTAGAGCCCACGTAGCCGATAAGGTCACCTCGAGCCACCCACTGGCCTGGGCGCACCACGATGCGGGACATGTGCCCGTACAGGGTCTCTTGACTGTCTCCGTGGTCGAGGATTACGTGCAGACCGTAGCCAAACCGGCTCCAGCCGGCGGTGTCGACCTGGCCGGCCCGAGCAGCGTAAATCGGGGTGCCCATCGGCGCCGCCAGGTCAATTCCGGTGTGAAAACGTTGGAACACGCCCCGGCGACCAAAGTAAGTCGTGATGACGAAATTCGTCATGGGCCAGCGGTATCCCGCCGCTGCAACCACCGCATTGGCGCGGCGCAAACGCGGCTGGCTTTGCACCTGCTGTTGCAGGCGAGCCCGCGCTTGCTGCTCGAGGCGTCGCTCCTCT
>Ga0209721_1001661_pt1 | contig 15888 bp, 11 predicted proteins | sample TshhotsprinmetaG_FD_184139 | JGI IMG/M metagenome (GOLD analysis project Ga0209721, IMG submission 184139) | Hot spring microbial communities from South Africa to study Microbial Dark Matter (Phase II) - Tshipise hot spring metaG (SPAdes)... | ecosystem: Environmental > Aquatic > Thermal springs... | reverse complement strand
TTTAAAAAAAATTTTTATAAAAATTTTATTAATCCATAATAATAAAAAACTGTTTTTGTAAAACTAACTTTATGTAATTATGTAATAAACAATTTTAATTATTTATTTTTATAAAAAATTAAAAAAAAATTATGATTTTTTTAAAGATTTATAAAAACAAAAAATATAAGTTATTTTACATAACTGATATCATATAATAAATTTTTTTAAAAAATAAATATAAAATTTACAAACTTTCAAAGTTATAACTCGCAGAAAGAATGTTAAATCTAATTGTAGAATACAATATAATTGGTTTACAGAAAATTTGAAATATTAGCTTTTAGGAATATAACACTTTAACTATAATGCTTTATAATCAATGAAAAAATATAAAACCATATAAATATACATATACAAAAAATATAATATTATTATATCAAATATAAAATAAAAAATTTATATTATTGGAAATAATTAATGATTTTAGATTTTGTCCAAAAATAGTGTTCTTTTGCAATATCAGATTTATATTCAAGTATTAAAATATTATCTTTAAAAGAATTAAATATATCATTTAATATATAAATGTATGGTTTATCGTCTGGATGATTATTTAGATAGTATTTTCCATCATAACTTTCTTTTAAACTTAAATGTAAGTCTTTTAAAGAATCATTATCATGAATATGCATATAAATAGACATTCCTTTTTGTTTTAGATCTTTAGCGTAATCAATCCAACTTGTAAGCGAATCTTTGCTAAAAGCCTTTACGTGTCCCCAATCTAAACATATACCAATATAGTCTTCAAATCCTAATTTAAGAACAGTATCCCAAATAATTTTATGGTGTTCTAATTTATTCATAAAATAATGTCTTTTATAAATAAATGTATTTTCAATATAGAAAAAGACATTATGTTCTTTTGCTATTTCATAAAGAAGCACTAAGTTATGTTTTAAAGCATCATAAGTTAAATTTTCTAAATGAGTTTTTGTATTGCCAGCATATTGATAATGAATAACACCTTTATTAATTAAAAGTTTTTTAGCCTGAACTATTTCAGTTAATAAATTTTTATAATGCTTTTCTTCTTTAAGATTATTTACGACATGTTTGTTGTAATTAAAATGAATGCTTTTGTTTTTGTTTTGAGTATAAAATGGATTTTGAATTACTTTATTAATAAATTCATCTGAATTATCTTTGTAAAGAGCAATTTCTAATGCTAAATTATCTTCGTGAGCTAATAAAATTAACTCGTTTATTAGTTCAATAGGGTCTGAATTAAACAGTTTAAATCCTAACATTTCCTTTAAAAATATTCTAAACTGCCGTTTTAAAAAAATAAAATAAAAAATGCCTAAATAAAAATAGTTTAATTATATTATTTGGATTTTAGATTTTAACAAAAAATATAAAGCATTTGTATTAATTATTTTAATAAATAAAAAAATATCCCAACTGTATTACTACGATTAGGATTTAAATATAAAATATTAAAATGCACTTAAAACTTATTTTCTAAAATATAATTTATTAATCCCTTAAACAGCCTCCAGCCATTTCATTTCCTATTTGCGCTCCGATGCTGGCACCAATTGCAGTGGCAGCTACTCGTCCGTCTCCTTTTCCTATTTGAGAACCGAGTAATCCACCAGCAAGTGCACCTACTATTTGGCCGCCATTAACTGATCTGCATCCAGAACCAACTAATCCGCCAATTGCTCCACCAGCAGCAGCGGCAGCTAATCGCCCATCTCCTTTTCCTACTTGAGAGCCGAGTATTCCTCCAGCAACGGTTCCGATAATTGCGCCACCAAGGTTATTATTTGGTCTAGTTTGATAATAACTTGGTTGTGGTTGATAATTTTGATTGGCTGGAACATAATAACCACTTTGATAGCTTACATTAGGTTGTGAATGATAACCAACATTGGGTTGCGAATATGGCTGTCCTACATTTGGAGAATAAGTAGCGCAACCAGAAAAAAGAACACTTACAGATGGAATGGCAATTGCTAAAAACTTTTTCATGATATCTCCTTTAATGTTATAGAAGGATTAACCTAAGTATAACAAATTAAATTAAATATGCAAATTTATTTTGCAAACTTTTTTATGACAACTACTTTAAAGTTGTATAAAAGTCAAATATAAATATATCAAATTTATTCTAAAAATACTAAATAATTTAAAAATATGTAAATTTATTTTGTTTTTCATTGTGATTCTTTTGAAGTTGTATAAAAGCTAATCTAAGCATATTAAATAATTTTAAAATAAACTATAAATTAAACTATAAATAAATTACTAAACTTCAAATAAGCTAAATATATAAACTTATTTTTTATGGAAATTCTTTTAAAGCCGTATAAAAGTTAATCTAAATATATTAAATAATTATATAAATAAATATTATATTAGATATATAAATTTATTTTATGTTGTTTAATAGAGTTAAGTTCAATTTTTTAAATAAGCTATAAACAAATTATTAAAATTATTTTTACTTAAATAAGTTTATAATCTGATGGTTGTGGGTTAGCTAATTTATCATTATGGTCAATAATATAATTTAAAAATCTATTTTCTGGTTCTTTTGCAAGATTTATTTTACCAATTCTAAGCACAACATTATCATAGCGCGCTAATTTTAACATATGTTCCCAATATTCTGCATCACGTTCTATTTTTGTAATAATTGGATTAAAGGCGTTAGGGGTAATATTAATTTTGATTGATTTTTTATTGTTAGTAATCTCAGTATTGCGATCATTTTTATTCAAATCTTTTTCAGTTTGTTTAATTTCGTCGTTTATATTTTTAAGTTGTCTTAGAAAATCTTGACGATGACTAGGAGTTTGATGCATCCCAAAAAAGAATCCTTCAATTACATTGCGCATTGTATGGTATTTTTTTCCAACAACGAATCTTATATTATTAATTTCACAAACGCCAAAAGCATTTTTATCTAAAACATGATCGGTTTTTATATTAAAATTATCATTAACGAATTGTAAATTGTTAAAGTATAAAATTTGTTTATCGCTTAATATGAATGGAATATTATACAGTTTGTTCATTGGGGTGTGATCAATGCAATACTCTTCTTTTTTACCATTAATAAAACCAGAAAGGTTATAGCCTGAATAAATATTCCATTTTCCTGTTAGACGAGCATTTTGAGGTTTATTAATCCATTCATTTATGTCTTTTTCAAAGAAATTGTCATCTTCATCAAAATATTCAATTTCTGCTTCTATTTTGTTGTAATAAAACAATCCGACCCAATCCAAAGATAACTTATCAGAAGTTGATTTTTTTATAATAACAGGATGACAAGCTTCTTTAATGTATTCTCTAACATCTTTCCCTGTAATATCTCCCCAAAATTCTGCCCATGGTTCTAAACAAGAAAGAAATTTACCAACGGTAAGACCTTCTTCAAAATAAACATTATACTTCCACCAACGAGTCCAAAATTTAAAGTCATTTTCAGCAAAATCGCTGTTATCATAAATAAATTTTACTGGAATCATTGGTTTATCGTCTGAAAATTTTGCACGAAGGATTCCATCAGCGCAAAAATAAAGTTGAAAATTCATTTCTTAATTCTCCTGTTTTATAACATACAATAAATTATATATTTTATATTTTATCTGAACTTAAAGCGTTTAAATTTGTCAACATATAAAGAAGAATTTTTCGGTTTATATAAGAACAAAAAATATATTTTTTTATTCTTTATTACTAAATAATAATAAATACAAGTCAAAGAAAGCAAAAATTAAAGTTTTATTTTTTTAGATGCCTCTAAATTTAAGTTATGTTTTTTTAACTTATCTTCTAATTTAATTTTGTTTATTGTTAATAATATATTTTTGACTTGTTGGATATTTTCTTCATTTCTACCGAAATGATCTAATTTGTTTAGCGGTAAAATGTATTTATCAAATTCGTTTGCATATTTCAAAATCTCCTCCATTGCTCTTCCAGTTGGATAAGTCAAATGTTCTATTGCTTTTGTTACAACATGATGTTGAGAAAAATCTAAATCTAAACAAGCATTTGAATTTTTTATAATATTCATTATTTGTCTGTCCGAAAGATTTTCTAAACCCATTTTATAAAGAAAAATACTATAAAAGCTTGACCAAAATTTTTCTGGTGAAATAGTATATAATCCAACTAAAGAAGACAAAGTATAAGAGTCATAGTTTAATAAAATTTGATTTGAATAAAATTTGAATATTTTACTTGAATAAATCTTAATAAACTCTTTAAAATCTTCTTGCTCTTCTGATAAAACACCAATTGCAAATCTTTCTTTACTTAAATTTAATTTCTCACATTTTATGTGAGTTTTTATTAATGCTTGCGTAAAGTATTTTAAAGTTCCTTCTAAATAAAAGTCTTTTTGAGCAATTCTTAATATTTTTTTTTCTGTCAATAAATCGTAAATATGATTCCACTGTATTGTGTCAATTTCTTTAACAGATTTAACCCAATATTTAAATTCTTCAGGATTGCCTAATTTATACTCCTCAATAGCTTTTTTTAACTTTTTAATCATTTTTATTTACAAAGCTTCTAATTACAATTTATATATAACATATTTTATAGTTAATGGTAATATTTAGGTTTAGGTTTATATAATATACTTGTTTAAGCGCTAAAATATAATTTTTGTGTTATTGATAATAGTTATTAATGTATTGATTGTAGGACTTATTATAATAGTTAATTTAATAAAAGACAATATTTATGTCACATTCGTACAACATAATAAAGTAAAAAATATTGCAATTATAATTAATATTATGTATAATGTAAAATATAAAGCGGCATGTTGTATTTGAATAAAAAATAAAGATTAAAAATAAAAAAATACTTTGATGATCTAATTAATATTAGTATTAACTTAAATTAACGACTGGAGATTTTTTATATGAAGAAGCTTGATAATAAAGTGAAAAAAATCAATAAATTTAAAAAAGCAAATACTAAAAAAACAATAGATCTAAAGCCAAAAAGGCTTTCTGGCTTATTTGAGAATCCTATAACTCATGAAATTTGGGTTTGCAATAACATGAACAATGTTGTTAAAATTGATAATGTAGAATTTCTTAAGGTACATAAACAAGATTCTCCTAGAGAAGTTTTGCTAAAAAAGGAGGCATTAAAGTTTATTAAATACATTTAAATTTATTAGTTTTGTGGATATGTTATTGTTTTATTTATGAGGATTTAAAAATGACTAATACAGCTAAATTTGTTAATTTTCAAGATTGGCTAGATGCTTGTTTAGATCTCGGTCTTACTTTCAACAAATTAAAAGATAGTGCTAATGAATATTGGTTTGAGGCTCTTGGTTATAAGGTTGCTTACTGGGATAGAAAAAATAAATTTGGTTTTATTTCTTACGATGTTATTAACTAGTTAAGTTAAAAAAAATGTTACAAACAAATGCTACAAACAGAATTACCTCTTGCATTCATGTCTAAAGAATATCAAAAGCAGATTCAAGATTTTATTGAGTCAAACTTTGATGACGATGGAGATAAATTCATTGCTGCACTAATTTTAGTAGATAATTTAAAAGTTGAGATAATCCCTGAACCAGAAGAGTTAGTAGAACTTGCTATTGACGAAAATCGTCAAGGAAATCTTGTATGTATTGTAAGTAAAGATTTTCCTGATTTTTATATTGATTCAGGCATTACCCTTCAACAGGCATTAAAACTTTGTGAATCTCTTAAATTAAATTTTGAGATAAATATTTAAAATGTAATTAAAAATTAATCCAAATTGATTTGATAAGTTGAATTAATTTTTTAAAAGGATATAAATCCATGATTAAAAAACAGAATTTCTAATTAAAACTTTAATTTATTTTTGAATTAACTTTTGAAATAAATAATTTAAAATTTTGAAGACCATTAAAAGTAATTTACTTAAGTTTTTTAAAGGAGATAAACGTGATTGAAAAAGCAGAACCCATAACTAAAGAAGAAAAAATAAATCTAAAAGAAATTGGTTGGAAAAATAACTATATTGTAACATTTAAGCAAATTCCTGAAAACATAGAAATTACTAAAAAATTTGATACTTTAGAGCAAGCTATTGAATTTGCTAATACAATAGAAGAGGAAAATCTTATTGGTGTTGAAGTGGAATTAGGTTGGAAGCTTGAAGCTTAAAAGTAATAAAGCTAAATTATTAAAATAAATTAAATTATTAAATAATAATCTTATAAATAAGAATTAGTATGCATGAAAAGCTAAATTAAATTAATAAATAAAGCTTTAAAATAAATAAAGTTAAATTATTAAAATAAATTATTAAAATAAATTAAATTATAAATTAATTAAATTTTAAAAAAACAATAATTTTTATTAAACAGCTAAATAAAAAATTTTTATTTTTATTTTAAATTTATTTTATAGGCATACACGATTTTTGTTTTCTTTTTTATTTTCTAGTGCATATTTTTCTATTTTTTCAACAATACCATTTAAAAGTCTAAATTCATGATGCTTATATAATAACCTTTCTATTGGTGTTTTTCTAACAATATCTACTTCTTCAAGAAAATTGGGTTCATTTACATTTTCAAAATCACTGAATGTTTTGTTTGGGTTATTCAAAGCAATTTCCAATTTTGTGGAAATAGGATTAGTTAATCTATCATTAATCATTTTTTCTACAATAGCTACATTTTCTTGTTTTGCAATTTCTGTTGATATTGCTTCTTTAATTGAAGATGCTGCTGTAATCATATTATTAACAATTTCTTTAACATTTAATACCTCTTGCATATCAACAGTTGGTAATATTAATGTTTTTAATTCTCTTTTTGGAAGTTTGCCAAAAATTCCAATTTCAATTGCTTTGTCTAAAAATTGTTTAATATGATAATCATTTTTGTTGTATTCTATAAAGTCATAATATTTGTTTAAATATAATTTGTGTTCAATAATTTTAGGTTTATTAGCTTTATAAATTTCTGCTAAAATATCTGCTAAGTTAGCAGGAGCATTATGTAATGATGTTTTTAGTTGTTCATTAAGCATAATGAATTCTAGTTTTTCTTTATGAATTTCAATCTCTTCTCTTGATAGAGTCACATTATCTTTTAATACAGCATAAATTGCTGTCTTATCTGGAAGTATATCTTCACCAAGCTTAAATTTAATTATATGACGGCCTTTTTCTTTTAATAATCTTTCCCTTTCTTGAATTTTTAAAATTGTTGGCGTAATAACCTCACGATCATAAAGAATACCCTGACGAAAACTATAAGAATCTTGAGCTAAAGAATCGCTTAAACCATCTGCTATATCAAAATTTAATCTGGCTTCAATTTGGAATTTCAAAAAAGTTTCTAAAGCATGACTAATATCATGCGAATATGGGTTATATTCTTTATTAGCAAGTAAAGTTAAGGTTAATTTGTCTTCAAAAGCAATATCTCCTTTAATATCAGTTCTCCAAGGGCCATTTGCATGCATTTCATGTTGTAAGACACAATCTATTCCATGTTTTTCTTTAAACTTAATTGCTTCATCAAAAATCTGACGAATTTTTTCTTTTGGAATATGAGTTTGATAATTTACTAAATCAATTAAATCATTATTTATTTCTTTTCTTGTTGGATCTTTAATGTTTAATACCATTTTATATATCCATGCATCACAGAATTTTTGAGCAATATTTTTGTTTAGTTTTAAAAACTCTTCCGTTAGCATGCCCAATTCTGCTGTTTCAGGAGTAATTTCTTCATCATCTGGATTGCTAATCACATCATTCATATAGCGTGTTTTAAAATTTAAAATATTTTTTGCTGGGCTGATATCAAAATGATAATTTTCTTGGAAATATTTTATGGCATCAGCATATGGCCTTAAAGATTTATATTCTGGTTTATTTAAATTAACTAGTTCAACCTCAAATTTTTCATCATTTAACAATAAAGCATGAATCATCCATTGTTCTGCCATTTTTTCTACTGAATATTGAACAGAGCTGCCTAAACTATAAACATTTTTTAATGATTTAAGTAACTCTTCTTGAGTTAAATTAAGTTTGACCTTTTCGTGTTTGATTTTGTCTACCATGTAGTATTCGCCATTATCAATTTCTAGTAGATAGCTATTAGTTCTGTCTGGGAAATATCCGTTTTTATTTTCTTCAATGAATTTAGTCAAACTAAAATCAGAAATAGCACTGTTGTAAAACAAAATTTCTTTTCCTGTGATATCTTTGAAGGCAGGAATGCTAGCAACTTCAATAAAATCGTATGCAAGCATTTCTTTTTTGGCAAACAAAGCAGAGTCATAAATTTTATTTGATTTTAGAATTTCATAAAAGTTAGGAAGATTAGCGCGAACTATTCTTGCATCATATGGAATATTATGTGCTCCAAATAATACTTTCTTGTCTTTATAAAATTCGGTCAACTCTTTATCAACTATACAAGTTTCTCTGCCGTATTTATTAAGTAACTCTTGTGTAATGCCGGTTAGGTTAGTCAATTCTTGAGGAACTCTAAAATCCTTATCTTTTACAAGATAAGCTAGCATTGTTGCTTTAATTTCGCGATTATAATTTACTCTTCCATCTTCTGTTTCTATATAATTTCTAATTTGTTTAAATGGTAAAGTTTTTTTCTTGGTAAGTTTTTCTGCGTTTTTAGGTAAAAAATATCTAACTCCGAAGTCTTTGTCGTATTTATATAGCACTACTTTCTTAAGTGCGATAGGAATTTCATTAAATTCTTCTGGGTCAATTTCTTTTAATTCTGAAACTTCTTTTTCAGTTAGTAAATAATCTTCTTTACGAGATGTATGATATAAGTGTTCAAAAAAATCTGAAGCTGTTGTCCAATTGCCTGATGTGGGGTCAATTGAATAATTCATTGAGCCAATATTTATTAATTTGCCGTTACCAAATCCATTTGCTTCTACATCAAAAACAGTAAGAGTATCTACTTTGTTTTTATCAATAAGGCCAATAACCATTTTTTCAAATAAGGCAAAATTTAAATGCCCATAATCATGGTATTTGTAAAATGGATTATCAGCAATTTGATCGCGAGTCAATTCTACATAATTTCTATGTTTAAAATCTGATTCCCAAGCTTCTTCTAAAGCTTTTGTTTTATTATTTCCAATTCTAACATCAACAATATTAACAGCTTGATTTTCAGTAATAATTCTATCAGCTATAAAGACGCCTTCACTTACAGGAGCTAAACTTAAATAGTCTTTATAGTTATTTTCCACTATACGCCGAACAACTTCTACAGGAATAATGACCGTTCCACCATCAAAATCAGTATTAATTGTAATATATCCATATTTTCTGTTGTTAATTAATTCTTCCATTGTGAATTGTTCAGTAGTGTAAACGTCTGTCCAAATAGTATCTTTGTTAATTTTGATAACTGGATTAATCTTTTCAAAATTGGAAATATTACCACGAATAACTTTGTTAATTTTGTTGATTATTTTTACAGCATCAAAATCTGCTAAGATATAATCTTTTTTATCAAGTTCATTTTTTTTAATGTTTTCAATAGAGTTGTTAATAAATATATTTATAGCTTCAATAATATTGTCATCAATTGGGTATTTTTTAGGATTTTTGCTTTTTATAATAAAACCAGCTGCTCTTTCGTGACCAGGAGTTTCAATTTTAATTCTAAGTTGTTTTTCTAATCTAGCTTTGTTTTTTAAAATATCACTTATGTCATAGAGCGAACGAAAACTTCCTGATACCTTATCTTTACCAATACTATCTAAAGTCAAACTAAAGCCAGGATTTTCATCATTATAAACCTTATTTAAAAATTTACGATTAAAGACATTAAGAATATCTGGATCAGCATAAACGATTACGCTGTTTTCTAATCTTTTCTTGGTAATAACTTCGCCGCGACGTAATTCTTCAACAATTCTATTTTCACTTAATTTAATTGAATCAAAAACTTCTATCATTTTTTGCTCAAGAGCTTCTAAAAATGAAGTTTTGTTATAATCTACCCCTAAGCTAAAAATAATTGGACGCAATTGTTCAATATAATTAGGATTAATGTTACTGTTATCTATATAATTGTTTAAATTTTTAATTTCTTGCAAAAAGATTCTATTAAAGTCATTTTTATCTAAATCTTTTTGTTTTTCGTTAGTTGAATCATCAATGTCATTATTATCTATTTTTTTTCTTTTATTTTCTTTTTTTCTAAGTTCTTCATAGTCTTCATGAGTATATGAATCTCTTTTTTTATAAATGTTTAATAATATTTTAGCTATAGTGTTTTGAGTATGAATATTTTTAACTTCTTCAGAAATTAAATCTGTATTTAAATTAGAAATCTTTTTCTTTAAAGCTGCAATTGTTTCAACAGGAATTTCTCCTGTAATAATTTTGTTAATAGAATTATTAGTATTCACAAGAGGTTGTAATTGTATAAATTTAGTAGCAATATAATCCTTTTCTGGTTTATCTGCTGGGTGAGTATTTACATAATCAAGTAAATTTGCAACCTTAAATAGCATATTCAGTTTCTCAAAATTTTTTGAATATGCCGACAATTCTGTTGGTGTAAGTCTTTTATTTAAAACATTTTTTAATAAGACACCAATTGTATTGGCACCAGAAATATTATATTTTTTAAAGAAATTTGTAGGTTTATAATGAGGGTTAAAAATAACGGTTCTATCATTTTCCTCAACAATCATTTCAGGATCTGGATTATGATGATCTGTTATAACAATTTTTGCTTTTGGATATTTTGTTAAAATCTTTTTTTGTTCCTCTTTTGAATTAATACCGTTATCAGCAGTTACAATCAAAAATTCGCTTTCAGGATCAATATTTTTACTAGATATAATTAAATCAACATGATCAACTGTAATACCACGATTTGAATTTCCATTAACAGTTTGAGTATATTCTATTAGTGCGTTTTTAGAAGCATCTTTATCAATAGTTAAGTATTCATTAATAACTGCTTGAGCTAATGAGCCATCGTTATCAGAATCAGTTATAAAAATAATTTTTTCATTATTTTTGATTGCTTGAATAATAAAATTTGTTGCTCTTTTAAGATTTGCAATCTTATTTTTTTCTCTATCTAAGTTTGCATCGTCAATTCTTTCAATTTCTTTATATTGATAAAGCAATACACGACGGGCATATTCAAAATTTCCAGCAAAGTTAACTGCAAAAATTCTTTTCCAAGTGTGATTTGGAATTGCTTTAAATAAAGGTTCTTCTTCATGTGTTAAAAAAACCGCACGACGAACTAATTTTTTGAATTCTTCTAGGTTTGTGTCTGTTATGTTTTTTTCTATTTTATCTTCATACATTTTGTTATCCTTTTTATATCTATTGTTAATTATAACATACAGAGTATTATGATCAAATTATGAGCAAATTTTTACATCAGCATTTTTGATAAAAATTTTTAGTTTGGTTTATAAATGAAAATATAAGGTTTATATAAATAAAATATAAAAAAATGATTTTATGTTATAATTGTAGATATAAAGAGTTATAATTCAGTTTAATTTATTTATTTTTAAAATATTAATATTTTTTAAAAACTTTTAGTTTAAATAAATGAAAAATAAAAAATAACTTTATACATAATTGATAACTGTTATTAATTGCAGTATATAAAACGTTATAATCAATTTTTTAAAATTACAGTGTTTTAAAAAAATTTTTTTTAAACCTTAAAAAGATATTTTTTTGTATGGTTATTATCAATTGTAGATATAAAAAATTATAATCAAATTTTTAAATTAATAATATTAAAAAACAAAAGTTTAAATATTTTTAATAAAATTTGTTCGTATAAAAAGATAATTTTTGTATATGATTATATGGTTGACAATCATATATTAAACAATATATTTAAAAAATAAATACAAATTTTTATAAAGTAGAAATTTCTTGTTATTTATAAAAGATAGTATCAACTATATATCATATACCTAAAATTTTTGAAATTTAAAATAATTGATATAATTCTATGAAACTAAAATTTAAAAAAAACAAAAAAAACGGTTTTAGTTTAATTGAAACAATTTCAGTGCTTGGCTTTATGGCCATAGCTGCTACTATTACATATGTAATTTATAATAAAAGCGAAAAATATCATAATATTTTAAGTGAAGTTAGAAATTTAACAACAATAAAAGATGGAATCAATACTTTTACTGCTGGTTGGATATCTTATAATGGAATAAACAATTCAATATTGAATAATTCTGGTGTTATCCCACAATCAATGAGGGATTTAACCAATTCAAATAATATACTTAGTACTCTTAAAACACCCATATCTATATCGCCAACGAGCATTGGGACTTCCCAAAATAACGCATTTAATATTACCTATAATGTATTAGACGACGATTATTGTCTTGATTTTGTTAGTAGAGCCGCGCCTAATTTTGATCAAATTACAGTTAATAGCGTAGTAGTTAAATCTGTTGGGCAAACAGAATTGAATGTAAACAATACTGCTACTGCTTGTAATAATTCAAACTTTGGAACAATTGTATTTACATATATTAATCCATCTAAAGGTAATTCAATATCCAATAATCCTGTTTCTGCAAACCCAAATCCAAGGCCAATTTATTCTGCTCCACTTGTTGATTCAAGTTTATCTAATTTTCATTATGTTAGAGCACAATCATCTAGATTATTTGGGAATAATTCAAATTTTGACGCGCCTAATGCAAACGTAACTGTTTTTATTGACCCAAGAAGTATAGGGAGAACTGACACAAATCTATTAACATTAACTATACAACAGAGACAAGCAGATTTAGTTAATAGTGCTGTGAATGCTTGGTATAATGATCAAGTTAGAACTAATGGTGGTTCTATTCCTAGTTATTTTTATCATTCATATTTTAATAACAATCCGCATTTATATATGCAATCAGTTGGTAATACTGCTTTATTAATTTTAACCAATAATCAATCTCAAATTGGTAACTTTTTACCAAGTTCAGTTATGACTCAGGCTAATATTGTGATAAACACTTATTTAGATGGTAACGTTTATTAAATAAAAATTTTTATTTTTAATTTTATAATTTTGCTAAATAATTTAGTAGTATTTTTTAATTGTTAACGTTAACTCTTTTTTAAACAATATTTTTTATATTAAGCTTTAAATTAATAGTATAATAAATATGTATTTAAATTATAATATTTATTAAATAAAATTTTCCTATTATGATCTTTTAATTCTATTCTAACGTTTTTACATTAGTATTAAATTTATTTTTTAACAAAACGTTTATTAAATAAAAATTTCTATTATAAGTTTATAATTTTGTTAACCATTTAAATTGTAATATTTGTTAAGTATTTTTTATTATAATTTTTTAATTCTACTTAAAAAGTTTTTAATAAATATTTCGTGAGATTTTTAAGTTAAACTTTAAGTTAATGATTTAATTGTAAATATTTATTAAATAAAATTTTTACTATTATAATTTTTTAATTCTGTTAAATAGTTTTTATTGAATATTTATTCATATTTTCTACATTAGTAATAAATTCATTTTTTAACAAAATATATCTTTCTATTATTTTGTAGTATTTTTAAGTTAGATTTTTAAATCAATAATATAATAAACATATATTTAAATCATAACATTTATTAAATAAAAACTTTTATTATAATTTTGTAATTCTATTTAATATTTTTTTATTAGATAATTTATCGGTATTTTCTATGTTATTAATATTAATTTTATTTTTTAATAAAACATATCTTTCTATTATTTCGTAATATTTTTTAGGTAATTCTATTGCAGTAAATACTTTTAAACATTCTTCTGGTTCATTTGATTCTATTGTTTTTTTAATATATTTTTTTAAAATTTTTTCGTTATCTTTTATTATTGAAAACGTTAAAGAAGTTTTAAAAATTTTATTTTTATCTTTTTTTCTATTTTTGATATCTTTTTGGTAATTTAAAAAAAGATTAATTTCTGATTGTAGTTCTTTTATTTTTTCATAATAAATAGCAATCAATATATATTCAAGTTTATCTGTTTTAAAATAAAAGAAATTATCTGAATAATCTTGTGTTAAAAAATCTAAAATTGGTTTTACTTTTTCTTTTTCATTATTTTGTCCATTTTCATATATTTCTAATGGGTATTTAATTAAATCAAATATTATTAAACTATATAAATCTATATCGTTGTTTTTGTTGTCTTTTAATTTCCAATAAACAAATCTCTGAAAATTTTCATTATAAAATTTAATCCATGAATCAATGTTATAATATTTACCATCATCTAATATTCTTCCTGTTAAAGGAAAAATATTTATATTTTTTTTATCTTCTCTTAGGTTATTATACATCTCATAAAATTTATCGTAAAAATTATTATTTTCATTGTATAAAATACCTTGAAGCCAAACACTTTTTTCTGAACTTAAAGAATCAAAATTATTAAATAATTGTTCCGCATACTCTAGTGCTTTTTTATAATTTTTTGTATAACTGAAATATAATTTTCTAAATCCAGTAAAAACTCCATTTTGATGATAAATCCAATATTCAGCAAAAAGATCGCATAAATCTGGTTTAAAGTTTTGCTGGAAAATAAAATTAAAATTCTTATAAAAATTACTGTAAAATTGGTCGGTTAAATCATCATATATATTGCCCAACAATATTTTTTCTTCTTCATTGAAATATAAAGATATATCAAACGGATACCCTTCCTCTAACATTTTTATCAGTTTTTCTTTTTGATAAGAAAAAAGTGCATTTTGAAATTCAGTGTTTTTTGAATTCCAATTATCTAATTTTGTTTTTAATTCTTTTTGAATTTTATATTGATGCATATATAGCTTTTCTTACAAAAGAAAATATATTGTATTATATAAGTAGTTTATTGTCTATTTGATTTGTTTTTTGAATTTTTTATTCATTTTCATTAATCCTAATTTTTTTTAAAAATCTATACTATCTTTTAAATAAAAATTTTTATTTACTAATTTAGTAGGAAATTCGCTATTTTTAATCAAATTTTAAATTCATAGAAAAATAATTTTTTCTATTATATAAAAAAAAATAATATTATATTATTTAAATAATTTAAAACAAAATTTTAATTTATTTGATTAATTCTCTTTTAAATTAAGTTAATTTTTAATCCATAGAAGAATATTTTTCATCACAAAAAGAAGATAATATTATGTTATTTAAATAATTTATAGCAGAATTTTAATTTATCTAATTCTTAATTTTTTAAATTTTCATGTTGATACTTACGTAGTTTTTTTAAAAAATAACATTGTATTATTTAAATAATTTATAGCGAAATATTAATTTATCTAATTAATTCTCTTTTAAATTAATGCAATTAATAAAAAATTAATAAAAATATAAAAAAATCACCGACCGCTCATTTAGGTAGCATAAACAACCAGAAGACGATCGGTGAATATAATTTAGCTAACTTAATGCCTAAATAAAAATTTATTTATTATGTAGTTGCGTATCGTCCTTTTGCTTCTTTTGCAGCCTTTGCTTCTTCTGTGGTATAGGCTTTACCTTGCCATAACATTTTATATGCAATTTCTTCGTTTCCATTTTCGCATAATTCAAGTACTTTCTTAAATAATGGCTGGAAAGTTTCTGAGCGATGTGAGCGCTCATGATCTTCAAAGCTTTGCCAGAAGGTAATGATTAGAGCTTCGCGATTTTTTAGTGGACTTTCAATAGCTTTACCGATTGTGGAGCCTTCATTTGATACTTGGCCTGAATTCAAAACCACAAATCCGCCAATAAAACCTGTATCTGAGTGATATGTTTTTACATTTTCGCACAATTCAGCTACACGAATTTCTAGA
>Ga0209721_1001660_pt1 | contig 15898 bp, 13 predicted proteins | sample TshhotsprinmetaG_FD_184139 | JGI IMG/M metagenome (GOLD analysis project Ga0209721, IMG submission 184139) | Hot spring microbial communities from South Africa to study Microbial Dark Matter (Phase II) - Tshipise hot spring metaG (SPAdes)... | ecosystem: Environmental > Aquatic > Thermal springs... | reverse complement strand
AAATTTATAATTATCAATAGATATAAACAAATACAAATTGACCCTATTTACATATTCTCCAGATAAAAAACTTCAGAGAATAATAAAATATTTTTTGTTAATTGGTTCGAAAGAAAAGACAAAAATACAACTATTTCGATTACGTAAAGTTAAAGCAAAAAATTTTTATTCTTATGTTTTCATGATTAGAGACTTTATGAATTTATAGAGTTATTGAAATAAAAATAAGAAGGCCCGGCACTTAACCGAGCCTTATAGGAGGCATTTGTAAGAAAGGAGGTTATTTGGGGATCTCTAAACCTACGAATCTCATGTTACCTTGCGAATCGCGCACTCTTAGCAAAACTGCTGAACCCTTTTTCTTTGAAATCTCATCATCAAACTCTTTAACCGAATCAATCTTCTTTTTGTTGATTTCAATTATAACAAGTCCTTCTCTCAAACCAGCATCGTAAGCAATACTCACTGGATCTACGGAAGTTATTAGAATTCCATTTTCAACATTAAATTTCTTTAAATCAGCAGCTGTCATGTTCTTAACTGATAATCCAATCTCTTTATAATTTTTGCTATCAATACTCGTATCGATTTTTCTTTCCTCTTTTTTAACGGTTGATTTGGCCGCACTTTCGTCTTCTTTTCTGGGTCTTAATGTAATTTCTTTATCAAATGTTTTGCTGTTTCTATAAATTTTTAGTTTAACTTTATTACCGGCATGTTTACTAGCAATATAACCTTGTAAATCATTCGGTTTATAAACTTCTTTGCCATCAATAGATAAGATGATGTCACCTTCTTCAATTCCCGCATCTTTTGCAGCACCATCTTCTACTAATTTCTCTACGATTACACCATACGTTCTATCTAATCCAACTGCTTTAGCTGTTGCATCGTCAACTTCACGAATTTGAACCCCAATATAACCTCTTCTTACTTTACCATGTTCAATTAAATCCTTAGCAACAGTTTTTATAATATTTACGGGAATTGCAAAACCATAACCTTGATAATAGCCTGTACGTGAAGCGATTGCGGTGTTAATGCCGATCAAAGCTCCATTTAGATCTACAAGGGCACCGCCACTATTACCCGGGTTTATGGCTGCATCAGTTTGAATGAAGTTCTCTATACCATAACTATCTTGGATTAATCCCAATCCACCTCGTCCAATCGCTGAAATAATTCCCGCAGTAATAGTAGAAGATAATCCAAGAGGATTTCCAATTGCCAAAACCCATTGTCCAACCTTTAAGTTATCTGAGTTACCAAAATAAGCTGGTTTTAAATTTTTTGCATCAATTTTTATAACGGCAAGATCTGTTAATGGATCAACACCAATTAAATCAGCAGTAAATTTTCTTTTATCATGTAATATTACGTTAATTACCTTTGCGTCTTTTACAACATGATTATTTGTAATGATGTAACCATCGGGAGAGATTATAACACCCGAACCTGCACCTTGCTGTGGAATTTTAGGTAAGTCTTTGAAGAAAGGAAAATCTTTGAAGAAAAATTCATGATCCTCAGGAATTTGAACTGCCTTACTTTCCGATTTAGTTTCGATGTAAACAACTGTAGGTGTAACTGCTTCTGCAACTGCAATAAATGCTTCACTTAATTTTTGAGCATCTTGATTTTGACTCACTAAAGGATTAGGTGAACCAACTTGAGATAAACTAAATCCTGGTTTTACAAAGTTAAAACCTGTTACTAAAGTTACACCAAAAACAAATCCTATAAGAATTAATATTGTTGATCCTAATAATTTTTTCTTACTCATATTTACTCCACAATTTTTTAGATTTTTACTTTTTGAACATATTTTAGGTTTCAATCATTTGGATAGATTTTAATCTTCCAAATTCCTCTACGTGATATTTTAAAAACTCAATTAAACTATACAAAATTTTCTTTGTTAGTATTTGTAAGTTTCTATCAATGAAAGTATCCAGATTATCTAAGGTCAAATCAACAAAAACTTTTTTTTCTGCCTCATTCAGATCAATTAGATTATTTTTATTCCATAAGCACTTATGACATATAACTCCAGAATCCTTAGTAAAAACAAATTCATAAGAAATAAGATTCAATTCGTTATTGCAAATTGGACAATTAAAAGAGACGACAGGATAACCTGATATTTTCGAGGTTTTTATTAAAAAATAGTCGAATAACGCACTCTCAATTAAATTCTTATCATTTAATGCATCGAGAAAATCCTTAGTCATATCAAAAAGAACTTGATTTGGCTCACCTTCTTTAGAAAAAAGATTAACAATATCCAGAACAGCAAAAGCGTACTTTAACTTATCGTAATCAGATTTAATCCTTGAATAGTCATTAACAAATTCAGCTGAAGATATATACTGAAGGTCTCGTGTATGTTTATAATAATACACAAACTCCGTTAAGTTTACTGGTTCTAAAACAGCTGAAGCTTTAGATTTTAGAGAACGAACCCCCTTTGCGATGAGATTTAACTTCCCAGAATTTTCAGAGAAGATAGTAACTAATTTACTTGTTTCTCTAAATCTTTTTTTCTTTAGAACAATTCCTCGGTCTTTAATGATCTTAGTCATATGAAAAATCAAATGGTGGAGTATAAACCTTCTTTTCAGTTATTATTCCACTAATTAAGTCAGATGGCGTAACATCGAAAGAATAATTTATTGAATTAATTTGATTAAATAACACTTTTGAAGAACCAAAAGATAACAACTCATCAGGTGAGCGTTCTTCAATTTTTATATTTTCACCTTCTTGAATTTCATTATCAAAAGTTGTGGATGGTGCGGCCACAAAAAATAAAATGTTGTGATATCTTGCGTTAATTGCAAGTGAATAAGTACCAACTTTGTTTGCAGTATCTCCATTTTTTGCTATTCTATCTGCACCAACTATAACTAAATCAATTTTTTCTTTCTTCATAATAAAAGAGGCTAATGAATCTACAATGATGACGTGATTGATTTTATTTTTTTTCAGCTCGAAAGAAGTTAATCTCAATCCCTGCAAAAAGGGACGGGTCTCACAAGCAAAAACCATATTCACTAAATTTCGTCTATGTAATTCATAAATGACACCAAAAGCTGTTCCAATGCCTCCAGTTGCAAGAGCTCCAGTGTTACAATGTGTAATTATATTTAATTTTCGATTAAACAAATTTTCAATATAGTCAGCACCAATCTTTGAAATGTTTTCACAATACCGTTCATCCTTCTTATGATAATCAAAAGCAAAATTTAAAACGGCTTCATAATTTTGATTTTTAATATCTTCTTCAAAAAATCTTTCCAAGTCTCTTAATTCATTAAACAGATTTACCGCTGTAGGTCTTGTACTCTTAAACCTTTCAATAGCTGGATAAAAGTTTTTTTCAGATGCTTTGACTGCTAAGGCGACACCATACAAAGCTGCTATTGCTATTAATGGTGCCCCTCTAATTTCTAGTCGTTCAATCGCTAAAGCTATTCTTTCAGGAGAATCGGTACATATGAATTCTTCAACATCAGGTAACTTTGTTTGATCAAGAAAACAAAGTTTACCATTCATAAACTTTATAGAAAAATAATCCAACATTATACCTCTAGTTTATATTTTCACTTAAAAATAACCTGATCATGTAATCTTGATAATGAGATCGAATCTTCCCTTAAAGATTTATTTAGATTGACTAACAGGGTTCGGAAAAGTTTTTTCCAACTAGAAATAAATCTTTTAATATAATATTTAAGCACTTTGGGTTGCTTTTTAAATACATAAAACTTTTTGACGACAAAAAAAGAGTAATTTATAATTAAACTTCAAAGTGAGTGAGACCATAAAATTGATGAAATCGCTCGGTAATATTATCATCATTCAAGCTTATTAATCCATCAACGCTAAACTTTTCAACACAAAATGAAGCCATCACACTACCATAAACAACTGCTCTCTTCAAAGTTTCTTTATCAAATGAACCTACCTTAGCAATATAACCAATTAATCCGCCTGCAAAAGAATCACCTGCCCCTGTAGGATCCTGAATATTTTCTAGAGGGTAAGCTGGAGCAATAAAGTAATTATCTTCTGTCATCATTAGGGCACCATGTTCACCTTTTTTTATAACAATAATTTGTGGACCCATTTTTAAAATTGATCTTCCTGCTCGAATCAGATTAAATTCTTTAGCAAGTAATCTTGCTTCCAGATCATTTAATAAAAGTAAATTTACTTTCGTTAATAACTCACACAACACTTCATACTTTCTCTCAATCCAGTAATTCATCGTATCACAAATTATAAACTTCGGATTTTTCAGGTGATTTAAAACATAAATTTGTAATTCTGGATCAATGTTACCAAGAACAATATATTTGGACTCACAATAACTTTCAGGAATTATCGGCTTAAAGTTCTTAAAAACATTTAACTCTGTACTTAAGGTTTCTCTAGAATTCATATCACAATCATATCGACAAGACCAGCGAAAGGTCCTTTCATTCTCTACAATTTGAAGACCTTCAAGGTTAACCTCCCTATTATGAAGCAATTGAAGATACTCATCTGGAAAATCGGAACCTACTACACCAACTAAATTTATATTCTGTGAAAAATAAGAAGCTGAAATAGATATGTAAACCGCTGAACCACCTAGTGCATCTTTTACACTTGAGTGTGGCGTTTCAATTGAATCAAGTCCCAACGACCCTACTACTAATATTGACAATTTTACCTCGTTTAATTAATTAAACAAATACAAATTTATTAAAAATCATTCTTAACTTAACCAATTCATTCGGTCAATTTTCGTAAACTAATTTTCTTGAATTTCGACATATCCTTTCCCCAGTTTTCATTTATAATCATCAAAGCTCGTTTCTGACCGTCCCATTTTACCATTTTTAACGCTTGATTAAAAGAAACCCATTTAAATTCCGAATGTTCATTACTAATTTTTACTTCTGTATCAGATTCTACTTCACATACAAAAACAGGAACAAAGTTTATTTCATCTTTCTCTGGTAGATATAAAGAGTTTACTATTGGAACAACGTACAATGATTTAGGTGTAAGTGAGGTTTCTTCTTTTAATTCTCTGATAGCTGCGCCATATGCTTTTTCATTTTTCTTGATATGTCCTGTAACCATCTGCCAAATTCCTGGATATCTATCATTATTCGATCTTTTCAGTAATAAAAACTTCAATTTACCATTTACAACTTTGAGGATATGGATTTCTATATATTTGGATTTGACTTTAGTCATATTAAAAATATGCCCTTATTTCTGCTTGTGCTGAATGGATGGGATTTCCTTTTCCTTGCAATCTACCATCATAAATAAAATTTGCTTGCAAATTATTTGCAATTTGGTAATCACCCAGCAAACGCCATAAAAAATTTTTTCCCGGTAAATAACCACGTAAAAGTTCAAATGGAATGTATTCGTTGGTACGATTTATATTAATTTCTGTTCTTTCAAACTCCATTGAAATTCTTCCTTGCCTTGAGTAGATATAATTTAAAGTAAGTTGTTGCGAGTTTTGTACCGCTTCTAGTGGAACTACTGGAAAGTAATCTAACGATCTGCCAACTTCCACTTTAAAACTGACTTCAACTGATGAATATGGATAATAAAAAATTTTAGAGTTCATATGGAGTGAATTAATAGTAAAATTTCTATATCCTGAAGAGGTGAGAATATTTTTCTGTCTATTTAATTCTGTTTGATTAGCAAATTCTTTTAGTGGTCTAAAACGAATTCTAACTAGTTGTTCCTGATAAAATCTGTGTTCAGAGGTAATATTGTAAATCGTTAAGCTTTTCCTTTCAATGAATCTGACCATTCCATTAAATGTAGGATTGTTTTCCCAAAAATTTAAATCTTGTTGAATAAGCTTGCTACCCCTCAATGTTAAGTTTGGATTTTGAAATTTCTTAATTCTTATGAGGTATATATTCGAAGTGTTCTCATCCTTGCTCGTTTCTTCAACTCTTAAATATGTCTCAAGTGATAAAGGTTTTAATAGAGCTTTAATAGTTGAAAATCCTTGAAGATTTTCAAAGATTAATTTAACTCTAATACTTGATTTAAGATCAGTAGCCGGGAAAAGTTCGTCAGTAGGATAGGTCATTAAAATGTAGTCTCCTTCAAACCTTGTTGGTTCAAATTCAAATTCGTCAGCTAATCCATTTTTATTTATATCACCACGATAAATATAATTTCCATTTCCTTTTTGCACTCTTACAAAAATTTTTTCCAATCTAGCCGACCTTTGAGATGAAGCTTCATAGAACAAATCAAAATAGAAAAACCGTTTAAAGAGACTCCCGCGAGACATTAATTTTAGTGCAAGTGAATTATTGTCCAATCTGCCCAGGGATTTGAAATCATCGAAGTATTTTTTCTGGCGATATGCGATATCTAAAGAAGAGTTAAAGTTCATAAATGATTTCGTTTTCAGAGACAACTGATATATTAATGAATTTGATTCTCTTGTGAGAATGTTCCTCAGTGGAAGTTCATCGTGCCTGAAAGAAAATGTAGAAATGATATCTAAATATTTAATGTAGTCAAATCCAAATCCAACGGTAGACTCAAAAAATCTAAAGCTGGAATTAAGAAGTGAATCAAAAGTCGAAATGAAATCTTTTTTATCTTCATATTCTATTTTAACACTAGGTTTAATTTTTCTTTTTGAAACTAGAAATGTCGAGTGATGTCTATTCCATCTCGAATTAATCGGTGATTTTGATGAATGGAGTTTTGAATAAAGATATGTCAAAACAGTATTTTTAACTAACTCATCTTCGATGTAAAAATCTATTTTGTTTGAATTAAATGAACTTCCTTTTTGAAGTTTTCCAAGAGATAAATTTATCCTTCTTTTTTCTCCATCAAGTCTCGTAGTCAAATTTCGGAATTTTTCTTTACCGCTTATGTTAAAAAAAGTTAAATTCCAATCGCGTTCAAATTCCACATCATAAATTCTTCCCATATTTGAATAAGTTGAATCTATATTTCTCTCCGTTAAGCTAATTGAAATATCTCCAATTTTTTTATTAAAAAATTTCATTGGTAAGGTGTCAACGCCAAAAGTAAATGTATAAGCAATTCCCCTGTTTAGCTCATCACCAATTTTAGAAAATCTGTTATTATCAAATGAAGAGTATGAGTACTCACCATTAAAACGTAGGTTTTTTGAAATTTTTACGAAAGAATTAAGAGTAACTACTTGTTTAAGTTCAGGCATAGGAAGTAATACAATAGGTAAATATTCTCCATTGCCAACTCCAACAAACTTAAATCTAACAGCCCCAATTCTCTTGTAATCACCTTTCCCATCTCCTACAAAAGAAAATGTAATGTTGTAAAATGCCGAGTCATCTCCCGGTGCAAATTCATAATATTTAAAGGAATTATTATTTATTACAGTATCTTTTAATTTGTAAATCCCTAAAGGTCGACCTGTAGAGTCAACTCCCACAAAACGCACTCCATTTTTTGTGGCAAGAAATTTATCATTCCCACTTTGCTCTAAAATTTTTCTGTCATTGTCAGTTAATATAACATCAATGGGACTGTTTTGATTATCTCCATCTCTAAAATAACTTAATCCTAGGCGAATATTCTCATTAAATAAATTCGATTCTACAAGAGTGCCAAAGAAATTACGGTCATATTCTCTATCTGAGTATTCAAAATCTACCCTGATTCTAGTTGAGTTAGTAATGACAACTTTAGGATTAAAAAATATTTCTCCCGTAGAGTAATCAATTGTATAATCATAATTAGCACCACGAGTTTTTTGCTCACCATTGATAAAAACTTTCTCGGTTCCGGCTATGACAATAATATCTCTTTTATTATTTTCACCAGTTAATTTATAAGGACCCTGAACTCCATCTTGACCATTAAATTGTTGCGATTTGAATTTACCTCGAGAAGAAGCATATGAAATCGTAGCATAATTGTTTTGATCTATCAGTCCTTGTAATCTTAAACCTTGTAGCTTTTTATCAACCAAATTAAATGTTCCAAATTTATAATTCCAGTGAAAGTCACCAAATGTAGCTTGAGCGTTTTTATGTTTAAGTTCGATAAAGACGTTATCAATTTCCTGAAGGGTGCGCGTATTTCCTTCTGGTTGAATGGGTGAACTTTGATCAGAAAGTACAGCAACTACTTCTATATCTTCACTTAATTTTCCAGCCATTTGTAAACGTAATGCAGAATTTAGTGTAAAATCTCGATTTGAACCTACAGAAAATCCTCTAACAAAGGAACCACTTCTTTCTAAGTTTCGCGTGAATAATTCATCAGAAAAATTTTTCGCCAAAAGTTTTGGTTCAATAACAATTTTTCTTTCAATTGCTTCTGTTTGTTTTACAACAGGAATGTTTTTCTGAAATTTTTCACGTTTTATGGGTAAGTAGTAATAGGTAATGATCAGACTACGGCCTATAAGTGAATCCGATTCAAAAAATATTGATTGAGAAGACCTTTGAAATTTAATACTGTATATAAAAGAATCTGTGCCACATATTTTAATCGAATAAATTGAATCTATCAGAAACTCATTTTCACTAAATTTATAAAGATTTGATTGAAGATGAATGGTATCTAATTTAACTCTTTCTGGAAGCTGACTATAGACACCTGCAGCTGATAAAAATATAATTAATAAATATTTCCCTCCTATTTGCAACATTTACGTCAATAATAATAAATGTAAACATAAAAATATACTCAATGTAGTGTTTAAAAGTGAATGAAGTTATAATTTAATCGATCTGAAGTTGGTAAAAATTCAAAATAAAAAAGAGATGCTTTCGCATCTCTTTGCTTAAAATAGATTAAATGAAATTATTAATTAGTCGGAATTATATTTACAAATTTTTTGTTCGCACGATTTATGAATTGGACAACTCCGTCCACCAATGCAAATAGGGTATCATCTCCACCTTTACTTACATTAAGACCGGGATGAAACTTTGTTCCTCTCTGTCTGACAATTATGCTTCCTGCAGTTACAAATTGACCACCGAATGCTTTTACTCCTAATCTTTTAGCATTAGAGTCACGACCATTTTTTGTAGAACCTTGTCCTTTCTTATGAGCCATAAATTACCTCTTAATTTATCTTTTCTATTAAAATCCTGGTTAGATGCTGTCTATGACCTCGTAACTTCTTGTAATCATTTCTCCTTTTTTTGTGGAAAACTAAGATTTTTTCATCTTTTATATGAGAAAGAACCTTAGCTTGAACCGATTTTCCTTCAAGATAAGGTCGACCAATATGAACTTGATTATTATCAAATACCATTAAAATTTTATCTAAATTAATGATTGAACCAACTTCAGCCTTTAACTTCGGAACGTAAATTTTATCGTTTTCCTTCACTCTAAACTGTATTCCAGAGATATTAATAATAGCTTCCATTTAATATCCTTTAGATTAGTTTTTAGATTCAAAAATAAAAATTATTCAATGATTATGCAATTTAACTAAAATTACCTCTGCGTAATTAACTTTTGAAAAACTCTTTGAATGTTCTCGGCTTTAATAAAAAAATGAAACAAAATTCCAAGTAAGATCCAACCACCACTCAGGACCAAAATATTTTTCAAATATGTTTTTCTAAGAATTATATTTGACTGATGAAATTAACTTTTTAATGTATTAAATGAAAAAATACAAAAGCTACTTAATAAGACTCCTTTTTATATTTCTTCTTATTTGGGGTTGTGATGCTCCTCATTCAAATCCCCTTGATCCATTAAATAAAAAATCAGAACTTCTGGTAATTAGCGGTTATGTCTATACATTTAGTTTACCAAGAATTCCAATACAAAATGCCTATATAATTTGGGCTCCTGAAAACAAAGCATTTGTTTCTAATTCTAATGGCTATTTCAAAATTAATGTGGAAAGACCTGTTAGTGGCTGGTTGAAGGTTCATCATGCAAATTTTAAAACTGATTCTTTGTACGTTGATTTTAATAATAAAAAATTAGTCTACGAATTTTATTTGAATCAAATTCCAATTGTTGATAGCTTAGAACTTTACACAATATTGCTTAATCAATATCCAAATCTTCAAACAGCATCCTTAGCTACTCGTATAAAAATCAATGATAGAGATAATGATATCGATTCTGTATTCATTGAAAATTCAAAAGATGGTAAGGTCTACAGTTTGTTTTACAATACACAAACAAAATTTTTTGAAAGATCATTTTCAGAATATGACCTCGATGTGGAAGATCTGGATGAACTAGTTGGAGTAAAGTTCAGATATGTTGTTAAAGATTTATCCAAAATGAAATTTGTTGTAGCCGAAGATAAAATAAATCGGATTATAAAAAGTGAAATTCCCCTTGAATATCCGGTAAACTACGATACTATTTCAAATAGACCATTATTAGTCTGGAGAAGAATATCTCCCGGATTTAAGCATAATTATTCTGTAGAAATTTTAAGTAGCGCTTTTCCGCCCGTTGTTGTTTGGTTCAAGCATAATTTGGATATGGAGAGTTCTTCAGTGCAAACTGATATACCTCTTCAGCCTGGTACATATTACTGGGTTGTTTGGTGTATTGATCAATTTCTTAATCGGGCGAGATCAAAACCAGCGACTTTCGTGGTTAAATAAAAAATGAAACTCAAAGAAAACCTCGGTAAGATAAAAAATATTTCAAAAGATCAATTTGAACTTCTTTATGAAATTAGCAAAAAATTAAACGCTCCTGAATTAGAAGAGAACTTGATTGAAGAAACACTTGATTTAGTAATTCAGGTAGTTGACGCAGAACGTGGACTTTTTGTGAAGTACAATGAAGATTCCAATTCATTCGAAATTGTAGCTGGTAGAAATATCAGAAAAGAATCGATTGATGACCTATCAAAATTTTCTTCTGGAATTCTTCAAAGGGTTGTGGAGTCACAAAAGCCATGTCTTTATCATGATGTACAAACTGATCCATCGCTTTCTCAATTTGATAGCATTCAAATTCATAAAATAAAATCTGTACTTGGTGTTCCAGTTCTATGTGATGGAAAAGTATGGGGAGTTATATTAGTTGATAGTCAAATCAATCGAAAAGAATTTACCGAAGAAAATTTATTCTTCTTAGATTTCGTATCAAATTTAGTTTCATTATCACTTAATAAAATTCAAAATTTTCAAGCATTAAGAACTGAAAATATTTTATTGCGTTCACAAGTAGAAAGGAACGTGGAACTAAGCGATATAATTGGTGATAGTCCCACGATGAAAAAAGTTTTCAATTTGGTAATTAAAGTTGCGGCTACTGATGCGACAGTTTTAATACTTGGTGAAAGTGGAACAGGAAAAGAGTTAATTGCTCGTGCAATCCATCGACTTAGTTTGAGAAAAGATAGACCGTACATTGCTCAGTTTTGCGGTTCAATACCGGACACACTTCTTGAAAGTGAATTATTTGGTTATAAAAAAGGCGCATTTACAGGTGCCACTTCTGATAAAAAAGGACTATTTGAAGTAGCTAATGGTGGAACGTTCTTTCTTGATGAGATAGCAGATATATCACCCGCTCTCCAAGCAAAACTTCTAAGGGTTCTTCAAAGTAAGGAAATCATTCGACTTGGAGATACAAAACCTATTCAAGTTGATGTTAGGATAATTGCTGCAACTAATAAAGATTTAAAACAATTAGTAAATGAAAATAAATTCAGAGAAGACTTATTTTATCGATTAAATGTATTTCCTATCGAAATACCACCATTAAGGGAAAGAAGAAGTGATATTTCTTTACTTGTCAAGTATTTCATTAAAAAATATTCAACAAAAGAAATAAAATTGCTGCCCCAAACTTTAAAAAAGTTAGAAAATTTCTATTGGCCCGGAAATGTTCGTCAGCTTGAAAATGTGATACAACGTGCTCTTATTTTATGTGATGGTGATACAATAACCCCAGAACACATTGTCATTGAAGATGAAGAAAATTTACTTGAGTTCAAAGGAACTCTGGAAGATTTTGAAAAAACAATTCTACTTAAAAGATTAAAAGAATTTAATGGCAATCGAACTCTTACGGCAAAATCACTTGGTGTTAGTGTACGATGGATACAATTGAAATTAAAAGAATTAAAAACTGATGATTCTATAAATGAATAATCACGATTCAAACATACTTTTTGGCAAATTTGAAATCTTAGAAACGTTAAAAAAAGACACTCAAGGTGGAGTTTATCTCGCTAATCATATATATCTATCAAAAAAAATTATTCTTAAAACTCTAGACATCAACAAATTAGCGGATGATAGCGTACTTACACGCTTTAAAAGAGAAGCTAAAATTCTGGCAAAACTAGATCATCCTAATATCATTAAAGTGCTTGATTTTAGCACTTATGAAAATCACTTTTATATTTCATTTGAATTTTTTGAAAGTAAATCACTTCGACAGTTATTAAAAACAAAAAATTTTGATTACGAAACAATAATATCAATAGCCAAACAAATTTTATTAGGTCTTGAATATGCCCATTCCAACAAAATAATTCATCGTGATTTAAAGCCCGAAAACATTTTTGTAAATGATAGACTTCAAGTGAAAATTGGTGATTTTGGTCTAGCCTTGAGTGACGAAGACATTCATGTTACGAATAAAGAAGCAATAGTAGGAACTCCTAGTTATCTCTCACCTGAGCAAATCCTTGGTAAAAAATTAGACACACGCACTGACATCTTTTCTTTTGGAATCATTTTATATGAAATGTTGACTGGTTCAAATCCTTTTGTTGGACCAGACGTTGCTTCAACGATAAATAACATACTGAATTTTGACAAAGAAGCTTTAATTGAAAACATTCAAAACGCCCCAAATGAATTAGTTTATATAACCATCAAATGTTTGGAAAAAAATCGTGAATTTAGATTTAAATCAGTTAGAGAAATTCTAGAACTATTTGGCGAAACTGAACTCGACACTTCACCCACAAAAGCGAATAAAATCACTTTAAAACTACCATCGTTAAGATACATTTTCCCATTAGTTTTAATTATAATTTTAATCACACTTATTACTCAACTAAATCACACATCTAATGAACAAGAAGTACCAAATTTAACAAAAACCACGATTGATTTTGAAAATCAAAATTTAAAACAGCCAATCTTTAAATCACATGTACCTGAGAATGAAAAAGAAACATCAATCAATAAACAAAATTTACAAGAACAACTTCCTCAACAAAATAAAATTTCAAATAAAACTGAAATCTTTCAGGGTGAACTTTTGATATCATGTATTCCTTGGGCTGAAATTTATATTGACGATGAAAAAATTGAAACTACTCCACTTAGAGAACCAATAAAATTAAATAAAGGTCAATATAAGTTAAAATTACGCCATCCTAACTTCCCGGAATACATTACAAATGTGAATATTAAAGACAATTACACAGAAAGAATAAATTTCAACTTCTACGAATATTTTTCGTTCTTGAACATCGAAGTTATACCATGGGGAGAAATCATTTTAGACGATAAGATTTTAGGAATTACTCCATTAAAAGGATCAATCCCAGTACAGCCCGGCAAACACTTAATTATAATAAAAAACCCAGCATATGGAACTTTTATCGATACGATTCTGACTTTAACAGGCGAAACTCTGAACTATAAATTAAATTTTAATAATATCATCACACGGCATAATAATTGAGTTTATAAGTACGATGAATAAGATGATTTTAACATATATAATTTTGCTCTTCACAAGCATAAACGCTCAAAACATGCAATGGATTGTAAGTGGAAGGATGCCCATTGCTGTGAGCGGTCACAGAACCGTAGCCATGGATTCGGTTATTTTAATTATAGGTGGCTATTCAGATTCTTTGAATTCCCCTGTTGATATCATTCAAGAATTTAATCCACGCACAAACACATGGCGAATTATAAATACCAAACTCAATATAAAAAGAGATTTCTTTGTTATTAATCGAATTGGTGATAGTCTGTTAATTTTTGGTGGTGTGACCAGATCTCTTACACCACGAGACTTCTTTTCAATGGAAATTTATAAACCACATTTTTCTCCAGCTATCCCGAGATTTAATCCAATTTTCAACAGGCGGTATAGCGAGAGCATCTTATTTAACAAGAAACTCCATTTATTTGGCGGAAAAAAAAGATTTGTTATCGGAGACACCACATCAACATATTTTCTAACAGTTTATAACATCGACAAAGATTCTGTAGAATTTGTTACTAATATATATTCACTAAACGAAGTTCCTTTTCAACAATCATTAGAAGCGCTGGGAAATTATGCCTATGCATTTGGTGGAGTATCTATTGGCATATTAAATCATATCTATCGAATTAATCTATCCAACTATCAGATAACAAGATTACCAATGAATCTACTTCAACCGAGAGCAGGTAGTTGTGCCGTAAAAATAAATTCAAACACAATTTTAATAATTGGTGGATATAATGAATATTTCAAAGCTTTAAGATCAACTGAGAAGTTTAGTATCACAAGTTCAACTATTTCAATTGAATTTGGAGCAAACTTAAACATTCCAAGAAGGAATTTTGCTGCGGTTGTTTATAATAATGTCGTTTACGTTTTTGGTGGAGAAGACCATACGGGTAGGAACACTCCAACAGTTGAAAAGCTCACATTGACAACAACAGTAGAAGAAGAAAAATCTCTACCTCAAGAAATTAAGCTATTTCAAAACTATCCAAATCCATTTAATCCAAATACATTAATAACGTTCAAACTTGCCAAGAAAACTAAAGTCTCATTAACAATTTATGATATTTTAGGAAAAACAGTTAAAACTCTATTAAATAACGAAATGGATACAGGAACTTATTCAATTGAATGGGATGGTAAAAACGACTTTGGCGATAATGTTCCGTCTGGAACTTACCTCTATCAGTTAATTGCAGGAAATGTTGTGCAAACTAAGAAAATGATTTTAATTCGATAATGAAAAACATTTTCTACTTCATTTTATTTTCCCCCTTTACTTCAATTCTTAGCGCCCAATCTTCTAATCCAATTATAAATATTCTTAAGAACGAATTTGAAAGTTTTAATTATCAAATTGTAATTATAAAAGCCGATTCGATACTCAATTCCTCAATAAATTTAACAAGAAACGATTCATTGCAAGTTCTATTTTATAAGTCTCTAGCTGCATTTAATCTTTGGGATATTAATCTTTCTGAAAGAACCTTTAACGAAATACTTAAAATAGATTTTGATTTTCAAATGGACTCAAATTTTGTCTCACCAAAGATTATAAATTTTTTTAATGAGATTAAATCAAAATACAAACCAAAAAATCAGGTTTCATCGAATATTCAAGTGGATGTTAAAACTCTGCAGGAAATCTTAAACAAAAAACATGAAGAAAACTTGAAAAATTACAAAACTGGTCAATATAAAAACTTAATAATGCCCGGATTGGGATTTATTCACCAGAAACAAATAGTTAAGGGATCAATTTACAGTGGAATTTTTCTAACAAGCCTTTTGACCTCAATTTATTTTTATTTCGATACAAAGAAAAAAGAAAAAGAATACCTGGATGAATTAGATGTTGAGAAAATACCTGAAAAATATGATAAATATAATCTTTCTTATAAAGCAAGAAATTTTTTCTTAGTAATCTTCTCTATCACTTATGTTATCTCTCAATTAGACTATTCCTTTTCAAAAGTTCCCGCTCTTCAATTATCCCTTACACCTTCACAAGCATCATCTAAGTCTAACTTATCAGATATTCTATTGACCTTAAATTTTTATTTCTGATTAACTCACACGAAATAAAATTACTATTCACGAAAATTTTTCGCGTTAAATTGAATTATAAATAAAAAATTAGCTATTCTAATTTGTATTGATT
>Ga0209721_1001657_pt1 | contig 15934 bp, 13 predicted proteins | sample TshhotsprinmetaG_FD_184139 | JGI IMG/M metagenome (GOLD analysis project Ga0209721, IMG submission 184139) | Hot spring microbial communities from South Africa to study Microbial Dark Matter (Phase II) - Tshipise hot spring metaG (SPAdes)... | ecosystem: Environmental > Aquatic > Thermal springs... | reverse complement strand
CTATTGAATACAATCTTTTTGATTTTTACAAAAGTTTTTTCTCTGTTTACAAAACAATAATTGAAAGACAAAAAACTCCTATTCTCTGCGGTGGCTCTGGATTATATCTTAGTTCAGTAATTCAAAACTATGACCTAAAAGAAATTGAAAACTTTGATTCAATTGAAAACGAATTGAAATCAAAATCATTTGAGGAGCTTAAAGAAATCTATTACTCTGTTATCAAAAAACCTCACAACAAAACCGATTTGACAAGCAAAAGCAGATTGATTAAAGCAATTATCATCGAGAAATCTAAAAAGATAATTGAAGGTAAAATTCAAATAAACTCGCTGAACATTGGAGTTAATCCCGGAAGAGAAATTGTCAGACAAAGAATCAAGACACGACTTCTTAAAAGACTGAATGAAGGAATGATTGAAGAAGTTGCTCAACTGATTGAAGAAGGAATCTTCCCAGAGCGATTGATAAAGCTTGGCTTGGAGTACAAATTCATAACAGAATATCTTATTGGAAAATTTTCTAAAGAAGAAATGACCGAAAAACTTTATTATGCTATTTGTGCTTTTGCAAAAAGACAAATGACTTGGTTCAGAAAGATGGAAAGAGAAGGTGTGAAAATTTTCTGGCTGGAAAATCCTGATCCAAATCTTGCAAAAGAGATAATAAGAAAACATTATGTCCGCATTTAATATCCTGCCTGAAAATGTGATTGAATATCTCAATAAATTTTCTTCTTCAAAATGGAAACTCGATAAAGAAGATGATAAATTATTTGAAAACATAATCGTAATTCCATCACTTGCTGAGTTCGAAAGAATTTCAATCTGTTTGAATTCATTAGAAAAAAACGACCCCAAATTTTTGGAAAAGACTCTTGTCATCGTAGTTATTAACAACGCTGAAACAGCAGAGCACGATTTGATAAAAAATAATTTTGCAACGAAAGAGTTGTTGCGAAATTATTCGGGGCGATTGAATCTGAACTACGTGGATGCTTTTTCTTCTGGCAAATCTATTCCAAAAAAATTAGCTGGAGTTGGATTTGCTCGTAAGATCGGATTAGATTTAGCTCTGACAAAATTCAATTATGATTCTGCCTCAAAAAAAATTTTACTTTGGCTTGATGCTGATTGTGAAGTTGCAGAAAATTATCTTTCAATAATTACAGACAAATTCAATAATCACAATTTCAACTCAGCGGTTATAGAATATGAACATAAAATAGAAGACCATCGGCCTGAAGCAAAAGCAATAGTTTGCTACGAAACTTTTTTGAGATATTTCAGACTTGCTTTAATTTATTCAAAATCACACTACGATTATCACGCAATCGGTTCAACAATAGTTTGTGATGTTGATTCTTACATCAAAGCTGGTGGAATGAATTCCAAACAAGCTGGAGAAGATTTTTACTTTCTTGAAAAACTAGCAAAGCAAAACAAAGTTGGAACAATAAAGGAAACTTTGGTTTATCCCTCTGCTCGTAAATCATGGCGAGTTCCGTTCGGGACGGGACAGAGAATAAACAGGTTCTTGAAAAATATTCAGGATGAATATCTGGTTTATAATCAACAGACTTTCGAATTACTAAAAATCTGGCTTGAATTTTTTAATAATGAATCTTCAATTGATTCGAAAGAAATTCTTATTCAAGCGAAAGAAATCAATTCTCATCTCTACAGTTTTTTGATTGAACAAAATTTCGAAGATAGCTGGAATAAAATTCTAAAGAACTCCGATTCGAGCGAGGAAATTCGTAAACAGAAAATTTATTGGTTTGATGCTTTCAGAACATTAAAACTGATTCATTATCTGCGCGACAGAATTTATCCAAACACAAATGTTTATGATGCTTTTGATTATCTTTCAAAGAAGATGAACTTCAATTTTGAATATGATAAAGAGCAGTTAAAAAAAGATTATCAGATGCAAAAACAATTCTTGATATATTTAAGAAACTATTTCAGAAATAATTTATGATCGTGAAAACTAATCAGGACGAAATTCAAAGCTATCTTGTTGACGCATCAAACTTCAAAGGAAGTTGTTCTGCTGTTTACATCCCAGAAAACGAAACAGAACTGATTGAACTTGTAAAAAAATTATATCAGTCGGATACTCCTTTTACAATTTCGGGAGCTGGTACTGGATTGACTGGTGGCAGAGTAGCGCTTGAAGGAGTCATTATCTCAACTGAAAAATTCAATAAGATAATTGAAATAAATACTGAAGAAGAATTTGTTGTAGTTCATTCAGGAGTTTATTTATCTAATTTAATTGATGAATTAAAATCAATCGGATACTTTTATCCGCCAGATCCAACTGAAAAAAATTGTTTTATAGGTGGTACGATTGCAAATAATGCTTCGGGCTCAAAGACTTTCAAGTATGGTGCAACAAGAAATTTTGTTCAAGAAATTGATTTAGTGCTTTCAGACGGTGAGCAATTAAATTTGCAACGAGGTAAACATCTGGCTAATGGAAACAATTTGATATTTTATACATCTTCGGGTAAAGAAATTACTATCATCATTCCGAATATTCATCTGCCAGTTACAAAAAATGCCTCCGGATATTTCTTGAAAAATGGTATGGATGCAATTGATTTGTTCATCGGTTCAGAGGGAACACTCGGGATAATTACTAAAGCAAAACTTAAAATTGTTAAACTACCTGAAAAAGTTTTGTCAGCAGTTTGTTTCTTCGACAATGAAATTGATGCTATAAGATTCATTGATGAAGCAAGAGAAATTTCTTATTCAAACAGAATTAAAAATTTTACTAATTCAATTGATGCACTTGCACTCGAGTTCTTCGACAATTTTTCCTTAAAGTTTCTTCAGGATGATTTTCCGCAAATTCCTTCTTTGTCAAATGGAGCAGTTTGGTTTGAGCAGGAAACAAATTCAGAATATGAGGAACAACTACTTGAACAATGGCTTCAGCTTATTTTCAAACACAACTGTTCGGATGAGAACGTATGGTTCGCAACTAATGATAAAGAAAGAAAAGACATTGAAAATTTTCGTCACGCAATTTCGTGGAAAGTTAATGATTACATTTCAAAAAATAATTTACGAAAGCTCGGAACAGATGTGGCAGTTCCTGATAATCAGATGATTGATTTTTATAACTATCTTGTTTCAACAATGAGCTTGTCAGAGCTTAACTATGTTTTGTATGGTCATCTTGGAAATTCTCATTTTCATTTGAACATTTTACCAAAAAATGAAAACGAGTTTCTAATTGGCAAAGAAGTTTACAAATCCATTTGTCTCAAAGCCATCGAATTAAAAGGCACTATATCAGCAGAGCACGGAATCGGAAAAATCAAAAGAGAATATTTGCTGAGTATGTTTGGAAAAGAGCTTGTTGACGAGATGAAAAGAATAAAATTACAATTCGATCCAAAAAATCTTTTGAATAGAGGAAATTTATTTTTTAATCAGGAGGAAAAATGAAATACAAACTTTTTGGTAGAAGCGGATTACGTGTTTCAGAGCTTGCACTTGGAACAATGACTTTTGGGGAAGAATGGGGTTGGGGTTCATCGAAAGAGGAAAGTAAAAAGATTTTTGATTTTTATGCTGAACAAGGTGGAAATTTTATAGATACTGCAAACAGATATACAGAAGGAACGAGCGAAAAGTTTGTTGGTGAGTTTATTTCATCAGACAGAGATCATTTTGTCGTTGCAACCAAATACACACTTTTCACACGAATGAACGATCCGAATTTTTCGGGCAATCATAGAAAAAATATGGTTCGCTCTTTAGAAGAAAGTCTGAAAAGATTAAACACTGACTACATTGATTTATACTGGGTTCACGCATGGGATTATACAACGCCTGTTGATGAAATATTAAGAGGACTTGATGATTTAATCAGACAAGGAAAAATTCTTTACATCGGAATTTCAGATACTCCTGCTTGGATAGTTTCTCACGCAAACACATTAGCAGAATTAAAAGGTTGGACTCAGTTCGCAGGGCTTCAAATTAAATATAGTTTATTGGATAGAACTGCTGAATTAGAGCTTCTTCCAATGGCAAGAAAATTTAAAATTGCTGTAACTCCATGGAGTGTAATCGGGGGTGGAATTTTAACAGGAAAGTATTCAAAAGAATCTCGTCCTGATGATGGAAGATCTACTGTTATTACTACAATCAAAGAACGAGATTTGAACATAGCAGAAACCGTAAAACAAGTTGCTGATGAAGTCGGATGCACTCCATCGCAAGTTGCTTTGAATTGGGTTCGTAAGCAAAAAGGTGTAATTATTCCAATTATCGGAGCAAGAAAACTCGAACAGTTGAAAGACAATTTGTTTTGTCTGAATTATGATTTAAGCAACGAACAAATTGAAAGACTCAATCAAGTTAGCGCAATTGAATTGACATTTCCGCATTCGTTCCTGAATAATCCAAATATTAAAAACTTGATTTATGGTGGAACTGAAAATCAAATTGAAGATTTAAATAATTTTTAGAAAAAATGAGTAATTTCAAAAAGGGCTTTGTTCAGATTTACACGGGCAATGGTAAAGGCAAAACTACTGCAGCAATTGGTCAAGCTGTCAGGGCTGCTGGATTCGGATTAAAGACTTACATCGCTCAATTTATGAAAGAATTTCCTTACAATGAGTTGAAAAGTTTGAGATATTTATCTGAATGGATTACAATTGAACAGTTCGGTAAAGATGATTTCGTTTATAAAAGAGAATTACCAAAATCTGAGGATATCGCTAAAGTGAGGAAAGGATTGGAAATTTCAAGAAATAATATGTTGAGCGGAAATTACGATATAATAATTCTCGATGAAGCAATCGTGTCAATTTATTTTAAGCTTATTGAAGTCAATGAACTTATTGAATTTATCAAATCAAAACCTGAAAACATTGAGTTAATTCTTACAGGAAGATACTGCCCTCAGGAATTAATTGATTTAGCAGACCTCGTAACAGAGATGAATGAAGTAAAGCACTACTATCAAAAAGGAATAACTTCTAGACGAGGAATTGAAAGCTAAAATGATTAACTAATTCATCATCTGTTCTTTGATAATAGCACCATTTAGTCCAATTACAACAACTTTAAGTGGTATGTCTCTGCCAGATTCCTTTATAGCTTCAGCTGCCAATTGAAATAAGCCGGTACAACAAGGAACTTGCATCACTAAAACAGTAATCGATCTGAGATTTGAATTCTGAATCATTGAAACAAGTTTTTCAAAATATATGTCCTGATTTCTATCAAGTTTAGGACAAGCAATCGCAAGACTTTTACTTTTCATAAAATCTTTATGAAAATCACCATAAGCATAAGCACAACAATCAGCGGCAAGAAGTAAATCAGAATTCTGAAAATAATTTGCGAATGGTGATACAAGATGAAGTTGAACTGGCCATTGTCTCAACTGAGATTGTCTGCTGCCTGATTCATTGCCCGACTCTTCCTGTATTTCGAAAGACATTTCCTTCGCTCCAGGACAACCACAACTCTGAGGAACTTTTGAAGCATTTTTGTTTTTGATTGGATTTTCTATTCCATTAGCAGAAAGATAATTTATCGCTTCCTGAAAGTAATCCATTTCATTATGTTCAATCAAGTGTTCAAGATGAGCTTTAATTACATTTGGTCCGCCTTTTACAATAGTTTCCATAACTTTTGATTCGTTATAAGGTTCTGCTTCTCGAACTTCAATAGTTATTGCTCCTCTGGGACAATGACCAATGCAAGCCCCAAGTCCATCACAGAACAAGTCGCTAATCAATCTTGCTTTTCCGTCAATAATCTGCAATGCTCCTTCCTGACAGCTTGGAACACAATCACCACAGCCATCGCATAGGTCTTCATTTATATTTACAATTTTTCTTAACATTTGAACCTCATTTTTATAATCAGACAAAATAATCTGATTAAAAATAAGAAGAATAAAAAAAATTTACAAGGGTTTAAAGTATTATTTAAAAATCAAATAAGTCATCAAGGAAGCCGCGCTTTTTCTTTGTATCTATGTTTATAGTAATAATTATCGAAATGTTTGGTGGCACTCTTCTATCTTCAAATTTTGAACTGTGAATGTGAAAATGAGTATCAAAACGAATTTACAATCAGAGGAAAGATATTTCAAAAAAGAAGCAATCAATGATTTGTAAATGATACTCCAATACCCTTAAATGTTACTAAAGAACTTTTTGATGTCGTTATTGATTTGCAAGATGTTTTAAAGAAGTTCTAAAATTTGTTCATTAAATCAACTACTTCATCTTTCAAGTTTTTTAAAGCTATTATAACTATCGCCCAGATAATCTCATCAGAGACGTGAATTATTCTATTTCGGGTATCAATTATTTTTCTCGAATAGTTGGATAGAGTTTAACTATTCTATTAACCGCTTCACCAATAATTTCTATGTTTCTTTCGATTGCTTTTTTTGTTTATAAATCTTTTAGGAATTCAAGGAAATCCTTTTTCTCAGGAAGAAATTCTTCAATTTCATTAATTGCTTGTAAAATATCTTCAAGCAAAACCTGAATTTTTCTTTCAATAAACTAATACTTTTGTACGGTCAATTTCACTTTAGAGTATTTTATTTTTAATTGATTTGCTTTCTAGAAGATCAATTTGTCTTTTGAGCAATTCTTATAGTTGAAATTTTAAATTGAAATATTTATCAGCATAAGAAATTGGATCTATATCATCAATTTCAACAATGAAATCAATATCACTCTCAGAATCAAATCCTTCAGAATTTACTGAGCCAAAAGCGAATAAAATGTTGACATCATTTGATTCACAAATTTTTGTAATCTGCTCGATATGTTGATTCAATATATTCATATAATATAAAATTAGTAATTACAGATTGATGGAAAGAAATATTTTCCAAATTCAATTTAAAAATCAAACAAGTCATCAAGGAAGCCACGCTTTTTCTTTTTGTATCCGTATTTGTAATAATCATCGTCAAAATGCTTGGGAGGCATACTCCTGTCGTCAAATTTTGGGCTTTGAAACTGAATTGATTTTTCAATTATTTTATCGAGCTCTCCTCTGTCAAGCCATACTCCACGGCATTCGGGACAATAGTCAATTTCAATCCCCTGTCTTTCTGAAATGACTAATTTTACATCTTTACAAGCTGGGCAATTCACTTTAACCTCATTATTTTTTTAACAAAAATATATTTATCTGACGAACAATAAAATGAAATTTGAATTAAATTACTCTCTTATAACACTTATTGAATAAAACTAATTCCATTATTTTTAGTCAACAAATTTTTGATTATGATTAAATCACTCGAAATAAAAGATTACGCGTTAATTGAACACATTCGAATAGAGTTTTTCCCCGGACTGAATATTATCACTGGAGAAACCGGTGCGGGAAAATCTATTTTGATTGATGCGATGGGACTATTACTTGGTGAAAGAGCATCTTCTGAGGTTATAAGAAAAGGTGCGGCTAAATCTTTCGTTGAAGGAATTTTTGATGTAACAGACAATCAATTGGTAAAAAATATTCTTTCAGAAAATGAAATTGAATTTCAAGATGAATTGATTATCCGAAGAGAGATTTCACAAAAAGGGAATAACAGATGTTACGTCAATGATACTCCGATACCATTGAATGTTATAAAAGAACTTGGTGATGTTCTTGTTGATTTACACGGTCAGCACGAACATCAATCTTTACTGAGAACTGAAACTCATATTGATTTTCTCGATAGCTATTCGAATAATCATTCTTTGTTAAATCAATACCGTACATCTTATTCTCTTTTGAAAACAAAGCAAGCAGAGTATTCAGATTTATTATCAAAAGAAAAATCCGTTAAAGAGAAAAAAGAAGTTTATCAATTTCAACTTAAAGAAATTGAATCAGTCAATCCACAATTAGGTGAGGATGAAACTCTTATAAGTGAATTAAACATTCTTGAAAATTCTGAAAAACTTTTTCAGTTGAGCGAAGAAGTTTATAATCTTTTATATGAATCGGAGAATTCGGTGATTGAGCAAATCGGTGATATTGAAAGTAAGATCAATCAGTTGATTTCAATTGACAATTCATTATCTGATTATGAAAGTGAAATTGAATCAGCTTACGTAACATTGAAAGAATTAGCCGCATCAATCCGAAAATACAGAGATAAGATTAACCTCAATGCTGAGGAAATTGAAAGCAAAAGAGAAAGACTGAATTCAGTAAATCTGCTTAAGAAAAAATTTGGTCTTTCGATTGAAAAACTTCTCGAGTACAAACAAAAAATTCAAGATGAAATTAATCTTGCTGATAATTTTGAAGATGAATTGATTAAAATTCAAAATAAAATTTTTTCACTTAAATCTGACTTACATAAAATTGCTATCGAACTTTCAAACAATCGTAGAAAGAATTCGTCGAAAGTAGAAAATGAAGTTAAAGCAATACTTAAAAATTTAGGAATCAATTCACCATCATTTGAAGTAAGATTTTCATCAGTTCACTCAGATGATTTTCTTGAGTTAAATGGTAAGAAGATTGGATATGATTCAAAAGGAATTGACTCAATTGAATTTTATATTTCAACAAATCCGGGCGAAGATTTGAAACCTTTGGTAAAAGTTGCTTCTGGCGGAGAAGTTTCGAGAATTATGCTTGCATTGAAATCAGCACTTGCTAAAAATGATAAGCTGCCTCTTTTAATTTTCGATGAAATTGATTCGGGAATAAGCGGAAGAATTGCTCAGAAAGTGGGACAAGCTCTGCTTGATTTATCAGCTTCACATCAGATAATCGCAATCACCCATTTACCTCAGATAGCCGCATTTGCTCAACATCATTTTGCAGTTGAGAAAGTTCAAGCAGATGAAAGAACAACCAGCCAGATCAAATATTTATCCGAAGAGGAGCGTGTAATTGAAGTTGCTAAATTACTCAGTGGTGAAACTGTAACTGAATCAAGTTTGCAATCTGCAAAACAGTTAATCAATTCTAAATAATACTTTTATGACATTAAAATTTTTCTCCTTCATAATTTTATTAACTTCATCAATCTTTTCTCAATCGCTTGATGAAAAAATTGAAACTGGAATTCGTCATATTTACAATATTGAGTTTGAAAAAGCAGAAAAAATTTTTCGTGAGATTTTAGCTGACTATCCCGAAAATCCATCCGGAAGATTTTTTCTTGCAATGGTTGATTGGTGGAAAATCCTTCTTGATTTAGATAATGAGAGTTATGATCAGATATTCTTTCAGAAAATTGAAGATGTAATTTTTCATTGCAACCAAATTCTGAAAAAAGATAAAAAAAATGTTGACGCATTATTCTTTAAAGGCGGTGCAATTGGTTTCAGAGGTAGATTGAGAGCTTTGCGCGATAGCTGGCTTAAAGCAGCAGACGACGGACGTGAGGCTCTGCCAATAGTTGAATATGCTTCTAAACTTAATCCTGATAATCAGGATGTTCAGCTTGGTTTTGGAATTTATAACTACTATGCTTCTGTTATTCCCGATCAATATCCATACATAAAACCGCTGATGATATTTTTCCCAAAAGGAGATAAACAAAAAGGCATCGAACAATTGAAGAGAACAGCCGAGCAAGGTAAATATGCTAAGTATGAAGCTCAATATTTTTTGATGACTTTATATTTTAATTACGAGAAAGATTTTCCAGCGGCTTTGAATTATGCTCAAAATTTAACTAATCTTTTCCCCCGAAATCCTTCTTTTCAAAGGTGGCTTGGAAGAATTTATGTAAGATTAGGAAACTGGAAAATCGCCGATTCTGTTTTCAGCAATTACATACAAAAAGCAGATTCAAACTTTTATGGATTTAATTTTCCTTTCGGTTTGCGCGAATCAAATTATTATGTGGCTGTTCATCTAAAGAACGAACAGCTATTTGATTCATCCAAATATCATTTTGAAAAGTGCATTGAAATTTCAAAGCAAATTGATAAAGAAGAAGAATCTGGTTTTATGATTAACTCATTTATTTATCTTGCACAAATTGCAGAGGAGAAAGGAGAAATAAATAATTCAATTGAATATTACCGCAAAGTTCTGAGGATGAGGGACTGGAATAACTCTCATCAACTTGCTGAAGTAAATATCCAAAGGCTGGAGAGCCTCGTAAATTTACCTCGATAATAAAAAAAGCGGGCATTTAGCCCGCTTTATTTAACATTTAAAACTTAACACTACTTGATCACCATCATCTTCCTGCTTGCGTGGAAAGAGCCTGCTGTTAATTTGTATATATACACTCCACTTGCAAGATTGCTTGCATCAAACTCAACTTTGTATTTTCCTGCTTCTCTGTATTCATCCACTAAAGTAGCCACTTCATTGCCAAGTATATCATATACCTTTAATATCTGATGACTGCCGATTTTCAAAAATTCGTGGTAACTGTGGTAAGAGGATTGGAGAAAAATATTTCTTTTGTGGATTGCTAAAGAATGACTTCCGATGCTCGCTGGCTGTTGTTTAAGTATGCATTTACATCATTTGAAAACTGTGTGCCTTTCATGTTGGCTTCTACAACTGCGTTTTCTTTCTTAAATACTACACTGGTTTGCAAAGCCATTGAATCTTGAAACTCTGCACTTGGCTCTCCGTTAGATGGTTCCATCATCTACATTTCCATAACCATCATCTCTCATTATTATATGAACAGCAATCGGTATATCTATTATCCCGCTTTCAATAAAATTCATTCCACCATCTGAAATCCATTGCTGATATAAACTACTTATCTCTAATTTTTTATTAAGACTTATCTTTTGGCAATAGTAATTACTGCCTTTGAATAATTTCCACCAACACAAACAACTATTCTACCTTTGATTGCAACTTTTCTATATGAACCATTAGTTAAAAATGCCTCTCCCTTAGCTTTCCAACTTATTCCATTATAATGAACAAAATCTCCAAAAGCTCCAACTGCTACCACATCATTTATATTCACTCCTCTAATTGAAGTGGTCTGATATCTTGTTATATCCAGCACATTATTTTTCCATTTTATATCGCTCAAGAATTTTTTATGATAAATTCCTGCTCCAGATAAATAATAGCATTTATTTGATATAAACCAAATTGATTCGAGTTGCAATACATTATCACTAAGAGATAATTGTTTTACGTTATTTGAATTGATTTGCAACAATGCTCTTACTGATGAAGAACCTATATTTGAGGCTACTGCCAGTATCTCCCACTCTCCTGTCTTTTGATTATAATCTCCCCAGATGTCATTTATATTGAGAGTTGTCCCACTTTCTATCTTACTCCACTTCACTCCATCTCAATGGGCGATGTTACCGCCATTTCCAACTGCATACAAATCATTACTGCTTCTGCCCCAGAGTTTGTTGATTGACATAGATACATTTTCTGGCAAGCAATACTGTGTAATTTGACTTCCATTCTTTAATATAGCAACCTCATCGCCAGTTGAACATATATACATTGTCCCATCATTAAAAACTGCTATGGAACCTGCCGGGTAATATGTGAGATTTTGACTTCCACAAACAGTTGGAAATCCTATCCTCTTCAACTTCCACTCACTTCCATTCCAATGCACAGCATTGTAAGCATTAGGGTCAGGTTACCCAAGCGAGTCTTTCATATAAATCTCACCCACAGCCCAAATATTATTTTCATTTATTATTGCAACATCGTAAAGTCTGCTGCTGCTGTGTTCGCCAAATGTCCATGTCTGCCACGTAAAGTTGTGGCTTGTAGTGTCCATCGTCGTTACTGTTATGTTGTTGGATGTTGACCTTTGGCGGTTGGGTATCATTGCTACTGCTCTTATCTGATAACTCTGCTTCGGTAATAGTGAGTCTATGTATAGCACAGTGTCTGGCTGTGACAAAATAATATTTTGTTCTACAGAATCATTTTCGTAAATGTTTATCGTTGTTGGCAGTGGGAGATTGGCTGTTGTAAGTTTTATCCAAGCTTCTTTACAGCTTACGTCCTCGAGAATAAGTTCAAGTTTAAGTTTAGGTTCAAGTTCAGGTTCAAGTTTGGTTCTGTGGTTTGTTTACATCTTGAAGTAAATAACAAAGGCAAGCATAATGTTCAATTAACAATGGCATAATGGACTTTTTGGACATTGTTTATTCCTCAGATAAAATGTTATTTCCTTCTGTAACTTAAATTTTTCTTTCAAACAAAACCAGAGGAAGATAAGGGGAATGAATAATGAACAATGAAAAATTAACAATGAAATTGAGCGAAAAGATTTTTTTAGGCTGTTAAAAGATAATGGAATAGTTTGGTATTTAATTTTCATTAGTGGCATAGCCCTAATATTAAATTTTCAACACACTGATTTTATAACAAGAACAAATTATTCTCAAATTAAAATATTAATAACAAAAAAGCGGGACAAAGCCCGCTTCATTAAATATTTATCATTAAAAATTTAACCTTACTTAATCAGGTTCATTTTCTTTGATATAACAACATCACCTGTCTGTAAGCGGTAAATGTATGTTCCGCTTGCCAAACCGTTAGCGTTAAATTTAACAGTGTATTTTCCGACTTCATTAAATTGATTATCTACAAGTCTTACAACTTCTTCTCCAAGTGAGTTATAAATTGTTAAGTTAACTATTCCAGCTTTAGCGATTGAATATTCAATTGTGGTCGTTGGATTTCCGCCAAAGGCGGATCCGCCTCCTGCGGAAAATGGATTAGGATAATTCTGCGACAAACTGAATTCAGTTGGAATATTTACATCAACTTCTACTATTCCATAATATTTGAATGTTCCATCGAAATCAATTTGTTTTAGTCTGTATTGAATTTTTCCAAAGCCTGGGTTTTCATCAATAAAGCTGTAGTTAGATCTCTCGTTTGTCGTTCCATTTCCTTGAACAAAACCAATTTTTTCAAAACCGCTTCCATTATTTCTTTCCACATCAAACCCGCTGTTATTTAATTCTGATGCTGTTACCCATTCAAGATGAACTTTACCATTTGAATAATTTGCTACAAAAGAAACAAATTCAACAGGAAGAGGAACATTTGCCTCATCAGCACCCATGTATGGGAACATTGGATGTCTGTTTTGACCATCAATGTCTGTTGTAATACCGGAAATAGGTGTTCCGGCTAATTCAAAATCGCCAACAGAGGTACCTGTTAAATGTAAATCTGTTGTTGAAACAAAAAATACTTGCTTAGATTTTGAATTTGCATCCTGACCAGATGCTGTCTGCCAGTTAGCTAATGTTGGAGTAGCTGCGGTGTTCCAAAAACCGACATTTCCATTGGTAGTATTTACTCTATAAAAATTGTTGTAATTTGAAGTTAGTGTGCCAGTGGTTCCTGTTCTGTTTATACAATAATTTGCGAAATCGCCTTCTGCAGAATAAACAATATTGTTTTTCACATCGTTTGTACCATTGTTAAAAAACAAACCGCTATAAGAGACTGTTCCAGTACCGATGCTTGGCAAATCATTCATATAAATTGTGTTGAAGAATATATTGGCAGTTGCGGTTGCTGAAGTTACAGCAATTCCTCTGAGAGTTGCAATCGGATTTGTTGCTGTCAGATTAAAGCCATAAATCATATTGTTATAAATATTATACGTACCTGCGGATTCAATGCTAATTGCTGAATTCACACCGGTTGTTGCATTTGACATCGTTGAAACGGAGGAAATATAATTGTTATAAATATTAACTGTTGAAGTAGGAGTTATATTGGCTGCAACAATGACCTGATTAGCTGTTGAAGCAGAGATATTCTGATTCATCACCAAAGTATTATCGTGAATGTTTGTATTTGCTGACCACCCTAAAGCAATTGCTCTTTGTTTTCCTTCAATTAGATTTTTTCTGATAATTAAACCATCTACTTGAGTAGTGGGTTGTGGCGATAATGCTACAGTTACAATTCCCTGCAAACCTTGTGAAACTCCCGGGAAGTTTGCATTAATGTGATTGTTTTCAATTGTAATATTTGAAGGAGTCCAGTTAATACTATTTTCAAGTCTTCCTCTGATTTGTACTGCAGCTCTAAAAAGATTTGATGTGCTTGTAGTTTGAGCTTTATAATGAATGTTACAATTTTTTATAGTAACGTTTGAAACATCTCCAACCATCACAATTGGAAATGCGTTTCCAACTGAATTAGTTTGATTGGTGAAAGTTAAGTCGCGTGTTGTTCCACCAGGCGTATTTGAACCATCAATAATTATATTTCTTGTGGTTCTAAGGTCACTCCACGCAATATTATTCTCCATTGGAATTCCAATTATAAATGCACCTGAGGGTCCTGAATTTGAATCACTTGTATAAGGCAAAGTAATAGTTGGTTGAACCCCAGTAAAAGGTTTAAAAGTGATTGTGTAAGAGCCAGGGTTCACAGCTAAACCGATTCCACCGGGAGTGGTAACTTCCGTAATATCGCTTGTGATGAAGAAAGTACAATTTCCGGTGATTAGTGAATTATTAATTGCCTGAAATGCATCTCTCAAACTCGGAAAATCAGGATTAGAACCACCTGGTCCTGTCCCATTTGCCCCTACGTAATAAGTGCCTGATAATTGTGGTCTAAAATCTAAAGTATATGCTCCAATACCATTATTAGTACTCAATACAAATAACTGATAAATAAAGTCATTAATTCTTCTTATAGAAACATCACCTGTTCCGTTACCATTAGTATTGATTCCTAATGAGTCTGTTTTACCAACAAATACTGCTGTTAGAGGATCGCCTCCGGGTAATCTAACTATTCTTGCATTTTCGTTACCGGTGCCGTGAGCAAATGTAGCCATATATTCATCACCTGAAATAGTCGTTATGTATCTTATTGCATTCGAACCAGTTGCAACTATGGTACCCGGAACGCTACCTATTAAAGAACCACTAGCATTGTACTTTCTTGGGGTAAATCCACCGGCATTCCAATAAAAGAAATTTCCAAAAGGACTGACTGAAGCCGAACCGAATGTTGAGCCAGTTAATCCTTCGATAGGAATAACGGTTGCGGTAAATGATGCTCCGTTATTAGTTGTTGTAAACTTATAGAGCTCTGTTGTAGATGCTGAAGCAGCCCATATTGTTACTGAATTATCTGCAGTTGATCCTGTAACTGTAAATTTGTCACCTAATCTTGCTGCAGCTGTTGATTGATAATCAATCACAACTAATGGAGTATCCGCTTCTGTAGTGTATCTGTAAACTTTAAAGTTTGAAGTAGATGCATTAGTTGTAAGGTTACAAACGTAAATAACACCATTGGAGGAAACTTCAACATCGTTTATCGGAAACGTACCTCCTGAGATTCCAATAGTTTTTAGAGTATCAACATCAGCTCCTGTTATTGCGTTTAATACTCTGATAGAAGGAGCCACATTACGGGAAACAACATATAGTCGATGATTACCTCCCACTAAACCATAGGCTAATCCTCGTTCAGTATTTCCAGAAGGAGAGAACCAAGTAGGTAAAGATGAAGTAGCGGCAGACCTTTGCCAAATAGTTGAAATTTGAGCAAACGAGATTCCAACTAAAAAAAGAAAGAAAACAACGGTGAAGAGTTTTTTCATAAGAGCCTCTCAAGTTTTTTTGATTGGATTTATTAGAGTTTATAGTGATAATTATTTAATTTATCCTTACTAAACTTAGAAAATAATTAATTTTAAATCAAAGACTAATTGCGTTTTTTATTTTTACAACAGAGTTCAATCATTCTAATTAAATATGAAGTATAAAAACTTAAATCTTGCCTATCTATTTGAAATTATCATAGGCTTTGGCTGTATTATTAGTATAAGTGTTTTGGGTTTCAGCGGTTTGATTTCACTTGCACTAATAGGATTAAGACCATTTTTTCTGGAGCGTGAACCAATTTCTGATGAAAAAAATTACTGGCGTTTTTCTTATAAAGTTATGCTTAGCAGTCTC
>Ga0209721_1001655_pt1 | contig 15942 bp, 17 predicted proteins | sample TshhotsprinmetaG_FD_184139 | JGI IMG/M metagenome (GOLD analysis project Ga0209721, IMG submission 184139) | Hot spring microbial communities from South Africa to study Microbial Dark Matter (Phase II) - Tshipise hot spring metaG (SPAdes)... | ecosystem: Environmental > Aquatic > Thermal springs... | reverse complement strand
GATCGCCTGCTCTGAAACAGGGATGAATTTCTTGCCCGGGTTTTCTTTCCTCAGGCGATGTATTATCCCGATCTCCGTGCCCACCACCATCTCCCTGACCTCATCCCGCCGGGCATAGCGGCACATACCGCTGGTGCTGGCAACTTCGTCGGCCAGGGCGATGACTTCCGGTCGGCACTCGGGATGAACGACCACCTTAGCCTGAGGATACTCCCGCTTCAACTCCTTTATCCTGTCCGGGGTTATCCGCACATGGGTGGGACAGAAGCCGGGCCAGAGAATCATATCCTTGCCCGTCTGGCTGGCGACATAATGGCCAAGGTACTGGTCGGGGACAAACAATATTTGTTCAGCCTTCAGGCTCTGCACGATTCTGACGGCGTTGGCAGAGGTGCAGCAGATATCCGATTCCGCCTTGACTTCCGCGGAGGAGTTGATGTAGCAGACGACCACAGCCTGGGGATGTTCCTTTTTCTTGGCTTGCAGGCGCTCAGGCGTAATCATATCCGCCAGTGGGCAGCCAGCATTCAGATCGGGCAGCAAGACCACTTTAGTGGGGCAGAGAATGGCGGCTGTTTCCGCCATGAAGTGGACGCCGCAGAACACGATGACATCGGCGTTGGTTTTGGCGGCGTTCTGGCTCAGCTCCAACGAATCGCCCACAAAGTCGGCTATATCCTGAACCTCACCCAGTTGATAGTTATGGGCGAGGATGACAGCATTTCTTTTCCTCTTTAAGCCGATAATCTTTTCGGCTAGTTCTGCATCTCTATTTCTCATATCGTTGCTCGCTCCCGCCTCACAGAATACCTCAGCCATCTGGCGGCAAGGCTGGCATCATTGCTATAGCAATGAGAAGCAATAGCCTAGAAGCAGAGACAGCGTGCACACCACAGTCAGATAGATAGCCAGAATCCTGCCCCCGAATTCCTTTCTCAGGACCAGGATGGTGCCCCAGCTGGTGATGGGCCCCGCCAATAGGAGCACCATCCCCGCCCCGACATTCATGCCCTGCGAGAGAAAGGCATCAACCAGGTGAACGCTTGTTATTGAGCTGGTGTATTTGATCAAGCCGAAGCCCAGGCTGAACACATATCCCAATCCCCCGCTTAAATGAGTGCTGACGAATTCTCTCACCGGAGCTATGGCTGTTATCAGAGCTGTAAGAGCCAACCCCAGAAGCAGCTCCGGCCCAATTTCCTTGACCATATCCACGTAGGCATATCTAAACACCCCCTTGACTCGGTGAGCGAGCTGCTGCGGCTCTTTAATAGGCTCATTGGGACTGCTTCCAAAGGTTTGCTGACAGCGGGAACACGAGGTGTAATCAGGCGCCCCGTCGGATTCTGTGCCGGCCGAGTCAGGGATTTTGGCGTTGTTTTGGCACACAGGGTCAGAAGACGCCTGTACCACAGGAACAAAGCACGCAGCTCTCCTTTTGGCGGCGTCTCCCACCAGTCCTGTAACCAAGCCCGTCACTATTACAGCAAAGAATATGTAGGTCATAAACTTTAAGCCCAGAATACTATAGGCGAGGATGAGGGACACCACAGAGACAGCCGGTGCAGCCACGAGGAAAGCCAGGACCGGTCCCAGTTTCGCTCCCTTTTCACGCAGGCTCACCGCCACCGGCAGGGCGCTGAAACAACACATAGGCAAGAGCATGCTGATAACGGTGGAGTAAAGAATCGGCTTAATGCCTCCTCCACCCAGGCGTCTTGTTATCCAGCTGGAAGGGACAAACTCGTGAATCAATCCGCTCAGCAGAAACCCTATTGCTAAATAGGGCAGTATCTCAAGGAGATAATACTTAAATGCTAACAAATACTCCAACATAGTATCGGCAGTTGTGCCTTTCCATAATGTTCAAGAATCATCTCACAGTTTGTGTATCACAGCAAAACAATAGCCTAAAGCTAGAGAGAGCGTGCAGATAACCAGCAGGTAAATAGCTAGAATCCTTCCCCCAAATTCCTTTCTGAGGACGAGGATAGTTCCCCAGCTGGTGATGGGACCCACCAACAACAGCACCATCCCCGCCCCGATGTTCATGCCCTGCGACACGAGGGCGTGGACTAGTGGCACGCTGGCAGTGGAGCAGATATACATGATCAACCCGAAGCCCAGGCTGAACAGATAGCCCAATCCTCCACCGAAATGAGTGCCCACGAACCTGCCCACTGGCGCCACTGCTGCTACCAGGGCGGCGAGAGCCAGACCCAGAAGCAATTCCGGTCCAATCTCCTTGACCATATCCACGAAGGCATATTTGAGCACATGCTTCATCCTGTGGGCAAGCTGGCGGGAGCCTGCTATGTATTGCTCGGGATTATTTTCAAATGCTTCTTGGCAATGAGAACAGCAGAAGTAATAGGTTTCGCCACGGTATTCTGTGTTGGGTGACTTCTCCGTCTCCACGTTCATGCCACAAACGGGGTCGAGAGCCAGGTTGGCTGGTGGCACAAGGGCTTTCGCCTTCCCTGCCACCATGTTCCCGACCAGCCCCATGACCAACCCCATAATTACTACAGCCAGGAAAATGAACAAGGTGAACTTCCATCCCAGGAGACCATAGGTGACGAGGAGAGCGCTTATGGAAGTGGCTGGTGTCGCCACCAAAAATGCCAGCACTGGCCCCAATCTTGCCCCTTTCTGTCGCAGGCTAACCGCCACGGGCAAGGAGCCGAAACAGCATAAAGGCAGGAGCGTGCCGATAATTGTGGAGTAAAGGATGGGCTTGACACCACCTCCGCCAAGATGTCTTTCCACCAGTCTGGAAGGAGCGAACTCGTGAATGATGCCACTCAACAGCAACCCTGCTGCCAGATAGGGCAACACCTCAACAAGATAATCTTTGAATACTGTGAAATACTGGAGCATGTTGTGTCCTATTTTCCCATTTTTTAGCCTGTACAGCAACGCAGGTGGGAGACGGCTTCAGCCGATGTCTCTCTTGCTGGCGACCATTTGCCGCAGCCTGGCACGCAGAAGCACAGGTATGCCGCTTCCTGCTGCAGTTGCCCGTCCCGATACTTGGAGCCGGCCGTGACACAGCTAGACTTGCCGCAGCAACCAGGCTTATCTGGTGATGCGAAATCAGCGTGCAGAAGATTTCCTCAAATAATCCGCAACAGCCGACTTGATGGCGTCCTCAGCCAGCACTGAGCAATGAACCTTGGGTGGCGGCAAGCCGCCCAGAGCATCGGCGACTTGTTGGTTTGTGATCTTCAGCACTTCGTCAATGGTTTTCCCCTTCATCAGCTCGGTAGCCATGGAGCCGCTGGCGATGGCTGCGCCACAACCCATCGTCCGGAATTTAGCATCAACTATGACACCGTCCCTCACCTTGATATAAAGTTCCATCGTGTCCCCGCAGACAGGGCTGCCGGCATGTCCGACGCCATCCGGATTCTCCATCTCACCGACATTGCGAGGGTTCTTGAAGTGTTCTATTACCTTGTCGCTATACTGTGCCCAGAGGTCAGTCACTCGGTTAACTCCGATGTTGGGTTTTCAAGAGCGGGGACATGGCTCTCAATCTGGCGATGATCCCCGGCAGCACCTCAAGCACCCGGTCTATATCGGCTTGGGTGTTGTCCCGCCCTAGGGTAAGCCTGAGTGAGCCGTGGGCTTGCTCAGGAGGAAGCCCCAGCGCCAGGAGAACGTGGGAAGGCTCACGGCTTCCCGAGCTGCAAGCTGAGCCGGTGGAGGCACAGATGCCCTCCAGGTCCAGGTTCAAGAGCATGGATTCCCCTTCCACAAAATCAACGCTGATGTTGACGTTGTTGGGCAGCCTTCTTGTGGGGTGCCCATTCAGGCGGAGGTGGTCAACCTTCTCCTGAAGACCTTTGATCAGCTTGTCCCGAAGATAGGTCTGCCGTTTCATTTCCTTGTCCATCTCCTGCCCCGCCAGCTCTGCTGCCTTGCCCAATCCTACAATGCCGGGCACATTTTCTGTGCCAGCCCTGCGCCCTGCCTCGTGTCCGCCGCCGTGAATGAGAGAGACTAGCCTGGTGCCTTTTCTTATATATAACGCTCCAATTCCCTTGGGTCCATAGCACTTATGTCCAGAAATGGACAGCAAGTCCACTTGCAGCTCATCCACATTCACCGGGATATGCCCTACCGTTTGCACAGCATCGGTGTGAAAATAGACGCCAGCTTCACGGGCGATTCTGCCTATTTCTGCCGCTGGCTGTATCGTCCCTACCTCGTTATTAGCATGCATGACCGAAATGAGAATAGTCTTATTGGTAATAGCTTTTCTGACATCGTTGGGGTCAACGAGGCCGTACTTGTCCACGGGCACATACGTTACCCTGAATCCTCTTTTCTCGAGAAACTTACAGACCTCGAGCACTGCATGATGTTCCGCGACGCTGGTAATGATGTGGTTTCCCTTGTGCTCATTAGCCAGGGCAACTCCTTTGAGGGCAAGATTGTTCGCCTCTGTTCCCCCGCTGGTGAAAACGACCTCCTCGCCTTGGGCACCGATAAGTTTCGCCACCTTGGCTCTAGCTTCTTCTACAGCCCGCCTTGTCTCTTGACCATAAGAATGGAGGCTGGAGGGGTTGCCGAAGGCGTTGCTGAAATAGGGGAGCATAGCCTTCACCACCTCGGGATAGGCTGGGGTCGTAGCAGCGTGGTCAAGATATATTCTGTGCATTTCTACAGGCGTTGCTCCTTGCCGGCTTGCACCGAAAATACTGTAGCATTTTAGCACCCGTCTGCTCGCCTCACAAATGACGTGAAACAAGTTATAGAGGAAGAACCGAAGAACAAACAGCGAGTCTGCCAGTGACTATCCAGCGATGGCATTCAAGTTTTTCAAGTACATCATTAATGGAATCTTAATATTTTCATGCTATGATATAATCGGTTTTGCTTTGTGCCTTATCGTGAGAGCATTGCCATTGTGATAGAAGTAGATAAATGATTAAGAAAGTCGTTTCCCTGGCAGTAGCGGCTCTCCTAGCTATAGGGCTGCTCCTGCCTGGCTGCACCGGTGAGCCGGCACTAACCCCGGTGCTCTATGTCTTTGAGGACGGGAAGATCAATATCGGTGTAGTGGGCGACCTAAATGCCACGCTTGGCTCTATGCAGTGGAAGGGTGCCACGCTGGCTCAGGAAGCGGTGAATCGGAATGGCGGGGTAGACATAGGCGGAATAGGCTATGTTTTGGAGTTGGTTCCCATAGAAACTGGTGAGGAAACGGTGGACCCCAGTGGTTTGACCGGTTCGAAAAATCTCAGGGAGGCGATAGGGGAGATCGATTTCCTGCTTGGTGGTGCCCGAGCGGAAGCTGTGAAGGTCTATCGGGGTGTAGCCATGGAGAACGGGGTGATTTTCATCAATTGTGGTGTTGCCGCAGAGCTGTTACAGCGTAGCGTGGTTGATGATTATGCCGGTTATCGGTTCTGGTTCAAGGGGATGCCCTACAATGAGTATTTCCTGGGGCAGACTGTGGTCAGGATACTGGGAGCGGTGGCAATGAAGCTCAGACAGAAAATGGGGGTGGAAGCCAATTATACGCTAAATGCCACCATAATCGCTGATAATTTGCCCTGGGCTTACGACCAGGTGGTGATCATCACAGGTCTACTGGGCGGCATAAATGTGAACCTTGTGCGCAGCCCATTCTGGGTAGATCCAGCCGGCAATGTGCGGGCAATGGAGAGCATACTGAACTCCACAGCAGCCTTGGATCCCCAGTTTATCATCCCTTTGTTCTCTGGGAACGCCGGCGTTCTCTATGACAGGCTGCGCCGTTCTTATGTACCGAATGCTATGTCGGTAGGCATCAATATCATGGCGCAGCTTAAGAGCCCCTGGGGTGCTGGTAACCTTACTGCACCTCCACCCGATGGTCCAGGTTGTGCCTATGAAGTTCTACTGGACACCTGGGCAGAGGGATTGAACCAGACAACTAGGACGGCTGCTTTTCTGGCTGCGTTCATGAACTCCACTTCAGACGAGTACCCGCTGTATACCGCAGCTACCTATGACGCTATTTTTTGCCTTAAAGCGGCTATTGAAGCAGTGGCATGGTATGATGCACGAAAAGGGGTTGCCTGTGCCCGGGCTGATGACATTATTCGATGGCTGGAAAACCCCGCCAATGCCCAGGTGACTACCACTGGCAATGTCACTTATTATCCCAGACCGGGAACCACAGCCATTGGAAAGCCAGCGCTCACGCAAGACCAGGTTCGCTCGCTGTACGACCTGGGTAGCTATAACGGGACATATACATATGACGGGAAGGATTGGATTGTTCCGCCGCATACTGCTCATGACCTTGTTTATGGTCCAGGACGCGTGACCGGCATTGGCGCCCAGTGGCAATGGAATAATGAGACCGGTCGCTGGCAGAAGGTGGGCGTCTGGCCTATGGATTCTGGTGACGAATACGACCAGGCATTGACCGACCAGTACGGCTGCTGGAATTTTGCTTATAACGGCACGAAGCCTCTGGTGATACCACAAAATGTAATTGACCACCACAAGCCGGCTAGCTAGGGATCGAGGTTGGGAGACAGGCGTTGACTTACACATACCGATATAAGCACGGCAGCCGTCGGATGCTTAATAAACTCTTAATATTTGCGTGTTAACCTGTAATTGGTTTTGCTTTTTGCCGCAAACAGTCAGGAGCTTAAGATAAGCCGGTATATGGAAAAAGCGGACTACATCGTCGTCCTTATCACCACCAGCAGCCAGGAAGAAGCACGCAAGATTGCTGAGCTGCTGGTCAGTAGCAGAAAGGCGGCCTGTGTGAACATCGTGCCCGAGATAAGTTCGCTGTTCCGGTGGAAAGACAAGGTTGAGTCAGCACCCGAGAGCCTTTTGGTGGTCAAGACCAAAGCGTCGCTTTTCACCGACATAGTGGAGCTGGTGAAGCGTTCACACAGTTATCAGGTGCCTGAAATCATCGCCCTGCCTATCCTCGCCGGCAGCGAAGATTACCTCAAGTGGCTAGACAGCACCTGCCAGTAGAGGTATACTAGCTAGCACGCCGTCAGAGCCGAAGCCAGAGTAGCCAGAAGGAGGCTAACCAAAGAGATGGATGAAATCACTATCTCCCGTGCCATTGTGGAAAGCTATATGAGGGATTTAGTGGAGGCCATGGATGTGGATGTAGCCATAGCTGGGGCGGGACCCTCCGGGCTGGTTACTGCGTACTATCTGGCGAAGGAGGAGATAAGGGTGGCGGTGTTTGAGAGGCAACTTCGGGTGGGTGGCGGTATGCCGGGGGGCGGAATGATGTTCAACCGCATCGTGGTTCAGGAAGAGGGCAAACGGATATTAGATGAGTTCGGCATATCAGCTGAAGAATACAGGAAGGGGTACTACGTTGCTGATTCGCTAGAAGCTATTGCCACCATCTGTTCCCGGGCGATAAAGGCTGGGGCGAAGGTTTTCAATCTGATCAGCGTGGAAGACGTCATGATACGAGAGGATGATAGAATATGTGGGTTTGTTTTGAACTGGAGCGCCGTATCCTGGTCAAAGTTGCACGTAGACCCTTTGGCAGTGAGGTGCAAGGTGGTGGTAGATGCCACCGGGCATGATGCCGAAGTTTGCCGTATTGTGGTGAGGAAAATAGGTCCGAAGTTAAGGACGAAGACAGGGGAGGTTATGGGAGAAAAGCCGATGTGGGCTGAGAAGGGCGAGAAAGAGATATTGAGGAACACCCGAGAGGTCTATCCCGGGCTGGTGGTGGCTGGTATGACGGCGAACGCCGTTTTTGGTTCACCGAGGATGGGAGCCATTTTTGGAGGCATGCTTTTATCGGGCAGGAAGGCTGCTCGGGTAGTGAAAGAATTGCTTAAACAAAGCTAAACTTACGAGGTTGACGAGATATTTGATCTCGAGGATAGTTGAAGGCTTCTTAAAGTGTTCGTCCCGGTGATAGATCAGGACTAAAAACGACAGAAGGCAAGATTGGCTATGGCAAAAACGATAGCGGAAATCAACGAGAAAATCAGGAAGGGCAAGGCAGTGGTGGTGACTGCCGAGGAAGTGATTGATATTGCTCAGAAGAGAGGTGTGAGCAGGGCAGCAGAGGAAATTGATGTCGTTACCACTGGCACCTTCGGGCCCATGTGTTCTTCCGGTGTTTTCCTCAATATTGGACATTCCAAGCCGAGGATCAAGCTGGGTGGCGGCAAGGTCTACCTTAACGATGTCCCTGTCTATACGGGCATAGCTGCTGTGGATCTTTTCCTGGGGGCAACCGCCATCCCCGATGACGACCCCAGGAATAAGCTCTATCCCGGGGAATTCAACTATGGCGGTGGGCATGTGATTCAGGAACTGGTCGCGGGAAAGGATATAAGGCTCACAGCTACGGCTTATGGGACAGACTGCTATCCCAGGAAGAAGCTGGAGACCCTGATCAACATCAAGGACATAAATGAGGCAATTCTGTTTAATATCAGGAATGCGTATCAGAACTATAATGTAGCTGTGAATCTATCTGATAGGGTTCTCTATAGCTATATGGGAGTGCTCAAGCCGAATCTGGGCAATGCTAACTATTGTTCGGCCGGACAACTCTCACCGCTTCTCAACGACCCTTATTATAAGACCATGGGTGTAGGGACGAAGATATTTCTGGGTGGGGGGATAGGCTATGTAGCCTGGCACGGTACGCAGCATAACCCTTGTGCTCTGCGGGGTGACAACGGGGTCCCGCGGCGGGGAGCGGGGACGCTGGCTGTGATCGGGGACTTGAAACAGATGAAGCCAGAGTGGTTGGTGGGGACAAGCATGCTCGGTTACGGTTGCACGCTCACCGTGGGCATAGGCGTTCCCATACCTATACTTTCCGAGGAAATTCTCCGTTATACTGCCGTGAGCGATGCTGATATCTTTGCTCCTGTTGTGGACTATGCTGAGGCTTATCCTCAGACGAAGCCAGATATCCTGGGCGAGGTTAGTTACGCCGAACTCAAGAGCGGTCGTATAAAAGTTCGGGGAAAGGATGTCCCCACCGCTTCCTTGTCCAGTTATCCCAAGGCGGTGGAAATTGCCAACATCTTGAAAAAGTGGATAGAAAGTGGAGAGTTTTTGCTTACCGAGCCTGTAGCCCCCCTGCCGGGAGTGGAATCTGGTGTGACAATCAAAGCACTTAAGGAAAGACCGATATGAGGGATAAAGTGGGTATCCCAAACGCGAAATCATCTAAAGATTTGGAGTGGGGATTTAAGAAATGAACGTTTCTCGCAGGATAGTACTGCACTTCCCGCCCAATATCACCGGGCAGCCGGTAGTTTATCGTCTGGTCAAGGATTTTGGGCTCACCTTCAATATCCTGAAGGCTTCAATATCGCCGGGACAGGAAGGGTTGCTGGTTCTGGAGCTGAGCGGTGAGCAGAAGAACTATGACAAGGGCATCAAATACCTTGCGGATGCCGGAGTGAAAATCCAGTCCCTGAGCCAGGATGTAGTTCGAGACGAGTCCAAGTGTACTCACTGTGGAGCCTGCATCACCATTTGTCCTACTGATGCTTTTTCTCTGGAGCCCAAGAGCAGGAAAGTGCTTTTTGACCACAATAAGTGTGTAATATGCGGTTTGTGTGTTAAGGCTTGCCCTCCACGGGCGATGATACTGTATTTCTGAGCAGAGAGGTTCAGAAACCAAAGGTCGAGACGAAGACTGGCCGAGAATATGACAGATCATCGCTTTGCCTTCAGACGATTTGTCTGAAGTTCAGAGATTAGAGCTCGGGATTCTTCATAAGAGCATGCCTGAACCACGTTTCTACCGCCAGTGGATAGACGATAGCGATTTAGTTTCTTTTGAAGTAACGGTAAAGCAAACCAACTTGTATATCCGCTGCCAGCGTAACCTGAAGAACAAGGCGCTGGATTCAGTGCTCAAGCACCGCGGCTCATTAGAGACCTATATTGAACATCACCCGCTGTTCCTAACTACACTGGAAGCCTACAAAGCTGAAGCTGGAGCTCCAGGTATCGTCAAAGAAATGGCCAGAGTATCCCAGCTTACGGGGGTTGGTCCTATGGCGGCAGTCGCTGGGGCGATTGCTGAGGCTGTGGGCAGGGATCTGCTAGCTTATTCACCGGAAGTGATTGTGGAAAATGGCGGCGATATTTTTCTGAAAACCTCCAAGAAAAGGCTGGTGGGAATTTACGCCGGCGACTCACCGTTTACCAAGAGAATAGCGCTAGAGATTGCAGCCAAGGAAACGCCGCTGGGTATTTGCACGTCCTCAGGAACTGTAGGGCATTCTCTGAGCCTGGGTAGTGCTGACGCTGTGGTTGTGCTCTCTTCCTCAGCAGCTTTAGCTGATGCGGCAGCCACGGCATTGGGTAATATCGTTAGGAGTGCCCGTGATATTCCTGAGGCAATTGAGAAAGCACAGAATATTCAGGATTTGCGGGGTGTAGTTATTATCGTGGGCAGCCAGATGGGTGTATGGGGCAAGTTGAAAATCGTGCCACTTGCTTAAGCTCGCTCGACCGCATCTTTTGTGTCTGGTCACGGGGTAACTAGCTGTCCAAAAACAGCCTGCCAGCCCTGGCAAAGTTCTCCTGGCTGTATTCGATGATATCAACATACACATCCTCGGGAGCTACCTTGAAATTTTTGACTACCGCTTCAGTGATATCCTTGACCAGGCGTCTTTTTTGCTCGACAGTTCTCCCTGCTATAGCTTTGACAGTGATTAATGGCATCTGTGCGCAAGCCTCCTCTCGTTTCTCTACTGAAATGAATTTATCAGTCCTCAGGTTTATGCGTCAATCAGGCTGTAAACCATTTAGTCTTTCCTTTTACTTTGAGCAATGATAAAGTCTTAAGCAATGAAAAAGTCGCTCAATCTCCGCGTGCAAATAGCCCCCCGTCACCCTAAAGGATTGGTGTTATCTAATCCTGTGATGATAGCTTCTGGTGTAGCCGGCTATGATACAGAATATGCAGAAATTGCTGGTATACAGAAGCTGGGGGCTATTGTCTGTAAAGGGACGACTCTCAAGCCCAGGAAAGGTAATCGCCAGCCGAGATTAGTGGAGACTGCCAGGGGTCTGCTAAATTCCATAGGTTTGGAAAACATTGGCGTTGATGCTGTGATTAAAGAGAAGGCACCCGTGTGGGCAAAGTGGCGGGTTCCGGTTATTGTCAATGTAGCTGGGGAAACGATGGATGAGTATGTGGCTGTAGCCAGGAAGTTGGAGGGGGTTCCGGGGATAAGCGGCATTGAGCTGAACATTAGCTGTCCCAATGTGTCTGGTGGTGGTCTGGAATTTGGTGTCGCCCCCGACCTGGCAGCTGAAGTTACTTCAGCGGTCAAAGCTGTCACCAGGCTGCCAGTTATCGTTAAACTGAGTCCCAATGTAACCGATATCAAGGAAATCGCTCTGGCTGTAGAAGAAGCCGGAGCTGATGCTATATCTCTCATAAACACGTTGAGAGGAATGGCGATTGATATAGTACAAAGAAAGCCGCGCCTGGGGAATATCGCAGGCGGGCTGTCCGGTCCAGCTATCAAGCCCGTGGCTCTTTATATGGTATATCAAGTAGCCAAAGTTGTGCATATTCCTGTCATTGGCTGTGGTGGGATCTGTTGTGCTGAAGATGCTCTAGAGTTTATCATGGCTGGGGCTACTGCGGTACAGGTTGGCACGGCAGTTCTGGCTAACCCCCGTATCTGTCTCACAATACTGGAAGGGATAGAGCAATTTATGCTCGATAATCAGGTGAGAAAGCTCACTGACCTGGTCGGTGTTGCCCAGGGCAAACCTTAGCCGTGTTGCTATTCAGTGGTTACTTCCTTCTTGATGAACTTGATGATTTCCTCAGTAAAAGTACCCGGTCCGAAAACACGCTTTATCCCCATTTGTTGTAAGGCGGGAAGGTCATCCTCGGGTATTATGCCGCCGGCGATAATGAGGACGTCTCCTCTGCCTTTTTTCCTTAGCTCTTCTACGATTGCGGGAAAGAGCTCTAAATGGGCGCCTGAAAGGATGCTCAACCCCACAACATCCACATCTTCTTGTATAGCTGCCCGCGCAATCATCTCCGGAGTCTGACGGATACCTGTGTAGATGACTTCCATACCAGCGTCCCGCAGAGCTCTGGCTACCACTTTGGCGCCTCGATCATGTCCATCCAACCCCGGCTTGGCTAGCAAAACACGAATTCTCCGTTTGCTCATAGTCTGTCCTCTTTAGCCAGTCCCAAAAAGTCTGCTATATTTGTGGCATCCTTTCGGTCCAGAATCAAATTTACCTAAACTTCCGAAGCGTGGCAAGCTCCTTGAGCTGACTCATTTTTTCTGGCAAAGCTCAACGAGCACTCCTCTCAGAGATTTGGGATGGATGAACGCCACCATGCCCTCTAAGCCCGGGCGCGCTTTCTTATCAATCAGCTCTATCCCTTGCTGGGAAAGATAACTGAGTTCCTGCTCTATATCATCAACCTCAAATGTTATATGGTGAAGCCCTTCGCCTCTCTTCTCCAAAACCTGAGCTATGTTGCTGCCGGGCAATGGTTCTATTAGTTCCAGATTGGTACCCTCAGCCAGGCACAGTATGGCAGCTTTGACCCCGCGCTCAGCTAAAGTTTCAATTTTTTCCACTTTAGCAGCAAAGCAAGTCTGATAAAGCGTTATTGCTTCATTAAGGTTGCTGACCAGAATACCGACATGGTCAACTTTTTTTGCCATTTTACCTCCTTCAAGGCTAGCTAAGCATAATCTAGGCGACCTCTCATCCGTTTTCAGAAAACCAAGAATTCTTTCTGGGTGGAAAAGATATTGCGCAGGACATCGCATATCTCACCCAATGTAGCGTAAGCCTCCACGCATTCGATGAAGGCGGGCATGGTATTATCTTGACTGCGAGCCACATCCTCCAATCTCTTAAGCGCCTGTTTGACTTTGCCGTTGTCCCGTTCCTTGCGAACCTGCGCGAGTCTTTCCTTTTGTTTCTTCTCTACTTCAGGCTTGACCCGCAGCAATCCAGTTATCTTGGGGTAGGGTGACACGAATTTGTTTACGCCCACCACGGTACGTTTGACACTTTCGATCTCCTTCTGGTAGCGATAGGAGGAAGCCTGGATTTCTCTCTGCGGGTATCCTTGTTCTATGGCAGCTATGGCACCGCCCAGGTCATCAATTTTGTTAATATACTCTGCGGCTTCCTTTTCTAGGCTATTGGTGAGATGCTCTATGTAATATGAGCCACCAAGGGGGTCTACCACATTAGCCACATCGCTTTCATAGCCCAATATTTGCTGTGTCCGCACGGCGATGGTCACGGCTTCTTCGGAAGGTGGAGCATAGGCTTCGTCAAAGGAGTTGGTATGCAGTGATTGAGTGCCTCCTAGGATGGCAGCCAGAGCTTCCAGGGTTGTTCGGACGATATTGTTGTATGGTTGCTGGGCGGTGAGGCTACAGCCGGCGGTTTGGGTGTGGAAGCGAAGCATCCAGGAGCGGGGGTCTTTAGCTCCGAACCGCTCTTTCATAATCCTTGCCCACAGACGTCGTGCGGCCCGGAATTTGGCAATCTCTTCAAAGAAGTTGATATGACTATTGAAAAAGAATGATAGTCTGGGTGCGAACATATCTATGTCAAGTCCGGCATCAATAGCTGCCTGAACGTAGGCTATGCCGTTGGCTAGAGTGAATCCAATTTCCTGGGCGGCGGTGGAGCCGGCTTCCCGTATATGGTAGCCACTGATGCTAATCGTATTCCAGCGAGGCACATGCTGGGCACAGTAGGCGAATATATCAGTGGTGAGGCGCATGGAAGGGCGGGGTGGGAAGATATAGGTTCCCCTGGCGATATATTCCTTGAGTATATCGTTCTGGACGGTGCCGTTGAGGTCAGCGGGCTCGACACCTTGCTTCTTACCCAGGGCAATGTACATGGCAAGAAGAATCGGGGCGGTGGCGTTGATGGTCATGGAGGTGCTGACCTTATCTAACGGTATATCCTGGAAAAGAATTTCCATATCTCGCAGGCTGTCTATGGCAACGCCCACCTTGCCCACTTCGCCCTGGGCTAAGGGATGGTCGGAGTCATAACCAATTTGCGTGGGTAGGTCGAAGGCTACGCTCAGCCCGGTTTGCCCTTGCTCTAGGAGATAGCGATACCTCTGGTTGGTTTCCTCAGCAGTGCCAAAGCCAGCGTATTGCCGTATTGTCCATATCCGACCGCGGTACATATTGGGTTGAACACCACGGGTAAAAGGGTATTCTCCAGGGTAGCCTAAGTCTCGAATATAGTCGAAATCTGGCAGGTCTTCAGGAGTATAGACGGTATCAATCTCCAAACCTGAGCTGGTTTCGAATCTATCCTGCCGTTCGCCGGCACGCTGTAGAGTTGAGGCTAGTGTGGTTTCCCGCCACTGTTGTTTGGTCTTATTGCGCATAGCTACCCCCTGAGGCGACAAACTGTATCTGGCGCGGATTCCTTGTATGTAGCCGCCATACTGGCAACGCGTAGTTCAAGCTGCGTGCTACAGTGCAAACCGCAGGTAAATCCACCACGCAGATCTACTACGCGGGATTTGACCAGAACTGCTCCACTCTATAGCACTATTTGCCCGGCTCTGACTTACTCCCTTTTTCCAAAAGGGGAGTCAGCATGTCAACAGGCAAAGGAAAGACGATAACGCTGCTTTTCTCTGTGGCGATGGTGGATAGCGTCTGTAAGTAACGAAGCTGGAGCGCAGATGCCTGACTGGAAATAACTTTGGCAGCCTCAGCCAGTTTCTCTGCTGCTTGGTATTCACCCTCGGCATGAACCACCTTGGCTCTCCTCTCTCGCTCAGCCTCAGCTTGGGCAGCCATCGCCCTCTGCAGCGTCTGCGGCAACTGTAGCTCTTTGACCTCTACCATACTCACTTTTATGCCCCAAGGGTCCGTGCCTTGGTCTACTATCGCCCTTATCTTTTCGTTGAGCCTGTCCCGCTGGGCTAATAGCTCGTCCAGTGTGGATTGCCCGACAACATTTCGTAGAGTGGTCTGGGCAAGCAGCGAGGTTGCCTTGACATAGTCGAGCACCTTGAGTATAGCATCCGCGGCATTCACCACGCGAAAGTAAGCCACAGCATCAACTCTGACGGTGACATTATCCACGGTAATGCACTCCTGCTGGGGGACATCCATGGTCACTATACGAAGGTCAACTTTTCGCACGGTCTCGATGAAAGGTATGATCAATACCAAGCCTGGTCCCCTCAGCCCCACGAACCTGCCCAATCGGAAAACTCCCACCCTTTCATATTCTCGCACAACTTTGATAGCTGCCGACAGAAGAATTATTACTACTACTGCGATTGTGAAATAGATAAACGGGTAAATCATTCTTCCTCCTTCTCTTTAAATTTTCTGGTCACCCACAGTGTCAGTCCTTCAACTTTGCTTATTATCACCTCCTCTCCAGGTTGTATTGTACTATCTTCAGCTATGGCTGTCCATAACTCCCCCTCAGCCAGGACTGTGCCTTTGGGATTGAGGATCGTTCGTGCCACAGCTTTCTTCCCTATCATCTCCTCGACACCAGCCGAAAGCCTTCGCCTCTGACCTTTGACGATCGCATAGATAACGAAGATGATAAACGCGGCACCTACAACTATGGCGGCAATAATTGGGGCTGTCATCTGCACGCTGCTACCCTTTATTCCATTGACTTCTTCGCCACCCGTAGTTTCAATCCCTCTACCCTGGTCACCACCACTTCTTCACCCGCTGCTACTCTACCACTCTCTGATGTCGCTGCCCACAGTTCTCCTTGAGTTAAAACTGTGCCAGTTGGGTCGAGAGGAGTCTTGGCTATGCCTATCGTCCCAACCATTCCCTCAGGTCCGGTGGCCTTGCGTCGCCTCTGGCTGCGGATGATGGCGCCCAGGACAAAGATAGCGAAGGCGGTGAAGCCTACTGCCACGCCAGCAACCAACCTCCTGTCTACCTC
>Ga0209721_1001651_pt1 | contig 15962 bp, 16 predicted proteins | sample TshhotsprinmetaG_FD_184139 | JGI IMG/M metagenome (GOLD analysis project Ga0209721, IMG submission 184139) | Hot spring microbial communities from South Africa to study Microbial Dark Matter (Phase II) - Tshipise hot spring metaG (SPAdes)... | ecosystem: Environmental > Aquatic > Thermal springs... | reverse complement strand
TGAATCGCCGGTTATGACTAAATCACAGACATCAATGTAGCATAACCCACGTCTTAACCCTTCATTTGTTGGAGTGAGGATAACCTTTTCTCCGCATAATTCTTTTATGTGATTATTTCTTTCTGAGTCTTCTGGTCCACCGAGCAAAACTAACTTAAAGTCTTTAGATTTTGATAGCTCATTTATCAAATAGACATGTTGCTCAATTGTCATTTTTTTATTCGGGTAATTATTAGAACATCCAGTATTAAATCCTACAATAGTTTGATTTTCGTCATCAAGAATTTTATCTCTGTATGTTTTAACAAACTCTTTTTCTTCTTGAGTGAGATTCAATATGTATTTATCTCGTTTGTATTCCAAATTGAAAGTTTCGGCTAAAATTTCTTGGCCTGTTTTATTGTTAGCTCTAAATTTTAAATGATCATCTATTCCGAGTATGTAGTTATAATTAGCAAAAGAATTTTCAGGTACTATTTTACCATCTTCGTTGAGAGTAAAACCATATTTTTCTTTCGCATTTAAAGACTTAAGTAATGCACAAGACCTCAGAGATTTATCTGCATTATAAACTATTTCTAATTCTATGGATTTTAAAAACAAAATATTCTCAAAATTCCATTCCAGTGGGTAATCAATGTATTGATTATGAAGCAATAATGGATATGAGTTTTTTAAAGTTATCCAGTAAATTGTTGATTCTTCATACTTTCTCTTGATAGCAGGTAATTGAGCTGTTGTCATGATGACATCGCCCATAGCATCGAGGTTTATTATCAATATCTTTTTACCAATCGGATTGTTTTTTTTACATCCGTTTTCAAGACAATTGTAGTATGGAAAGCAAGGTTTGTAACCGGAAAAGTTTTTGCACTTTGGTATCTCAAACTTCATTTTACTGTCCATAGTCGATATCATTCCTTCATTAATTTTTTATATGCTTGAATTACATCTTGATAGTTAATTTCTGAAATATTTTCAGTCCTTGATCTTAAACAAATCGATTTTACTTTATATGGAGCAAAACTCACGAAATTCCATTCAGGTTCAGGGTACAATCCAATTATTGATGTGCCAGTTGCAGATGCAATATGAATTGCAGAAGTATCGGGACTTATTAGTAAATCTGAATACTTAATTATTGAGGCAAACTCATGAAAATTTGTTGTGGATGAATGGATAAATAAGTCAGGATGAAAACTATTTCTTATTTGATCTGCATATGGCTTTTCACTTTTTAGAAAAAGAATGGCAAACTTAACATCTGGCATTAGTGAAGTTATCTCTTTAATAATATTAATCCAATTTTCTGACTTGTAAAATCTGATTTTTGCTCCAGATGATATGTTAATAGATATTATTTTGTGATGTTTTTTTATTTCTAAGAATTTGTACTTTATGAGATTGTCTATTTGGGGATTTATGTGGATTTCGGGTTTAACTTCACCAATATCAATTTCAGCTCCACTTTCAACTAATAATTTTACATAACGTTCAATGAGATGAGTTTGTGTTTTGTTGGGAACCTTAACTTTCAAAGTTAGATATTTGCTTTGCCTGGTAAAATCGAATCCTAGTTTATGTCTGGATTTTAACTTCTTAAGTAAGAACGTTGAGGTTGATGATGGATTATCATTTAAATCAATAATCAAGTCAAACTTTTTAAATTTCAATTTCAACAAGCTAAGTATTGAAAACAAATTTTTATTTATATAGTAAATTTCATCTATGTATGTATTGAACTCAAGAACTTCGCGATTTTTCTTCAATGTAATCAGGGTGATTTTAATATTTGGATTTATTTTTTTTAACGAACTAAAAACAAATGATGATAAAACTAGATCTCCAATTTTGCCGATTCTTAACACTAAAACGCTTTTCAAACCCGAGTAATCAATTTTCATATCTATTGTGCAAAACAATTTTAGAAAATTCATTTACTACTTCGTTTGCATCAAGTTCTAACATGCATTCATGATTTCTCGGACAAACGAGCAAGTTACATTGAATGCACTCAAGGTCATCTTTACGGACGAAAGAACAATTTTTACCAAAAGGAGCGTGTGCATAAGGATTGGTTGGACCGAATATACCCAATGTAGGGACTTTGATTGCAGCTGAAAGATGCATCGGACCCGAGTCGTTGGCAATAGTGGCTTTACATTGGGAAATTAATGCAACCATTTGACGAATTGATGTTTTTCCTGCAAGATGTGAAATTTCTGGTATTGATGTGTAAATTTCTTCAGCATCCTTTGAATCATCATCTCCATATAGAATCAAAAACTTATAGTTAAATTTTTTATTAATTGCCTTACAAAATTCTACAAATTTTTTTGGCTCACATCTTTTAGATGACCAACCACCGCCTGGTACAATTGCCACGTAATTATTTGATAAACTATTATTCTTAAAAAAGTTTTTTGCAAATTCTATTTCTTCATTGGTTATGTAGTATAGAATTTCTTCCGATTCAATTTTCAATTTTATTTTTTTTAAGAATTCTATATGAGCAAGGGCACTATGAAGATTTGGGTCCTCCATTCTCACCTTAACATCATAAGCGTACCTTCTTCCTCGTTTGTCATATCCTAATTTAACTTTACCTCTTATCAGGAAAGTTAAAAATGCTGTTCTTGGATTTGAATAAAAATCGAAAATGTAGTCATAATTTTTATTAAAGAGCACTTTAATGAGTTTAATCAATTCAAAAAAATTATCTGGAAAAGTAAAAATTTGGTTAATATATGGATTAAAGAGAAGAACTGGTTTTGCGAATTTTTCTGTTAGATAATCAATTGTTACATTATCAAAGTTTGCTTTTAAGTTCTTTAAGACAATTGTTGAAAGAACAACATCTCCAAGTCCTCGTGGTTTAACTATTAATATCTTGGTCGTTTTAGCCAAATTTTTTAAGATATAATTTTTAACTAAATTAAAGAAAACTTACTTGTTTCTAAAATAATGCGAACTATTCTTGAAGTATTGAAATTAGCTACCGATTATTTGGCAAGGCATAAAATAGAAAATCCAAGATTAAATGCAGAAATCTTGTTAGCAGATGTTTTGAATTTTAAACGATACCAGTTGTTTACCAACTTTGATAAACCATTAAAAGATGAAGAGCTTGAGAAATTCAAAAATTTTCTAATCAGACGAGTTAGTGGTGAACCGGTTCAGTATATAACATCAAAAGCTAATTTTTATGGATTCGAATTTTACATCACAAAAGATGTGTTAATTCCAAGACCCGAAACAGAACTCTTAGTTGAAGAGGTCTTATTAGGCATTAGAGAAGATGAGGGCCTAAATATTCTTGATATTTGTTCTGGAAGTGGAGTCATTGGTTTGATTCTTGCGAAGTTTCTTCCTGATTCGAGAGTTTATTTAATTGATCTTTCCGATAAGGCAATTGAAATCTCTCGAATTAATGCAAATAGATTGGATATCAGAAATGTTGTTTTTCTAAATCTTGATATATTAAAAGATGATATTCCTGATATACCTTTTAACATTATAGTATCAAACCCACCGTATGTGAATTCAATGAAAAAAGATTCAGTTCAAAAAGAAATAAAACTTCACGAACCAGAAATTGCGATTTTTGTAGATGATGAATTAAAGTTTTACACAAGAATTATCGAATTGGCAAAGAAAAAACTAGTTCCTAATGGAATGTTATTCTTCGAAATAGATGATCAACTAGCTGAAAGTGTTCAATTTTTAATGGAACAAAATGATTTTAATAGGATTATTGTTAAAAAAGATTATGCGGGATTAAATCGAATAATCTATGGAGTAAAAAAATGAAAGCAGTAATTCAAAGAGTAAGTAGGGGAAGCGTTAAAGTTGGTAATGACTACTATAAAGAAATAGGGCAAGGTCTTGTGGTTCTACTAGGAGTACACAAAAATGATACTGAAGCAGATGCAAAAAAATTAGCTGAAAAAATTTGTAACCTTAGGATCTTTAATGATGAGTATGAAAAACTTAATTTATCGATAAAAGATGTAAATGGTGAGATGCTTATCATTTCACAATTTACAATTTACGGTGATTGTAAGCGTGGTAATAGACCTAGTTTTACTGAATCAGCTGGAGCAGAACTTGGAAATAAGTTATACGAAGTGTTTGTTAACGATTGTAAGAAAATTTTGGGTGAAGAAAGAGTCAAAACAGGAATTTTTGGTGCAATGATGAGCGTAGAAATTATAAATGAAGGCCCGGTTACAATTATTGCTCAAACTAATCACACTATTGAAGAATAGCAATGAATACTCAAAAATTAATGATGATATTTGTGGATGGTTTAGGTATTGGAAAAAATAATGTTGAAATTAATCCACTCGTTCGATTTAAATTTAATTTTTTCAATTCTTTTTTCGGTCAGATGCCCACTCTTCGAAATTCGAGAATTAAAAACAAATATTTTTCTATATTTCCTGTTAGTTCAACTCTTGGTGTAGCCGGTTTACCGCAGAGTGGTACAGGACAAACGGCTATATTTTGTGGATTTAATGCATCAAAATACATTGGTAAGCATTTTGGACCTTACCCATATTCGACGCTCAAGCCATTGATAATCGAAAGGAATATATTTTCAGTTCTTGAGAAAAAAAACTTTAAAACATTCTTTTCAAATGCATATCCGGAACGATTTTTTAAGTATTTAAGAGATGGAAGAAGAACACTAAGCGTGACAACTTTTTCCTATCTCTCTGCAGGGAAAAAGTTAAATGACTTAAATGATCTTTTGAATGATCGAGCAATAACAGCTGAAATAACAAATGAAATCTGGAACTCCAATTTAGGTTACGATTTACCTGTGATTAAACCGCAAAAAAGTGGCGAGAAATTTTACAACATAAGTAAGGAATATAATTACAATTTGTTTGAATATTTTTTAACTGACTACGCGGGCCATAGTCAAGATTTTGAATATGCCCGGGCAGTGTTTGAGAAACTTGATGGTTTTATTGAAGGAATAGTTAATAAAATGAATCTCGATAAGGATACTTTATTTTTAATTTCTGATCATGGAAACATTGAGGATCTTTCGGTTAAGACCCATACGAGAAATCCTGCTTTTGCAATGGTGATTGGAAAAAATCATGAACACTTTTCTCGATCAATTAAATTTCTATATGACGTAAAAAAAACTATCATGAGCTTTCTTGAAAATTAAAGATTATCCAGTTATAAAATTTTTTATTTCATTCTTAATTGGAATTTTGCTGGCGATATATACGAATTTTGAGTTAACTTTTTGGTTAACAATCACATCTTTTGTATTAACCTTTTTATCCTTCATCATTTTTAAGAAGTTTGAGTTAATAACTAATATTTTGGTTATAGTTTCCATTGCTCTAGTTGGATGGTTTTATTTTCAACTCTCATTTGAACATGATAGTTTAAGTGAAAAAATATTAGATAGAGCACTTGAGAAGCATGTAAGTGTGGTAGGTAAAGTTTATAAAATTGAATCGATAAGCAATGATAAAATCTCATTTTATTTTGAATTGGATAGCATTCAACATAAAGGCGTTTCTTTTAATGTAGATGAACAGATACAAGTGGTTATTTTTTTACCTGAAGAGTCGAATTTTCTATGGATGTATCACACGATTGTTAAGATTGGTAATCAAATTTTACTAACAGGAATTATTCAAAAGCCTAAAGATAAACTCTATTATGGTGAATATAGCTACAGGGACTACTTAAAATTTAAAGGAATTAGATACATACTTTACGCAGATCATCAAGATAGATGCGATTTGTTAAAAGCAAACAAATCAATATTTAATTTCCCTCGATATATTAATGATTTGCGACTTAAATTAAGCAAGCAGATTGAAGAAAATTTTGATTCCCTCTCCTCTTCTTACATTAAAGCATTGATTCTGGGAGATAGGAGTGATATTCCTGAAAATATAAAAAACGCATTTATAAATTCTGGCGTAATCCATGTACTCGCTGTTTCTGGTTTGCATACCGGTTATATCGTTTTAATCTTGATGGGTTTTAGTGGAAGATTTAATGTAATTCTAAGATTAATATTCATTTTTTTAGGTCTTTTCATCTTTACTCATATTGCCAATCTTTCTCCTTCAGTTATTAGAGCAAGTATTATGTCAATTGTAGTATTGCTTAGTTTCATAATTCAAAGATCTAATAATCTTCTTAATTCTATAAGTATTGCTGGACTAATAATTCTCTTAATGAATCCACTCGATATTTTGAATCCAGGATTTCAACTTTCTTTTGGTGCAGTTGCCTCTATTGCTATTATATATCCTATACTCAAAAACAACTTTTTAGCAAATAACTTGAAGCCTTTTTGGAAGTATTTTTCCGATTTAATGTTGATATCTTTATCCGTTTCAATAGGGACCTTTCCATTTGTAGTCAGTTACTATGAAAAGTTTTCTTTGATTGCTTTATTCGCAAACTTGCTGATCATTCCGCTTACTGGAATAATCCTGGGTGGTATAATATTAAATATTGCAACAATTAATTTATTGCCTTCGATTGTTGATATTTATAAAGAATCGCTCACATTCTTGATTCGACTTAATTTTCAAATAGTCGATTGGTTTGCCAATTTCCCGATTGCATATAAAACATTTTATCATTTTTCTATTTATCATTCGTTGTTTTATTATGCTTTGTTAATTTTAATGCTTTACATTCTCTCCAGGGAAGTTAAGACTGTAATTAGGCTAATCACAGTTCTTTTTGTTGTATTTAACTTTTTATATCACTATGAATTGTTCTCGACCAATCCATTAAAGGGGAAGGAGGATTATTTTTTATTTATTGAAACTCGTGACGGACTATCGTTTCATAGTGTAGTCAATCAAGTCTCAAATCAAATAATTATTTTTCAGAATAACTCAATAGATGTAATCACGAATAATTTAAAGCAGACTAACAAAGTTTTAAATAGACTTGGTATCTCAAAAGCTGAAGTTGTAATGTCTAACAAACCGATATTTTTATTAAGTGAATTTTCCAGCTTAATGAAACCAGCGTCAAAAACATTTTTAACAGAGAATAATATCTGGGTTATGTCTAATATGGAGTTAGATAAAAAAGGAAACAATTTAGTGTTACTGAAAAATAATCTGCAGTTGATTCTACAACCATTTTCGGTTACAAATGTCTTTAATTATGGCGATTGGTTGATTGTGATAACTGCTGGTTATAAAGAAGAAAATTTGATTAAAAATTTAACGAATATTGAGAAATTGTGCGTTTTGAATATACTGTCAAAAAGGATGATAATAAAAGACATTAACCAACTCTATGAATTTGACTTCAATAATACAGATAAGAAACTTCATATTTTTGAAGTTAAAAAAAGTCAAATTGAGGAAATACCCTGGTAATGAACTTAAATTTATTATTGAGAAAAGTTCGTCCAAAAAATTTAATCCAAACAATTTCTGTTGGATTGGTTTTTTGTCAAAATAATTATAGAACAATTTTATCGAAAATCTTTCTCCCACAAATTATTGCAATTCTAATCATTTACTTGATTTTTTTAATTTTTCATGGGCAGTTTAATCTTACCTTTTTTATAAGCGATGATGGAAAAGTTTTTTCATTTATTTCATTCGTCACTTTTCTAATAGTCCAATCAATTACAATCTATCAATCTTTGAAATTAACTATACTTCAAAATCTAAATATCACCGGGTCTAAAAATTTTGCAAAAATTTTCGGGTTCAATATAGTTCGTTTTAGTTTATTGTTACCTTTTGCTATCCTTTGGAAAAATGTACTTTACTTTATAGCATATTTTATCGTATTTCTGATTGTTTATCCTTACCTATATTTAGAACTATTTAAAATTTTTGGTGAGCAAATGGAAGTGAAAAGTGACAATGTGAAAAATAATGCTTTGAATTACTTAGTATATACAATTAAAAGTATATTAATTTTAAGGTTACTCTGGTTTTTAATGTTCAGCGTAATTTTATTGTCAATATTATTACCGTGGGAATTTCTAAGGATATTAACTTCAAACGAACTATTCTTCTATATGTATGATAGACTTTTAGAATTAGAAATAGTTGCTATAATCGCACTGCTAATTTTGCTATTATTTAATAGCATTCATTACATTTTAATTTTTATCTCCCTTAAAAACTATATGTATTTACTTGAGGGAGTTTACTTAGAAAAATTAATACATTCTTTGAATGACTCAGACAAAGTTCGTAATTGGTTTTGCGTTTAAGCGGAAGATTTCTTTTAAGTTATAAATTGTGAGCAACTTTAAATTAATTGTCTGAACTGCTTGACGTTTTATTAAAACATATCTTTAAAATAAAATGCGGAAGTTTTTTACTTCCGCGTTAATTATTAATACATAAGTAAAATTAATTGAGAGGGAATTATTGAATAGTCAAACTAATTTTTTCTAAAATTATTTCTTATCTCTTCTATCAAGTACGTTATCTATGAGTCCGTACTCTTTTGCGTCATAAGCTGAGAAGTACCTATCCCTATCAGTATCTTTTTCTATTTGAACGACGTCTTTACCACTGTGATAAGCTAAAATTTCATTAATTCGTCTTTTAATTTTCAAAATTTCTTCAGCTTGAATACTGATATCAGTTGCCGTTCCTTGAAAACCACCCCAGGGTTGATGAATCATAATTCTTGAATTTGGTAAGGCTGTTCTTTTACCTTTTGTGCCACCTGCCAGGAGTACGGCGCCCATACTTGCTGCCATTCCAATACAGATAGTCGCTACATCACATTTTACATATTGCATCGTGTCATAAATTGCAAGTCCAGCACTAACGCTTCCACCGGGAGTGTTTATATAAAGATTAATGTCCTTATCGGGGTCTTCCGATTCAAGAAATATTAATTGAGCTATAACTAGACTTGCAATATGGTCATCGATAGGTGTGCTAATAATTATTATTCTCTCACGTAATAATCGTGAGAAAATATCCATTCCACGTTCACCCCGTCCTGTTTGTTCAATAACATAAGGGACGAGTTGATTGTATTTTTCAAAATGATTCATAGTAAAACTCCTTATAATATCTCTTCAACTGTTTTAATTTTTATCTTTGAATTTAAGAAACTAAATAATTTCGATTGCTCAAGTTCGTAAAGATATTCACTTTTATCGCGCAAATATGACATAACTTTCTCCATTTCAATATTGTATTTTTCAGAAAGTCTTTTAGCTTCTTCTTCAATCTCTGCCTGGGTTAACTGAACGCCAAATTTTTTCATAATCGCTGATTCAATAAAAAACCATTTTGCTCCAAGTTTTGCATTTTCATCAATTATCTTATCTATTTCTTCAGGTGGAAGGTTAAGTGGCTCTTTCTTTTCTCGGATTCTTTTGGAAATATTTTCCTTGAACTTCTCAACTATTGATGTTGGTGGAGTAAAATTATGAATTTCGATTAGTTTACTTTTAATTTTATCATTAATTATTCTCTCTTCTTCAGTTTTATAGTAATTCAAATAATCCTGTCGAATTTTTTCCTTTAATGTCTCAAGATTAGCATTTTCATCATTCAAATATTTCTTAGCAAGGTCATCATCAATTGAAGGTAATTCTATTTGTTTGATTTTTTCTATTTTGACGATGTATTTGATTTTAGGTTCTTGTGAAAATTGTTCTTCACCACCCCATAAAATTTTAGGTATGTTAAGTTCTGTCTCAAATTCTTCATCTTTAGAGCGATTAAGTAAAATTTGAATTAACTCCTCATATTTTTCTCCTTCACCTAGATAGAACGGAATTTTTATCGGTTTTGACTGATCTTCTGTAGCATCAAGAGGATAAAATGAAAACTCAACAATCGAGTTTCGAGATTCAACTTTATCAATTTCTTTTTCAGATCGTTTATCAAATTGAATTCTTTTTAAAACGTTCTGTATGGTTTCATCGCTTATTAAGAATTCACGTTTTTCTATCTCAATATCTTCAAGTTTTGCAAGTTCAAATTCAGGTTGTGTTTCGAAGTGAATCTCAAAGGTTAATCCACCTTCAGCAGCCTTTTCAAGTTTCGTTATTGTTGGAGTACCTATTACGTCGATTCCAAGAACGTCAATCTCATCCCAGAATCGGTTATTAACAATTTTATCTAAGTTTTCTACAAATAAAGCATCACCATACATTTTTTTTACGACGCTTATGGGTGCTTTGCCTTTTCTAAATCCGGGTATCGTCAGCTTTTTTGCTTCTTCTTTTAGAATTTCATTAAAATACTTATCAATTTCTTCTCTAGACATTACCATTGTAATTTTGTGTTCTGAATCGCTTATCTTTTGTAAATTCATATAAGAGTTAGTTCCTATTTAGTTTTACGATAGGTTAAAGTAATCAATATTTTGGAGGTACAAAGTGTGCGGAAGGGGGGACTCGAACCCCCACGAGTTGCCTCACTAGATCCTAAGTCTAGCGCGTCTGCCAATTCCGCCACTTCCGCTTCATTATTTACAAAGTTAAAAAAAATGAATCTTTGTTGAAAATTTTGTGATAATATGAGGGCTTTTTCAAATTTTCCTTTAAATAATTGAATTATCTGTCTAAATAAAAAATAAGCTTTCGACAAAATTTTATTCTATTTTCAACATTTCTTAACTTGTGTAAAAGAAAGAAAATAATTGACGAGTTTAAATGTTTTATTCATTGGAGATATAGTTGGCAAACCTGGAATAAAAATCATTCAAACTTTTCTCAAAATAATCGTAGAAAATAATAAAATTGATCTGGTTATTGCCAATGGTGAGAATATAGCTGACGGTAAGGGAATTACCGAAAAAGAACTAAGAATTTTAAATGATCTTGGAGTAAAAGTTATTACGGGAGGAAATCATATCTTCGAGAAACAACAATTTCAAACTATTGCAAAAAACGAAAAAAATGTATTACGCCCTTTGAACTATCCACGTGGAACACATGGAAACGGTTATGTAATACTTGAGCTTAAGGATGTGAAAATTGCCGTCGCATCTCTACAAGGAAGAGCATTTATGCCCCCTATTGATTGTCCGTTTAGAACAGCTGATTGGTTGATTGATAAAGTGAAAAATGAGACTAAGATAATAATAATTGATTTTCATGCTGAAGCAACAGCTGAAAAAATTGCATTAGCTCATTACCTCGATGGTAGAGTTTCCGCTGTTATTGGTACTCACACGCACTGTCAAACTGCCGATGAAAGAATTTTACCAAAAGGTACAGCTTACATTACTGATGTTGGAATGACAGGTCCATATGATTCAGTTATAGGAATGAAAAAAGATGCTGCTATAAACCGTTTTCTATATCAAACACCACAAAGATTTCAAATTGCTGAAGACGATGTTCACCTGGCAGGTGTTATTTTAACAATTGATGTATCAACAGGAAAAGTAAAAAAAATCAAACGAGTATTCTTCCCAGAATTTGAAACATCATGGAAGGGTAATGAATCCAGTGAATCTTGATGGAAAGTTAATTGCACAAGTGATTAAAAACGAGATTAAGAGTCTGATAGAAAATAAGTTCTCTGACGAAGTTAAACCAGGACTTGTAGCTATTCTGGTGAATGATAATCCAGCTTCAAGAATATATCTAAACTCAAAAACAAAGTCTTGTGCCGAAGTAGGTATTTATTCAAAAATAATTGAGTTGCCTGTATCCACTTCTGAAAGTGAACTTATTGATTTAATTAAACAATTGAATGAGAATGATAAATTTCATGGAATTCTTGTTCAGCAACCTTTACCACCTCACATAAATACAAACAGGATTAATGAGATAATTAGTCCTGAAAAAGATGTAGATGGTTTTAATCCAATTAATATGGGTAAATTGCTAATTGGTGATGAATGTTTTGTTCCATGTACTCCTGCGGGGATTTTAGAATTGATTTCTAGATATGGAATTGCTGTTGATGGAAAGCACTGTGTGATCATTGGTAGAAGTAATATTGTAGGAAAACCATTGGCTGCGCTGTTAATTCAAAAAAGTAAAAGAGCGAATGCAACAGTGACAATTTGCCACTCAGGAACAAAAAATGTTGAAAATTTTACTCGTAGTGCTGATATTTTAGTTACAGCTATGGGATTTCCCATGTTCTTGAAGGAAAATATGGTAAAAGAAAATTCAGTTGTTATTGACGTTGGAATAAATAGAATAGAAGATAGAACTTCGGCGAAGGGATATAAAATTGTTGGTGATGTTGATTTTGAAAATGTATCGAAGAAAGTTAGTTATATTACACCTGTTCCAGGTGGCGTTGGACCGATGACAATTGCAATGTTACTAAAGAATACGGTTGAAGCAGCAATGAAAATTTCGGGAATTAAAAATGTATAAAGCTCTAATTGATAGAATAATTCAGGAAGTTTTACTTGAGCATTCATTGAAAAAATCATATTGCGATGATGTAATTTGTGCTGGTTGCGGCCATTGTTTGTTTCACAAAAAAGAAGCGGTAAAAAACGTTATTGACAGCGGTGCAGATAGAATTACTACATCACTAGGAATTCTAGAACCAGTTGAATACGATATTGCAAAGATAATTGACCATACATTATTAAAACCTGATGCAACGTTAAACGATGTAAAAAAACTTTGTGACGAGGCTAAGCAATTTCATTTTGCATCCGTTTGCGTTAATCCATCATTTGTAAAATTTTGTCATGATGAATTGAAAGATACGGATGTGAAGGTTTGTACGGTTATTGGATTTCCATTAGGCGCTACGACAACTGAAGTTAAGAGATTTGAATCAAAACAAGCAATTGAAAATGGGGCACGGGAATTAGATATGGTGATAAACATTGGAATGTTGAAATCAGGAAATTATGATTACGTTTTTAATGATATTCAGCAAGTTGTATTAGAAGCAAAGCCAAAGCGTGTTATTGTTAAAGTGATCATAGAAACGTGCTTATTAACTGACGATGAAAAAGTTAAAGCTTGTATACTTGCAAAGGAAGCCGGGGCAGATTTTGTTAAAACTTCTACAGGATTTTCAAAAGGCGGAGCAACAACTGGTGATGTTGCTTTAATGAAATATGTGGTAGGGAGTAGTCTTGGTGTGAAAGCAAGTGGTGGTATACGTACACGTGAAGATGCTGAACTAATGATTGCAAGCGGTGCTGATAGAATCGGAGCAAGTGCAAGCGTTAAAATTGTTCAAAATGTTGAAGAAGAAAATTCAAAAGGTTACTGATGAGATTTGATATTGAAATAATCAAAGAAAATGATGGTTTTACTGCTAAGGTTCCTACAATCAAAGATTGTGAAGTTTGGGCCAAAGAACATGAAGTTGCGCTTAGCCAAATTATAAACCTACTGGCATATTTTCTTAAACTTGAGAAAAATTTCTATTATCGTCTCGATATTACTAAAAACACAAAAGATTATGTATCATATACCATAAACATAATCAATCGACAATGATCCTCTCACGGACTGAAAATAGAATTAAAAGGATTGAATCTGTTTTGAATAAGCGACAAAGCAGTATCGTTGTAGTATTAGAAAATATTCATGATCCCCATAACGTCAGTGCAATTCTTCGCACTTGTGATGCAGTTGGAGTACTTGAGGTTCAATTGGTTTATACAATTGAACCGTTTCCTGAAATTTCGAAAGTAAGTTCATCCAGTGCAAATAAATGGATCAAAATAAGAAAATTTAAATCCTACGATGAATTTAGAAATTATAATAAATCGAATAACTTTTTATTAGCTGCATCACATTTAGATAAGTATTCTTTGTTGTACGATGAATTGGATTTTAGTAGAAAAATTGCTCTTGTGTTTGGTAATGAAAATAGAGGAGTGAGTGATGAAATGTTAAGTTGTTGTGATGTTACTTTTAAAATTCCAATGCACGGTATGATTCAAAGTTTGAATGTTAGTGTCGCTGCTGCTGTTACTCTGTATGAAGCTGAGAGGTTTTTTAGAAAAAATGGATATTATTCAAAAAGGCAACTGGATGATTTAACATATCAAAAACTTTTCAATGAATGGATTAATGAATAGAGGTTCCTATGGCAGAAGTAAAACTTCAAAATGTTAGTAAAGTTTATGAAAATAATGTTGTAGCAGTTAAGGATATTAGTTTTACTGTTGAGGATAAAGAATTTGTTGTGTTAGTGGGGCCATCCGGTTGTGGTAAAACAACTACATTACGAATGATTGCTGGACTTGAGGAAATTTCAAAAGGTGAACTTTACATAGATGGAAAGCTAATGAATGATGTACCTGCTAAAGATAGAGATATTGCTATGGTTTTTCAAAATTATGCTCTCTATCCACATATGACGGTTTTTGAAAATATGGCGTTTGGATTAAAAATTAGAAAATATCCCAAGAATGAAATTAAAAAACGAGTCGAAGAAGCCGCAAAGATTTTAGGAATAGACCATCTACTTAATAGAAAACCAAAACAGCTTAGTGGAGGTCAGCGACAACGTGTAGCAGTAGGGCGTGCTATCGTAAGAAAACCAAAAGTTTTCCTGTTCGACGAACCACTTAGTAATCTTGATGCAAAGCTTCGTGTACAAATGAGAACTGAAATATCTAAGTTACATCAAAAACTTGAAGCAACTATGATATATGTAACTCACGACCAAACTGAAGCTATGACGATGGGAGATAGAATCGTGGTAATGAAAGACGGTATTGTTCAACAAATTGACACTCCACTAAATCTATATAATCGTCCTATCAATAAGTTTGTGGCTGGATTCATCGGTAGTCCTGCAATGAATTTTATTCCAGGGAAAATTATTAGGTATAATGGTCTTCGTTTCGTTTCAGATAAGAATCAGTTCTCATTTTTGATTAATGAAAATCAAAATACTTTTGATAATTATATTGATAAAAAGATAATAGTTGGAATAAGACCGGAAGATTTTATACCCGCAAGTATGATGCAAAATGATAATTTAGAGGAAATCAATTGTGAGGTGGACGTTGTTGAACCAATGGGAAACGAATCTTTTGTTTATTTTCAGATTGATGAAATTCAAATTGTTGCAAGAATAAGTTCATCAATAATAATAAAACCAGGGCAGAAATTTTCATTTTCTTATAATCCTGCGAAAATTCATCTCTTTGATGGTGAATCCGAAAAAAGAATTGCTTAAATTTAGGTAGATTTAATTTAAGATTAGTTAGATAACAAACTCTCCCGACAATACAAAGTCCATCCTTTTAATCTTGAGTTTTTCTAGTTGCGTTTTAATGGGGAATAGTGGCAGTTAAATAAAAATAATAGGAAAGCACAAGTATCTTCTTGTGTATAAGTCATAAAAAATAAAGGAATATGCCATGAAGACTAAAATTCTCCTCTTATTTATCACACTTTTTAACGTTATAATAGCACAACAGAATTTCAGGGTTACTACTTTTCAAGTATATACAGTCATGAAACCATATTTAGATTTATACAATAATGATGTTTAGCTTACTTTCGCTACTAATATGAGATTCTTTAAATTTCCAATATCTGGTGCTACATTACCAATTAGCAACCCAATTAATCCAGATCCAAATCAATTTGGTCCATTTAAAACTGATATAGTCGTTAATCCTGCAAATGGAAAAATTTACATTTTATATATTGATTATCACTCAGGGCAGAATTTATATTTCATTAAATATACCACTTCAACTGATGGCGGTATTACCAGGACTGTTATTCCTTCAGGTGTAGTGCAAATTGGAAATTGGTTGCCTATGAGACCTGATTTATTTTATTAAGAATAATGGTTTTTGAAACAGGAAATGTATATGGATTCTGGTATGTTTTTGAAAATAGCAATGATACTTCTGGAATATATATGTTTAGAAATAATAACTCATTTATTATTAAGATAGATCCAACATAAGCAAAATATGAATATGCCATTTCCGCTTTTGTTCGAACAATAAATAACTCAGATAACATCTTCGTTGTTTATTTCCAGGATTCTTCT
>Ga0209721_1001650_pt1 | contig 15969 bp, 12 predicted proteins | sample TshhotsprinmetaG_FD_184139 | JGI IMG/M metagenome (GOLD analysis project Ga0209721, IMG submission 184139) | Hot spring microbial communities from South Africa to study Microbial Dark Matter (Phase II) - Tshipise hot spring metaG (SPAdes)... | ecosystem: Environmental > Aquatic > Thermal springs... | reverse complement strand
ATATGGCATACCTGACAGCATGCGCCTGTTGAACCGATAGGACATGGTTTCAGCTTGGTAGCCCTATCAAAGCAGGTTTCCAAGTGCTGGGATTCCCCCCACTTTATTATTCTCTCAGCAGCCTCATCGGCGCTTTTCATTAGCTTCTTATCCATATAACCTCCAAATTGAATTTTTCTGTTATTACAAAAGCCCTATATAATGGACTCCATCTCCAATGCCGGATGCCCAACCTTTGTAAGGTGTTCCATCAGTTTTTCTGTATCTTCACAGATAGTCTCATCACCGATCTTATCAAGCAGATCTGGAACTCCCTCTTCCGCAGCCCTCCGGTTGAATACATCCTGAATCCTCTCTTTCAAAGACTTAGGCATCCATACTATCCTCTTTATTCCACCGTCACCATACAAGAACTTCTTGCTGCCGATAAAGTTTACTCCAATTCCCATAAAACCGGGCGTCTGGGCACCGCCGCCTACTGAGCCGGCGAAGGTTGAAAATTTCATTCCTACAGGTGTCATGCCGGTATAACCTCTATGAACAAGCATAACTCCATTGGCTTCTGGTATCAATCCGGCTATGCATTCGAAGCATCCGCATGAGGTCATCGGGTTTTGCATGATTGAATACATGCAAACAGACTCTATTGCACCCCCGGAGGCTTTCTTTATATATTCATCAATCCCTGTAAATATGCCCAATTTAGGGTCGATAACATCGCCTTTTTTAATCGGCTGGTTGCCGCCTGTAGGGTTGATCTCAAATGCTGCCTTACAGTCAAGCCAGTTAAATGCTCCGCATAATCCAAGCCTCTCCGGGGAGACCACGCAAAGGTGGCTTGGTGCAAAAGACTGGCAGAGCAGACATGAATAAAAATCTTCCACTGCCTCATCTGTAAGACCTGCAAGCCTTGCATCACGCTCTGCATATGCCTTTAGAGCCTCTGCATGCACTCTCTTAACATCCGCTTCATCTATAAAAAGGGTCACTTGGACCTTGTCTGCAATCGCCTTAAATCTATTGTGAACCATTGTGGTATGTATTATACCGATGTGCTCAAGGGTAAATCCTGCTGCCTTTGCTTGATTGCTAATTCTCAACCAGTTAACATCGCGCTGTCCCATATGAAATATGCCTTGTGCTTCGTTGAGGTCAGAGTGAATCTTTCTTTCTATAACTGATTCGAAGTCTTTCTGCATCTTGCGCCCAGCAACCTCGATAAGGATGCCAAGGGGAAGCCTTCCGCCTTTTTCGTATTTCTCCTGCCAGTTTTCGGGAACGATGATTACCTTATTATCTTCTATCTCGTCCATCTCTCTCATTCTTACCCATTCAAAGGCAACCGTTTTACCGCCGCCGCACTCAAGGAAGGTGTCTTCCTTTCTGATTCTCTCACCTTCAAATGCAGGACCGAAGGCGATAGGAATCGGGGGTTTCTCAACTATTATCTTAAGTCCTCTCATTTCTATGGCTTTTTGAACGATCTTGTCGTGGTCAAGCTCTTTATCAACTTCTTCATATGTGCATACACCGGTGGGATGTATAACAGGAACATCTGTGTCGGCTATTGCAGGGAATCCCATATTGATGGCGCCTGCGCCGGTCGCCCATTTGATATTATCCAATGGGCCTAATGCTATTGCAAAAGCGAAGACTCTATCCTTTTGATAATGGAGATGCCCTTTAAAATCTGCAGGCTTTTTACCGCCGAAAATAAGGGAAGCCCTGATAGCCCAGTCAAGGGCGTACAGAGTATGTTCGGCATCAGGCCCCAGAGGGACAATTCTCGAATCCCAACCAAGCTCAACACCTTTCCTTAAGAGTTGTTTGGTTACAGAATCACCGTTGCTTTGGGCAGATAAAAATATCAGGATATTCTTTTCCTGAAGTTCCCTGACTATCTTAACAGCAATGTCATCAGTGGGCGCTGCGCCTAAAATTGCTGCGAAACCCGGCATTCTGCCATCAACGAGCTCAACTCCAAGGTTTCTTTGGATAGTATCTGTAATAAAACCATTATACACATAGCCCGTCTCGGCATCCACACATGGCTCAAGACCGTAAATATACCTTAATGCGAGAAGAATCTCCTCCGCAAAAAGGGTTCCCATTCCTGAATCGAGGGCTTCACCCAGATAGGGTTTCCACAAATGCTCATCAGGTTCTTCATGCAAAAGCTCTTTGGCAAAGCCAAGAGCGGTCTTCATATCCCCAATCGTCTGAACCTTAAAGCCTGTCATGGCATAAATCATGGGGAGATAGAAAGCAGTATCTGGGAACTCAAATTTATAATCAGCCCCTTTTTCTGCCAAGGCTTTTTCGAGCAGTTGTTCTGTTCGGGAACAAACATCTTTTGCGCCTCTTATAACGGCAGTTGCTATAAATTTAGACATCCTTACCTCCTGATAATCTCTAGAATTAAATTATTTTAAACATATTTTAAACATTATATTCTGTTAAAATCAATTTTACTCCCGCCCGATAACCAGCAGGAGTAAAATTGAACAATAATACTAAGCCCTTCCCTTCAAGAAAACAGGTATTGCGTTAGCTTCTCTTGGACCAACGGTAACCTTCCATCCCGGAAGTTTTTCTTCTATAGAACCGCTTAATATCGCTACATAGCCAGGTATAATAAGCTCTCTGTGGCTTATCTCATTTTCAATACCGCTTTCTTTTATAAACTGGGCAATCTTTGAAGCAGTAAATTTACCAGCCGCCCATGAGGTCAATACTGACAGCCCTCCCGTATCCATAACAGCGAGTCTGCATGGAACCTTGCTATTTTCTACTTCACCCAAAACGATAAAATATGTGAGCGAGAAGTTTGTGGTAATAAGAAATGGCGCTTCCGGAGTTGGCTCGCCAATCTTATAAATTTTCTGCTCAACCTGCATCGGCACTTGAGGATCAGTATAAATATTCTGCCTTAAAGTAAACGTCGCAAGATTTTTCCATTTCTCAACATTGCTTATAACAATGATTGACGAATACTTTGTAATGCCCAATGCAGTCATTAGGGTTTCAAGCATAGGATTATCACGTTGGACAAAGTTTATTACCGGATAACCAAGAGGTTTGAAGTTCTTCTTTGTTGCAGCTCTTCTAATTATTGTATTATCCTCTATGATTTCCTTGGCTGTCCTTGCACCTGAATCTATTACCATATCATCAACGCCTAATCCTTTTATCTTTTCGGTAAAAGCAGCAAGGGCGTCGACTCCTTTTGCATATACTCCAAGTGGAACTTTGTAAGTTTTTGCGATATTAGCCATTGCCTCAGCATTGGATTCGTTTGCACCATAGAGAATTGGCTTCTTATCAGCTACAGCCTTTACTGCGGCTTCTGCAGCGGCTGGATCTGCAGTCGAGAGGATAAGAGGTATTTCTGGTCCTTTAGCGGCTATTGCCTTAACCACTGCCTCGAATCTCCCTGCATCTTTGGATGCATTCTCAACTAATATTGAATCTATTCTGAGTTTTTGTCCAACTCTATCTATTTCTGAGGTGGCAACAGCTTCTACCTTGCTATTTATCTCATCATCTGATGCAGTGTCTTTAATTTCCAGAGCAAAGACTGTAGGGTTTAAAAACTTCTTGTCATGCCTGAATAAAACAGTTTCCTCTCCCATTTTTACAGCCTTATCACCCACGCCGAAAGTAATAGGTCTGATCGGTGGGGCAGATGCCTCACCCAGTATTTTTTTCGCTTCTGCTGAAACATCTGGACAGGCATCAATAGAAATTTGCCTCTGGGCAAGCTTCATTGCGAATGCAAGGCATGTGGGATGACCGCACTTCTTGCAATTGGTTTTTGGGAGCATTTTGAATATTTCTACACCTGATAACGCCATCTTACCCTCCGTTACATTAACTCATCTATTAATTTTTCTAGGGCTTCAACTGCCTTAGGATGTCTCATTATTAGCAATTCCGCACCAGCAATCATGAAAGCGGTTGCTGTAACTGCCTCCCAAGCTACTGCTCTGTCCTCAAGAGCACCCAACATCGGGAGATCAGCCTCAAGAGCCTGTGTTTCCTTCACTTTCCACACATACATCCCTATATCGCCGAGCAGTGGCTGCTGCATTGTAACGTCGTTCTGGGTTAGGGCGGCAAGTCTTATCCTCTCCATAACCGAATATGTGTAGTCAAGGCCGTAACCAAGTGCAGAACACATAGGGTCAGTTATCAATTTTTCTTTATCAAAACCCATCTGAGTAATTAATATGTTAAGCTGCTTGGAGAGGTTTATATCGAGGTTGGACATGGCTATAAGTTTAAGGTTATTAGCCATAGCCGCTGCAGCGATTGTCTTGTGATTCTCTTCCTGAGCCTTGCCTATTATGCAATTTTTATCCTTTACAGCCATAGCAACAGCACATAGAACCGCAGCATCTTTATCTACATGATTACTACCGAGTATTATTAAAGGCACATTTAATGCTGCAAGAACGTCACTGGCGATCTTTGCGGCTTCATCAGGCGAACGATCCAATCTGTCAGGATGTGTCCCTAATAACCTGAGCGCTATTGCCTTTGCACCAAGTTTATCCTGACAATATTTTGCCCATTCAACTGGATTGGCTGACACACCCTCATAAACTTTTTTAACAGTATCAGGCCAATCATCTGGCGGGATATCTTGAATTTCAAAAGCTATTAATGGCCTGTTTTTAGCAGTTCCTTCAAAAGACAGAAAAGGAAGCATATTTTCACCACCAAAGCTGGCAACCTTATCTGTTCCTATACTGACTTCATAAACCTTGCCGGAATAAGTTTCCTTTGGAACAACGAAAGACATTTTCTTCCTCCTATTTGAATATCAGCAGTTTCCCCCCTTTAACATGGAGATTATAACTGCCAATTTTATTTTACATTTCTAAATATGAATGAGCGTATAGAGTATTCCCCATTATCACATCGATTGTTTTGGATACAGGTGTTATTTCATGCGGGTCAACTATAGCTGCTGTGAGACCCTCATACGCTAAAAGGGCAAAATAATAACAGTTAAGTATGGGCCTCAGGTGCTTCGGACACCCATTGGATATATTGCTAAGACCAACAACGGTTTTCATCGGGGGGTCATTCAATTCCTGAAACATTCTGATTGTCTTGATAACCTTAAGGGCATGGTCCTGAGACGTGGCTATTTGCAATACAAGCGGATCAAGGTATAGGTCTTCAAGAGGCAAGCCGTATTCCATAGCCCTTGCCATTATCTCGGATGCTATGGCTGACCGCTCTTCTGCATCTGCAGGAAGTCCGCCCTTGCCAACCGTAAGCCCTATCAACTGAGCGTTATACTTTACAGCAATCTCCATGATAGGAAACCTCTCGGGGTCATTAGAGGTTGAATTAATTAAGGGTCTTCCCCATTGGTTATTATGAACCTTCAAGCCTGCCTCAATAGCCCTTGCATTTGTAGTATCAAGGCATAACGGCAAAGGCACCACCTCTTGAATGGTTGTAACCATCCATTCCATCAATTCCTCTCCATGGTCTTCTGCTGGACCAATATTGACATCAATCATATTGGCGCCTTCCTTCATCTGCCGGAGGGCGATTTCCTGAATTGGTCCTTTGTCTTTCTTCATCATAGCCTCTCTAACCCTTTTGGCTATAATACTTAACTTCTCACCTATTATTAGCATTTCCTCCTCCTTTCTCGGAAATTAATGTATTTTCATAATACATTTGACAAAATTCTAATCCAATAAAAGTAACACAAATTGAAAATCAAGTAAAGAAATTATTCATTATATTATTTAATGAATCTATAAGAGCTTATAGAAACTTATTTGAGAACCTTATATAATGCCCGCCCCTTTTCGCCATTAATTTACGGAATTTGGAGAGAGTCGAGAATACTCCATAAAGCAACCACAGAAACTGCATCCTCTGGAAGTTGATAAACAGGTTTCCCATGAAGGTCAAATTCCATTATCATGTTATCCTGCGGCACAGCCCCTGCAAAGAAAAGTCCTGATTTCTCAATAACATCACTTAATTGAGCAATCTCGCTGCCTGCAACCCTGTTTACAATTAACGCCCTTCTATCAACCTCGAGCTTTAGTTCTTCAGCCAATTCGTTGATTCTTTTTGCTGCAAGAACGCCTTTAAATGTAGGGTCGCTCACGATTAGAAGCAAATTTACTTTGTTAGTCGTCCTTCTGCTGAGATGTTCCATACCAGCCTCATTATCTATTACTACATAGGGGTAGGCTTCAGATAATTTATCAGTGTATTTTCGTATTATATGATTAGCGGCGCAGTAACAGCCTGGCCCCTCAGGCCTGCCCATGACCAGCAGGTCAAATCCATTTGCCTCAATAACGGACTGTTGAACCTGATAATCGAACAACTGCTCCATTGGCATCCCGCCGGGCCTGTCACCCGTTACCCTCACCGCCTCAAGAGAATCCTCTCTGAGTTTACCTATGGTTGTATGAACTTCAACACCAAGAGCTTCGTTAAGACAGGAATTGCTGTCTGCATCGACAGCAAGAACAGGACCTTTTCTCTTGGTTAAGAGATATTTAATAGTCAGACTGGCAAGGCTTGTCTTGCCAGTCCCTCCTTTCCCAGCAAAAGCAAAAGTGTATGACATTATATTGAAATCCTCCTTAAATGGAATTTTAGATAATTTTTAAACAATAAGAATTCTAACATATTTGCATTTATTAGATAAAAATATAGCCCATCAATAAAATCGGCCATAGCATTAAAAAAAACCCAAAGAATCAAGAAGTTAGATAGGAAGAGCTGATGAGGGATTTTTATACAACACCTTATAAAAGAAATCTTGAGAAACTTTAGCAAAAGGCATTGCATTATAATAAAATTTGTTGATTATAAAAATCCTGAAACAGCATTTCCTATCGCTATTTTTGGGCTTCATTAGATACACTTGATTTTTTTACATCAAAATTTATACATTAATTAATAAATGCTCATATATTATCTATTGAGCTTGAGAGTTTGGTAGGATTATTTAACCCTTACATTTTAAAAACCTTAAAATACTTATATCTTGGACGAAATTAAGGAAATAAGGGTGCTTTTTCTATACCATGGCATCTCAAAAATTCAAATCTTTCATTCAAGAAACACTCTCTCAAGCCGGTATCTCCATTAACGGTTCTCAGCATTACGATATCCAGATCAAAAACGAAAACATATATGACAGGATCCTAAGAGACGGCAGCATTGGTTTTGGAGAGGCATATATGGACGGATGGTGGGAATGCGAGAGACTGGATGAGTTTTTCTGCCGCCTGATTCCCACCGAACCCGAAAAAAAAATCAAAAACTGGAAGATTCTGAGTTATTTTTTAAGCGCCGCAATATTTAATAAAAGTAGTAAATCAAGGGCTTTTCAAATAGGCGAAAGGCATTATGACATAGGCAATGAACTTTATAAAAACATGCTCGACAGAAGGATGGTTTATAGCTGTGCTTACTGGAAAGATGCCAACAACCTCGATGATGCTCAGGAAGCAAAACTCGACCTGATCTGTAAAAAACTTTATATTAAAGAGGGCTCCAGAATACTTGATATAGGATGCGGATGGGGAAGTTTTGTCAAATATGTGGCTGAGAAATACAATGTCAGCGCAGTAGGGATCACGGTATCCAAGGAACAGGTCGAGCTTGCAAGAGAGATATGCAAGGGTTTACCAGTTGAGATAAGGCTTCAGGATTACAGGGACATTGATGAAAAATTTGATTATATTGTTTCGGTAGGAATGTTTGAGCATGTTGGATATAAAAATCACAGGGTTTATATGGAGATCGTCCATAAATGCCTCAATGATGATGGTCTTTTCTTGCTTCATACCATAGGCAACAATCAGTCCAAAATTGCATGTGATCCCTGGATTGACAAGTATATCTTCCCCAACTCCCTTATTCCATCACTAAAACAAATCACTACAGCTATCGAAGGATTATTCGTAGTAGAAGATTTACACAACTTCGGCTATTACTATTATCCAACCCTTATGGCTTGGTTTAATAACTTCAATACTAATTGGCACAAAATAAAGGAAAAATACGACGAAAGATTCTACCGAATGTGGAAATATTATCTGCTGAGCAGTGCCGGCTCATTTAAAAGTAGAAACCTCCAGGTCTGGCAGATCGTTCTCTCCAAAAAAGGGTTTCCGTGCGGCTATCAATCAATTCGTTGATAAAAAAGCCTCAGTTTGAAAAAAATTTACAACACTACTGCTTCCTATTCTTCAAGGGTGGGATGTCATTTTGATTTGGTAATACCCTCTTATACATCCCGTTGCCGTTTCGTCCTGCATATACACTTGCCAAAAATTCAGCGATAGAACTAAAAAATGCTGTAAATTTTACCAGCCCTTCCTATCGCTATTTTTGCGATTAACAATATGTATTTATTCAAAAGCAAATTTTCTTCTATAATAAAGTAGTATGCTCCTTAGAAAAATTGCCAAGCTTTTCTTGTTTTTTCTTATAATTTTCGTTATAGGCTTTTCCGGAGTTTTTCTCTATCTTACCCTCATCGATTTACCCGATATTAGTTCCCTTGAAAATTATAAACCTCTTGAATCTTCCATTGTCTATTCTTCCGATGGAAAGGTGCTGGCAGAGTTTTTCACCGAAAGAAGAACCTTCATTCCTGAATACAAAATTCCCCTTATGGTTAAAAATGCCTTTATTGCGATTGAAGACCAGCGGTTTTATTCCCACCCCGGGATTGACATAATAGGCATAATGCGCGCACTTTATAAAGATATAAAGGCTGGAGGAATTGTCGAGGGCGGAAGCACTATAACCCAGCAGTTGGTTAAGATGCTCTTTTTGACCCCTGAAAAGAGTCTGAAAAGAAAGATAAAAGAGGCTATTTTAGCCGCACAAATTGAAAAAAAATATACTAAAGATGAAATCCTTGGAATATATATCAATCAGGTATATTTCGGGGCAAGGGCATATGGCATTGAAGCGGCTGCCCAGGCATATTTTGGGAAATCAGCATTGGATTTAACCATTGCTGAAGCCGCTCTTCTGGCTGGTCTGCCAAAAGCCCCATCTGCATTTTCACCTTTTAGAAACCCTGAAAAAGCGCATCTTCGAAGACATTTGGTGCTGAAAAAAATGGTCGAAAACGGATTTATCACTCAAGAGCAATTCAATTCTGCCAACTCTGAACTACTTCCTCAGAAAATGAATTACCGAAGATATGAGGCGCCGTATTTTGTAGAGCATCTAAGGCAGCAGCTTGAAAATAAGTTTAATGATAAATTATACACCTCGGGCATAAGGATCTATTCCACAATAGATTATTCAATGCAGAAAGTCGCTGAAGAAGCTGTAAGACACGGCCTATCATTAGTTGAGAAGCGTTCAGGCTCAGGGATTCAGGGTGGACTTGTTGCGATTGACTTGACAAATGGCCATATTAAGGCAATGGTGGGTGGCACAGATTTTTGGCAGACGCAGTTCAACAGGGCTATCATGGCGTTAAGACAGCCGGGTTCAGCATTTAAACCCTTTATTTATGCAGTTGCCCTCGAAAACGGCATGAGCGCCGATGATAATATCCTTGATGGTCCTATATCTTTTAAGGCAGCAGGGCCCAAAAGCGTATGGTCACCAAAAAACTACGACAATAAATATCACGGCTATGTTCCATTAAAAAAAGCCCTTGCTTTATCTTTAAACACAGCTACTGTGAGACTTGCCAGCAACCTTGGGCTTGACCAGATTATCTCCTTCATCAATTTATGCGGTATTGAAAGAAAACTTGACCCCTATATGCCGCTTGCGCTTGGCGCATCAGAGGTTACATTACTTGAGCTAACAACGGCTTACTCTGTTTTTGCTACAGGTAGAAAGATAACTCCGATTTCCTATGAAAAAATAATGAGTAGAGAAGGGATAATCTTAGAAGAAATTTTACCTTATTCAGAAGAAATCCTTTCACCGGAAACCACTGAAGGCATGAAGATTCTTTTGAGAAGTGTTGTGGAAGAAGGGACGGCTCAAAGGGCTAAAGAACTCGATAGAAAGGTTTATGGTAAAACTGGGACAACCAACAACTTCTCAGATGCATGGTTTATAGGTTTTGATGACAGGCTTGTAGTAGGTGTCTGGGTCGGCAGAGACAATCATAAACCTATAGGTCAAAGAGAAACAGGAGCTTCGGCAGCCCTGCCGATATGGATAGAGTTCATGAAAAATATATACTACTATTAATTTTCACTTTTGAATCCGTAAACAAATAAATTTTTGGCAAGAAATCTAAAAAGCTACAAAAAATCAACAAGTTTGATAAATCCAAAAGCGGCGGTAGAAAAAACATTGGAAACAATTAATTTGACAATGGGAATGGATTTGAGCGGCTTTCACCATCACAAAAGACTCACCACGATGGTGAGGCGTGATGGTGACCTCGGAGGAAGGCGAGGACGTCTTCCGAGAATGAGTAAAAAACTATTCCCATTGTCAGAAAAAGGTTCTATCTCTATTTTGTGTATAAAATGGCTTGAGAAGGATTTTCATACGACACCTTTATAAAAATAAATTTATGGGGTTTTGTCAAAAGCCCTTGTTTTGAATAAGGAGAAAATGTAATTCTAAAGTAAAATTACCAAATTAAAAAATCTTGAAGCAGCCTTCCCTATTGATATTATTGAAAAACAAGCTGGTGATAGGACGCACTGCAATCAGGATTTTTGATCGGAGAAGTTAAAATATGCTGGTAAAATTGACTGATGAAAACTATGACGATGTTCTACATAAGGCTGCAAATGTTCTTATAAGCGGTGGGGTAATTGCTTATCCTACAGAGACGCTTTATGGTCTCGGCGCCAAATATGATGTTGAGCAAGCCCTTGAAAAAATTTTCTTGCTTAAAAAAAGACCTGAAGAAAAAAGTCTGACTCTGATAACAGGTGAGTTAGTCCAATTGCCTTTGATTGTTGAATTCATACCTCCTATCGCACAAGAATTGATGAGCAGTTTCTGGCCTGGCCCATTAACCTTGGTGTTTAAAGCCAAAAAGGGCATTCCAAAAGGGATTGTGTTAAATGATACAGTAGCGGTTAGAATACCTGGAGATTCATTCGCCCTAAGACTGGCAAGAGCAGTTCCCTTTCCTTTTACTGCAACAAGCGCAAATATATCCAATATGCCGGCTGCTCAGGATGCCCACACAGTAGTAAGCTATTTCGGAGATAAACTGGACTTGATTATTGACGGAGGCAAAACACCTGGAGAACCACCCTCAACAATTGTTGATGTTACCGGGCAAGAAGCAAAGGTAATAAGACAGGGTGCTATTGAGATAGAAAGGTTTTTGAAGGAAAAACTTTTCGGACGGCTCTAAAAAAACACTAATTCAGATAGCACATCGACAGAAATATAAATAATGGCGGTGCAGGGATTTGAACCCCGGACACTGCGGATATGAGCCGCATGCTCTAACCAACTGAGCTACACCGCCAAAGTTTATTATTATAACAAAGAGCTATTTTCAAAGACAATCTCATTAGTTGCCCATTCGTCAATTGACAGAAAAAGTCTTTTTTGATATTCTCATAAAACGATGAAAAGATTTTCGTTCGCCATCTTTTTGCTCCTATTTTTCCCTGCCCTTGCATTCGCCGGCTTTGATATGAAAGGCTTGCAGCCATTGCCTCCATTTGGGGTCTTTTCCACATTGAGTGCTGAAAGTCTCAAAAGGAATGAGATTGGTATGGGGCTTGGGATTGAGAAATCTGCTGAACCTAATTTCAGTCGCACATATTTGCAAATTGCTTATGGATTGCACAACAGGCTTGAGTTTAACATAACCTTACCATATATCTTCAATTTTCATAACGGTTCTGGTTTTGAGGATTTCACAATGGGCGTCAAACACCGCCTCAGAGGCGAGAGCAAGTATTTGCCATCCCTTGCCTACATCCTAATGGTTTCTCCAAACTCGGGGAAAAATGAATTTTCCACAGAGGGCAGTATAGGAGGGGGGCTCATTTTGACGAAAAAGGTTGGGCCCTTTAAGGGGCATATGAATTTCCTTTATACAAAACCAGGTGATTCAAACCTGAAAGACCAATATCTATTAAACATTGGCAGCGAACTCGCAATTACTCATAACTCGAAAATTTTAGCAGAAATTGCCGGGAGAAAAAATTATACAAAAAATAAACTCGACCTGCTTGAATGGAGATTAGGTTATCGGGTAGCTACAACTGATAATACTTATACCACTATTGGAGCTGGTTTTGACATCAAGAACAGAACGCCGGATTACAGACTTATGTTTTCAATAAGCATTATTCTTCCTAAGGAAAAAAAGACAGTTCATACAATTTATGAATGATTTTAAGTCTTTTTTGCTCACCAGATTATGCTCCAATTAATAAATCAGAAAATTTTGTCAAATGAAAGGCTTAGCAGGGTTGAGGCTCTGGAGTTATTCAGAACTGATGACATATTTACTGTAGGCAAGCTTGCTAATCTTATGGCAGAGAAAATCAACGGCAAGAAAGTTTATTATATCCTCAACCGTCACATAAATCCCACGAACATCTGCGTCAACAGGTGCAAGTTCTGCGCCTTCAGCCGTTCAAAAGATGAGCAAGGGGCTTATGAACTAACGATTGAAGAGATTGTTGAAAAATTATCTAAAGCGGAATCAGAAAGTGGTAAACCTCTTAGAGAAGTTCACATAGTAGGTGGTCTTCATCCTGACTGGCATTTTGATTACTATCTCAGAATGATTTCTACAATTAAAAAGCACTTCCCATCAATAGCTATTAAAGCTTTCACGGCTGTTGAGATTGATCATATGTCGAAAATTAGCGGACTCGATATTGAGAGAACTCTTCTTGAACTCAAAAAAAGCGGACTTGATATTATGCCAGGTGGCGGTGCCGAGATTTTTTCATCAAAGGTAAGGCAAAGATTATGTCCAGAAAAGATAACTGGTGAGAGGTGGCTTGAGATTATGGAAACTTCTCATAGACTAAATATCAAAACCAATGCAACCATGCTTTATGGTCACATAGAAGGTTTAGAAGACAGGGTTGACCATTTATTGAGGCTGAGAGAACTCCAGGATAGAACTGGTGGTTTCCAGTCCTTTATTCCCCTTGCATATCACCCAAAAAATACCGAAATCGGCGGAAATTATTCATCAGGCATTGACGATTTAAGAACTATAGCAGTAAGCAGGTTGGTTCTCGACAACTTCGACCATATAAAGGCTTATTGGATAATGCTTGGCGAGAAAATCTCTCAAGTTGCTCTGCTCTTTGGGGCAGATGATATAGACGGCACTATAATTGAAGAAAAGATAACTCACTCAGCAGGTGCCACGAGTAGGGAAGGCATGGATAGAGAACAACTAATTTACCTTATCAAAAAAGCCAATAAAATACCTGCAGAAAGAGATGCCTTCTACAACGTAATTTCTGAGTCGTGATAGAATAATAGACAGCTTCAAAATCTCAGGTTATAAATTAAAGCTTGATAGGCGAGGAATTAATTAATCCCAAAATCGAGACCCAAAAGACCATACGGAACTGACTGCTACTCAGAAAATATCTGAGATTTATTTCAAAGCTAATTTGGGAATCTTTCTAATCGTATAAATAGAGAGTTTATTAAAAAGCTCATCAATCCCACACTCAAGGGCGGTGGTGTCTATAAAATCTCCACTAACCCCTCCTTTACAAAGGGTAACATTCCCTCATTCCCCCTAGAAAAAGGGGATGAAGGGGAATTTTGTTTTTCCTATTCCAAGTTCTTTTCTTAAGTCATTATGCGATTTCCATTTCTTATTCTTACGCCTCAATTCTATAGCGGCCGCCAAAACAGCTGATACCTTGATGCTTTTATAGCAATTCTTTTCTTACCATGTTTTAACACATCCTCATAATTAGTATTTAGTTTAGAAAAGTAAACCCTTAACCTTTGTTTTAAGATCAATTTTTAGGGTAATAGGGATTTATCATTGTGTGACTACATCCCTGAGAGACTTCGTGTCCCGAACAGCACATTTGTAAGGTTAGTTCTTGAAGTTTCTGGGACATTAATAGCTCGATGTTTTCTTTTACAGTAGAGGCATCAGCTTTGAAAACCTTGATACCCATAAGATTTAAGCCATTCAAAGCACCCGGCCCAATTCCCCCTACAACAACAGCATCTACGCTGTGATTATCCAACGCCTTTAAAGGATTACAGGCACCATGTGCATGATGCTGATCTTTATTTGTGATTATCTTTAAATCGGCGTTGTCAGTTTCAACTAAAAGGAAAGCCGGCGCTGAGCCAAAATGACCAAAAACCTCGCTTTCCACCCCCTCAAATTTTAAGACAGGAAAACACACCTTCATAACTATTCCTCCTTTTTTGGTAACTCTACTCGTAGAGCTTTGCCTTTCAGAAGACATTCGGCAATTTTTCTATGCGCCTGCTGCAATATTCTTCCGAATGTCTGGCGTGAAATCTTCATTTTTAAAGCGGCTTCTTCATGATAAAACCCTTCATAATCTGCAAGCCTTATTGCCTCCATTTCATCCATCTCAAGAGAGATTTCTTCGAGGTCTCTTAAAGGGATGCCTTTGGGTTTAAAATATGTAGTATCAGGATAGCACTCTATACATCTGTATTTTTTAGGTCTCGGCATACTTTAATTATAAGCATATGCTCATAATTAAGTCAACAAAAGCAAGGTAATTGAAAAACAGGGGGAAAGTAAGAATTCAAAATAAGGGGTATTATTTAAAAAAACAAGCTGACCCAATTGCAGACTGCAATAATAAAAAGGCTAAAGCAAAAACACTCGAAAATCTCACCCCAATAGAAGACCTCTCAATATAAAATTCTATCCCCCAGAAAATTTGTTGTGCAAAAATGAAAATTTTTAAAATATGAATGTTTATTTTTCAATAACTTATGAAATTAAATTGATAAAGTCGGGGAAATAGGCTATATGTCAATATCATAAAACATCATGAACGCCCGGCGTTCATGGCATCATATACACCAGGGAGTTCATAGGAACTTCACAGCCAGCTTACCGCCCCTTCAGTTTGCCCGTTTCACCCACGATGCCTGAGAAAATTGCTTTATGTATCCAAGAATCTCCTAACATGAAATTTTTCAACGAGAGATCTGTTCGTCGTCATTTGTTTTAGAATTTTAATGAAGTAAGCAAAAAGGGGGCGCCCATTACATAGGTAATCTACAATTCATATTGTAAAGAAAATGATTTCTGAATCTTCACGTCCTTCACGCCTGCAACAGCCCTGATGGATGTTTCAAGTTCCCTTTTAATCTCTTCTTTAAGTATTTGCGGGACTGTTAAACTCGCATAAATTACGCCCTCTTGCGCTGAAACTTCTGCGTCGGGATATTTTTCAACCAAGCTAAGCTTTACTAAGGCAGCCAGATACAGGTCTTCAACCATTTGTTGAGATGCAGGGGTAGTCTCAAAGGTTTTTAGATTGACTGTGCTGTGAATTATATCGACTGCATCATCCGGAGAAAGCTTGGCAATGTTGACCACCAGATCATATAATTGAGGGTCGCGTGTATCCATACCATAAAAATATTGACCCCACTTAACCCTTTCCTCATCCAATTTTTCAAGAAATTTAATCGCTTCCTTTCTTGAGATGTCCTCCTTAGACATTACAAGCTTTATGCGGTCTTCAAGTTTGGCGATTATACGAACTTTCAGGGCATGAGGCACATTTCTGACAAAGAAATGCCCAGCGAAACCGTGATAGACAATATTGTTCTTTCTAAACTGCTTGAGAAGGGCTACTTCAATAAATGCACGATATCTTTCCTTGCCGTAAATAAACCTGCCTAATACCGAAGGTGCATTGTAAACAGCCTGCAAAAGCATGACCTCTGGCACATTAAAATCTTCTGAGGCTTGCAGAATAACTTCCCTTGAAATACATTCATACCCCAATTTTT
>Ga0209721_1001646_pt1 | contig 15995 bp, 14 predicted proteins | sample TshhotsprinmetaG_FD_184139 | JGI IMG/M metagenome (GOLD analysis project Ga0209721, IMG submission 184139) | Hot spring microbial communities from South Africa to study Microbial Dark Matter (Phase II) - Tshipise hot spring metaG (SPAdes)... | ecosystem: Environmental > Aquatic > Thermal springs... | reverse complement strand
ATCATGCCCAGACGGAGAGGGGTATCCTGGTCACCTGAAATAAGATAACCCCTCCCCACCTCCCCTTAACATAAGGGGAGGTTACCCACTCAATACCCAGATGAACCTCTAAAAATACTCATCCCCTCTTCTCTCTTCTCTTACCTTCCTATCGTCTCTTTCCTCCTGTCCTTTGACATCTCCCATATCAAACACTGGGGCCTGAATTTGCAGTAAACTTTTGAATCCATACATTCACAGCAGTGGTCAATATTGAGACACTCACAACATTCCTCACAAAACCCTGCTTCATATTTTTGACATGTTGCAATCGCCTCTCTGCCGGGATGATTTCTACACTCCATGCTTACTTACCTTTAGTTTCTCTCCCTGCCTCTTCTCTTCATCTTAAACTTCTTCGATATAGGTCGCTTACGAAGCAGGACATAGGTTGCCCCTGCTCCACCATCACATTTCCTCGCGCTTGAATAAGCAACAACCCACTTCCTCCATGGACCACGAGTTAACCACTCTTCAACCTTTCTCTTTAGTACCGGTTCCGAAGGCGACGAGAACCCCCGACCATGGATTACCAGGATGCCTGTTTTACCGGTCATCGTGGCCCATTTCAAAAACTTTTCGAAAACCTCTTCGGCATCTTCAACGACCAATCCATGGAGATCCACATAGGCCTGAATGGAATACTCCCCTCGATGAAGCCTCCTCGCAATCTCCGGATGAATATGATATCCTGTCCCCTCCATATATTCTGGCGTATTAGCGACATTAAATCCCTTTCCATAATGAACAAGGTCTTCAAGTCTCTTTAGGGCCTCGGCATCGTCTTTCTTTCGAAAGCCCTCGACCAGTTCGATTTTTGGAACCTTTCTAATCCGCTCTTTCCCATTGACAGGCTTAACACCCTCCATGGCTCTTTGAAATAACCTCTCTTCACTTTCAGAGCCTACTGCCTCTTCAGGACTCTTCGAAGAAACAGGATGATATTCGGGTAGTGATTTTGTATTGAGGACGACTTCCAATTCCTTAAAGGACTTAAAACTAAAGGAGGGTTTTCGAGGTTTTATCAAAAAACCTCTTTCTAAAAGCGGTTTGTTCTTTCAAAAATAATTGTAATCAATAGAACTGGAAATATCAATTTAGCAAATTTCGATGGTGTGAACCATGCGGCCATCCCTAAAAATGATAGATTATAGGGGCATTGAGAGTAACTTGGTGAAGATGACAATAGGGATAACACTTGGCCAAAAATAGAAAGAGGATCTTCCCTTTGAGGCTCTCCTCCTCCGTCAGTGAATCGTAGTTTCCGCCACCTTTGGATATCACCAGATCTGATCTTTCTATCAACCTCTTTAATTCAGTTCGGACTCTTTTTAGAAATGTGCCTGGCAAGGGTTCAGGGATTCCATTCTCCATAACATAAGTCACCTTTTCCATGCCTATATGAAGGGCGTCTTGAAATGTGGCGTCATTCATCACCGGAAGAGTTCGAGTGACGTAAGTGACATTGATAGAATATTTCTCGAGGAGGAGTTCGATCAAAAGGCGGTCAAACACAATCTCCCCACAATTGTCTCCAAAGTAGACCAGATGCCGAGCCTTCTTCAACCTTTCCTTTAAACCCTTCAAACCATACTGTGCAATTTTAAATCGGTCCCAATTGTTAATGACCTCCTCTGGCGATCCTCCTTTAATATCTGTCATGGCGTCAATCGAATTTGCTAAAATGGCCAATTGAACGGCTTTAGACAAAGGATCCTTGCTTTTGAGAACCAATTCTTTTGCCTTCGGATAGATCGCCAGAGCTCTTCTATTCTGTTCATCCTTGACCTCTCTTAAAGGATCCGGCTCTCCGGTCACCGCGATCAATTTTAACCAGATGTCTCGAATAACTTCGGGAGAGGTGACATGTCGATTTCTCCAACTGAAATATTTTAATCTTAAAACCTCCTTCATAAATCGCTCAATCTGGTCCTCGCCTTCCATTGCCATGCGAGCAACTCCCAAAGACATCTTCAAAATACAGGGAATACAATCAGGCCATATCTTCATAAGCTCCCCTCTCTTTTTGTATACGCTTTTATCTACGAAAAAGAAAAACCTGTCAAGAGAGCCTCCCACTGAGAAAGGAGCCATTGACTTCAATCGATTTTAGAAATAGAATGAATTTAATCTGAAGGAAAGGGGATTTAAATGAACATCATCAAAATCATGCCATGCCTTGATATGAAAGAAGGCCGAGTGGTCAAGGGAATCCATTTTGTCAATATCAAAGATGCAGGCGATCCTGTTGAAAATGCGGCCTTCTACGAAAAAGAGGGGGCCGATGAGCTGGCCATGCTCGATATTGCGGCCACAGTGGAAAACCGAAAGACGAGGCTCGAATGGGTGAAAAATGTCTCATCCGTCATTAAAATCCCATTAACCGTTGGAGGAGGAATCTCAACCCTTGAAGATATTGAACTGGTCCTAAAGGCAGGGGCGAGTAAAATCTCAATGAACAGCGCTGCAGTAAATAATCCGGATCTGGTAAAACAGGCCTCTAAACATTTCGGCAAAGAGAAGATCACGATTGCCATTGATGCGAGAAGAAATCCAACGATGTTATCCGGCTTTGAGCTGGTCGTGTCAGGCGGCACCAAACCTGTGGGTAAAGACGCTGTGGCCTGGGCAAAACAGTGCCAAGAATTGGGCGCAGGAGTCATCCTACCAACCAGCATGGACGGCGATGGAACACAAGCTGGCTATGATCTGGAATTTACAAAGGCCATTTCCGATGCAGTAGATTTACCCGTGGTTGCTTCGGGCGGCGCAGGTAAGCTTGAACATTTCTACGAGGCCGTCGTTAAAGGTGGAGCCCAGATCCTCCTGGCCGCCTCGGTCTTTCATTACCGAATTTTTAGAATAAAGGAAGTCAAAGAATACCTTCAGACCAAAGGATTAAAAGTCAATCTTTCCTTAGCCTTTGGTTAGCCTTTGGGGTCAGGCAATCGTAATATCGTATTTCATTTGTCCATTAAGATCTCCCTTATCCCTTCAGAACAGAAAAGCCTGATTCTCCAAACTGGAATGAATCAGGCTTTTTCTATCTCCTCCGTCATCTCGTTCAGCTCCGAGTGGCTTACTCAAACCGGTTCGCATATTCCGCTGAATTGAGAAATCCGTTGATCAATAATAACTCGATCTCTGGGTTACCCACATTCAAATCCATCGCATTGACCCAGAAGTTAAATCCATCCTCCTCAGGCCCACGCCGCAACATCCCCATATAGATCATCGTCACAAAGATCTCTGAATTGCTCTTCTGCCGATACTCCTCGGACTCTGAAAACCCGATCATCACCTGCCCCCTCGTCATCTGCCCCCGATCCAACTTATCCATCCAGAAGTTATACCCTCCTTGATCAGGTGCTCTTCCCAATATGTTCTGATAGATCAGGTTCACAAAATCCCCATTACTCAAAGCCCCATAACGCTGTTGAAACTCCACGGACCCTGCAAAGGCATCAGAAGTGGTTAACAATTTCTACCTATAAAACCATTGGTAATTCCTTAACCCCTAATAGAGAAACAAATTAGAAACCTGCATGACCTAACGGTTGCATTAAATAACAACCTAAAAACCTTGTCAAGATTTTTCCCCCTGTGAAATTATTTTACAGGGGCCAGGAAAATGAAGCGCTTCAAGGAGACGAGGGTTCGAGTCCCCAAGAATAAGTTTTGTGTGGTACTCAAGTTGACAGAAAACATTTCCATCTGATATAAAGAACATAGAGATCAGCAAGGTTAAAACAAAAAACGTTATTATGGGAAAAAAGAATTTACAAAAGAGTTGACTTCAGATGGAGAAAACTGATTAAGAATAAAGATCAATGTGGAAAAAGGTGATGTTATAGAGGTGGTGGTCCAGTATGAATCAAAGATTAAAGATAAATGGTATCCAATTGTAAGATATGATTGCACCCATGGTTTTTCCCACCGTGATCTATTAAGCCCCAAAGGGGAGGGGCTAAAACAACCAATTTCCATATCCAATCTTAAAGATGCTCTAACTTATGCAGAGCAGGACATTAAGGACAGATGGGAATGGTATTAAGAAAAATTTAAGAAGGGAATGAAATCATGACAAAAAAAGAGTATGTTGAAAGAAATATCGGGATGACATTTGATTTTGTTAGATATCTTATTGACCATCCAGAGTCAATAGAATCCTTACCCAATGGAGCTGAACTTGATTTTATCGATAAAGACATTCCTTTTATACTGAAAAAAACAAACCAAAAGAAAAAGAATTGTAAGATATAAAGTTGAACACGTATTTGGTCTTATTTAAAACATCCCGAACAAGACTTAGGCCCTGGGGCAAACATAATAAAGTATTTCCTTTCTGCCTTCTGATACTCTTTTCTTCTTTACCCCCTTAAAACAAAAAAGCCCGATCATCCAGAATTGGAATGAATCAGGCTTCTTCTTTTCCCCGTAACCTCTCACCCCCACAAAGAGAGAAATTAGAAACGATTAGCGTCAATTACAACGAATAACACGAGTGGAAAAGATCCCCCGTTGAAAAAGGAACCTACCGCCTTTTAAAATGTTCAACACCTTCTCCTTTAAACGGCAAGAGTGGTAATTGCGACAAACCTGTGGGCTACATTGTCAATCATCACCCCGAAGCCTTCAAGCGTACGGACCCCAAGAAGATTCATATCTCCTGGCTCTGCAAAAACCACCTCATCAATGGTCTCATATCCTTCTGATCGTAGAATTGCATATCCTACTTCCCTCTGAACAATCTGTTGAGTTGCTGTAACAAAGGCCCGCTTTCGGACCGGTTCTATGCCGATCTGTAAGAGCACATCTCTTGGTAGCCAGCTCAGTTCAGCCCCTGTATCCACCAAAACCTCGATGGGAGGTGTAACCCTCTCCGTACTCTTAGGATTCACTGCAATGACATTGACTTTGAACACACTCATAAAATTCCTTTCCTATCTCTTGGCATTCTTCAAAAAAATCGATTCTCTTTTCTCTATATCAAAAAAACGACCTTTGGTCAAATAGTTTTTGAGATTTCTGAAGTCCAGAAATCTCTGATTAAACCCCTGCCTACCAGCCCCGGTCCCGCACTATTAATAGACCGAGGACGGGGCGGGCAGGGATTTTGTACCGATTACATAGAAGAGAGCTAAAAATAGGTTTTTAGAGATCTTCTTTTGGGTTTTGGGGGTCTTACTTAATCTTTTCAATAAAGGCTTTCGCTGCTTTCATTGCATCGTTAACAATATCAACCCTATCTAAAAGCTTTCGATAATAACCCGCTATGTGGATGACTCTGTAAAGAGATTCAAACTCCCTTAAAAGTCTACCATCATGAATTGCAAGATATTTCTGTAAGGCTTTTCTGTAAGCATCAACAGACTTTGTTAGTTCTTTTTCACTCAACCCTTTCCTTATTAAGACTTCGTCAATCGCCTCTAAAACAGCAAGATAGGCTGTCCCAAATGCTTCCCCAACAGATTTGACATCCGTATAAGTATTGTCCTCAATAGGAACGGATTTCAATATCTCCCTCGCATTATTCAGATATCGCACTGCCTCTTTCATTGACTCCTCTTCTTTTCTTTGTTTCATCCAAATTCTACTCAAACCATCAGGGTCTGTCAATAATAAACGTCTTGAACAAAAGTCCGGAATGAATTTTGGTATGGGTGGGGATCATTTTTAATACCCCATGGCACAGCCGTCTTTGCGGCGATCGGAGGCCCCCAGGAGAACGTTCTGGTCACGATCGAAATAGATGGCCTGACCTCCTCCAACCTGATTGATCTGGGAAAACTGTCTTATGATCTGATGGCCCTTCCCGGCGAGAGCAACGGCAGTCTCATCCGAAATCCCATCTTCAAGAAGAACCTCCATGCCTTTCAGATGTCTTATTCTCGGACTATCCATAGCCTCCTGTAGATTCATCCCAAAGTCAATTAAATTCACCAGGAACTGGACATGGCCCTGTGGCTGCATATCCCCGCCCATCACTCCGAAACTCATTAAGAACTCTCCATCTTTAAAGACCATCCCAGGGATGATGGTATGCATGGGCCGTTTGTGTGGCTTGATTCTGTTCCGGTGGCTTGGATCAAGCGAGAAGGATTTCCCCCGGTTCTGCAATGCAATACCCGTCCCATCAACAACAATACCCGATCCAAAGGCTAAAAATAGGCTACTTATAAACGATACAGCGTTTCTATCTTTATCCACTGCGGTTACATAAACGGTTTCCGAACCAATATGCTGGAAAGTAAAGGATGAAGGGGGAATGGCGATATCCTGGTTAATCTTATTCCTTATCTTTTTTGCATAATCCTTGGATAAAAGAATATCCATAGGGATCTTTTCAAATTCAGGGTCTGTTAGGTATCGGTCCCTGTCTTGAAAGGCTGCCTTTTTGGCCTCAATCAGGAGATGAAGATATTCCGGGCTATTCGGTTTGAATTGACCGATATCATAGCCTTCAAGGATGTTGAGCATCTGAAGGACAGTTAACCCCTGACCATTTGGAGGAAGCTCATAAATGGTATAGCCCCGGTAATCTGTTGAGATAGGCTCGACCCAGGTGGTAGCATGCTCCCTCAAATCTCGATGAGAGAGCAATCCCTGAAAGCGATTGGAAGTATTGACAATGGCATCGCAAATTTCACCTTCGTAAAAAACGCCTATCCCTTCCCTCACTATCTTCTTATAGGTTTTCGCAAGCTCTTTGTTGAAAAAAACCTCCCCCGGATAAGGAGCCCTGCCGTTGATCAAATAGGCCTTGGATGATTCTTTTGAAGAACGGAGAAGGGTCTCTGCCTCTTTCCACTCTCCTGCAATGACCTCGGTCACAGGAAATCCATTCTCCGCATAGTGGATGGCATCCCTGAAAACATCGGCAAGCTTCAATGTCCCATACTGTTCCAAAGCACATGCCCATCCATGGAGCGCGCCAGGCACTGTCACCGATAATATGCCACGCTCTGGAACCTCGCTGAACCCTCTATCCCTAAATTCCTTTACCGTTGCCCGATAGGGAGCTCGGCCGCTCGCATTCATTCCGATCAGCCGCTTCTCCTTAGCCAAATAGATCAAGGCAAAGGCGTCTCCACCTATTCCTACATTATAGGGTTCGACCACGCTCAAAGTGCTGACCATTGCCACTGCGGCATCAATCGCATTGCCACCCTTCGCCAAGATTTTATATCCCGAAAGCGTTGCCAAAGGCTGACTGGAAGCCACCATCCCCTGCGTCCCCATGACCACAGAGCGCTGTGCCGAACTTCTCCATTCCCTTTTCTGGTTATAGAAGAATTTCATGATCTTTTCTCCTTTAATATTTTGGGTTATTCCGGGTATTGAGTGGGTAACCTCCCCTTATGTTAAGGGGAGGTGGGGAGGGGTTATCTTATTTCAGGTGACCAGGATACCCCTCTCCGTCTGGGCATGATTACACCTCAATTCCCATCAATTTTGATTTAATATTGGTTCGTTATGAAGGGATTTCCTAAACCCTTAACCCCCCTTAATCCCCCCTTAATTTAAGGGGGGAATGGTATGGAAGTACAGTTTAGGGGAAAAAATACCCACACGAAAGCCAGATGAACCAAGATTTAGAGATGCCGAAACGAGTTCGGCATGACACATTGAGAATCCAAAATGAAAATAAACGAGGAGCATCTATGATAAGAAATAGAAAAATATTTTTTACTCTATCTGTCTTCTTCCTTTTGATCATTTTCCTCACCTCCTGTTCCAGCCTTCCACTGATCGGAAAGAAAGAGGAGAAGAGGACCGAAAAGCTTCCTGAGGGAAAGACGGTGAGGGTTGAAGGCATGGAGACGGTCAAGGGCGTCCATCCTCCCAGAACCGATGCTCCTGCTCCTGCTCAGAGACCTTCCTCCGAACCTGCTCCCAGGCGAGAACCGGAGACCCGTGTAACCTCTATCCCTACTCGGCCCTTTGCCCCTGCTCCCCTCCCTTTTCTTCAGATGGGCTTCAAAAAGAAGGTGGCCATCCTCGATTTCGAAAATAAGACGACCTATCAGGATGAAATGATTGGTGAGGTGGTTGCCAAAAAGCTTGCGGATAAATTAGAAGCCACTCAGAGGGTGGTGACCATAGATAAAGTCGTTGTCTCTGAGATGTTAAGCCGTGAAGGAATCAAGTTTGAGAGCCTAACAGAATTGCCCGTAATGAAACAAGCCCATCGGTCCCTTGGAATCCAGGCCTTTGCCCTTGGATCAGTCACAGATTTAAGCCTCCTCACTTCAAAAGCCTCTGAGACATCGGAGGAGGAAACCTCTTTTGCTACGGCAAAAGTGGAGATCCGACTCATCGATGCCTCTACAGGAAATCTGCTCAAAACTTTCATCGGTAGAAGCCCCATTTTCGGCACAAAAGAGTCTGGAGAATATAGCCGAAGCAAAGCCGTGATGAAGGCGATTGATTTCGGGCTGGAGGATATCCTGGAAGGGTTTTTAAGACAGTTAGATTACCTCGACTGGACAACGACGATTGCCAAGATCGAAGCAGAGAACCTCTTTATCAATGCAGGCAGGCTCTCCGGTCTGAGGATCGGCGATACGCTTGAGATCTATGAACCCGGAAAAGAAATCATCCATCCTGTTACAAAGATCTCTCTCGGCTGGACCAGAGGCCAGCTCAAAGGAATCATCCGAGTCTCCGAACTCTTTGGCGTAGATGCGGCCATTGGGAAAATAGCACAGGGAAGTGGTTTCAGTGTCAATGATGTCGTCAAATCAACCGCAAGGTAATTCTACTCCCACCCTTGCCCTCTCCCATGAGAGACTGTGTCGTAAGAGGGGAAACTGAAGAAAATGTCATCCTGAACTTGGTTCAGGATCTAATGAATTCACCTAATTACGAGACCCTGAAATAAATTCAGGGTGACAAGTTAGTAATTACGACACAGTCTCCCGGGGGAGAGGGAGATTATCGAATATTTATTGAAAAAACATGATATATGGAAAATCTCCCCAACCCCTCTTTGCCAAAGAGGGGCGGTCCCTACTCCTCTGAAGGCACCATCGGGGGAAAGGCGAGTCCTTCGATTAAAAAGTAGGCGGCTTGCAGGTAGGATGTAGGGCAAAGCGGAAAACACTCTTTACAGTTCCAGCATTCCTTGGAGGCAATCTCCGGAATGAAACTGATCTCTCGTCTGACGCCCCGGCCAACAAAGGCAACCGCATTCTTCTTCTTCACCTCCGCGCAGTATCTCACGCAGAGACCGCAGAGAATGCAAAAATTCGGCTCCTTCTCAAAACGGTCTTTATTGGCTCCATACGCTTGAGCCAAATCCTTTAAGGACTGAGATTCGGGAGCATGAGCAAGCATCAAATCCAGAAGCATTTTTCGAATCTGATCCACCTTTTCAGACCGGGTTCGCACCACCAGATCCTTTTCAACGGGATAGAGGCAGGCTGCCACATACTGTGTCCAGCCGCGTTTCTCGATCTCAACGGTGCAGATTCGACAGGCTCCATAGGCATCCAATTTTTCGTGGTGACAAAGAGTAGGAATAAAGATTCCAGCCTGTTGGGCTGCTTCCAGAATGGTCATCCCCTCTTTTGCCGTGACTTCTCTTCCATCAATCTGTAAAAGGATCTCACTCATCTTTCACTCTCTCACAATCATTCTTCTTTCTTCAGGAATCGGAGGTGGAACAGTCTCCCCAGAAACCCTTTTCACCGCACCAAAGCGCGGCGGACAGACTTCGAAGCAGGTCTTGCAGCGGGTGCATTTCTCCTGGTCAATGACATGAATCTTCTTCTTGCCGCCTTCAATCGCTTCAGCAGGACATTTCTGAAGACAGATCATGCAGGCCTGGCATTTCTCCGGGTCAATATAGTACGAAACCATATCCTTGCACACATAGGCCGGGCATCTCTTATCGCGGATATGCGCCTCATACTCATCCCTGAAGTAGCGTATCGTGCTGAGCACTGGATTCGGAGCGCTCTTACCCAGAGCACAGAGCGAGGCGTCTTGGGCTGTCACGGAAAGCTCCTCCAGAAGCTCGATATCTCCCTCTCTTCCTTTTCCTTTGCTAATATTTGTCAGAATCTTAAGCATCTGCCGGATCCCTTCACGGCAGGGGACACATTTACCACACGACTCATCACTGAGAAAGTTTAGGAAGTACCTGGCCACATCCACCATGCAGGTATCCTCATCCATCACAATCATCCCACCAGAGCCCATCATGGAGCCGGCTTTGGTGAGCTCGTCAAAATCGACCTTAAGATCCAATAGTTCTTCAGGGATACATCCTCCGGATGGGCCTCCGGTCTGCACGGCCTTAAACCTTTTTCCTCCCGGGATTCCACCGCCCACTTTGTTAATGATCTCTCTCAGGGAAATGCCCATGGGCACTTCTACCAGACCGGTGTTATTAATCTTTCCAACCAGAGAGAATATCTTTGTGCCTTTGCTTCCTTCTGCTCCAAATTGGGAAAACCATTCTGCACCTTTATTGATGATTAAGGGTACATTCGCCCAAGTCTCGACATTATTCAATACGCTGGGACGCTCCCAGAGACCTTTGACAGCCGTGTGGATATACTTAGGCCTGGGCTCTCCCACTTTGCCTTCTATTGCCGTCATCAAGGCACTCGACTCTCCAGACACAAAAGCGCCTGCTCCTCGGTGCACCTTCACCGTGAAATCAAAACTTGAGCCGAGGATATCTTTCCCCAAAAACCCGTAAGCCTCAGCCTGCCTGATTGCGATGAGGACATTTTCTACAGCCAGAGGATACTCCTGCCGTACATAAATGTACCCTTCATGGGAGCCGACCGCATAACCCCCAATGATCAATCCCTCCAGGATGGAATGTGGGTTTCCTTCGAGGATCGCCCGATCCATAAAAGCACCTGGGTCGCCCTCGTCCGCATTGACGATCACATACTTGATGTCGCCAGGGGCATTGCGAGACTCTTCCCACTTTCTTCCTGCAGGAAAACCACCTCCTCCCCTTCCTCTCAGGTTCGACCGCTTCACCTCTTCCAACACCTGTTCGGGCCTCATCTTGAAGAGGGCTTTGGCTAATGCTGAATAGCCTCCGATTGCCAGATAATCCTCGATGCTCTTGGAATCGATCTTTATATTATTTCCGATGATGTTACGAACTTGATACTTGTAGAAGGGAATGTCCGATTCGTGAATGGCTTTTTCACCTGTAACAGGATCCACATAGAGCAGACGTTCAACCACCCTCTTCCCCTTAATCGTCTCAGTGACGATCTCGGAGACATCTTCGGGCTTAACTTGGAGATAGCAGATCTCTTCTGGGTAGATCACCACAACAGGTCCCCTCTCACAAAACCCAGGGCAGCCAGTGCCTTTGGTGTAGACTTTCGTCTTTAAGCCCTGCTTTTCAATTTCGGCCTCAAAAGCGGCAATCACGTCGTTGGCACCAGAAGCCAGACATCCCGTGCCTGCGCATACCGATATGCAAGGTTTCTCTGGATCTCTTCGGGCTAATATCTCCTGCCTGATCCTCTCTAACGCATCCGGTGAGCTAATCCTTGTCATAACTCTTCCTTAATCATAATTCTTTAGCACGCCTTCGATTTCGGCTGGCTCAATCTTGCCATGATACTTTCCGTCCACCTCCATCACCGGTCCCAAAGCACAGCAGCCGAGACAGTTCACGGTCTCGAGGCTGAACTTCAAATCCATGTCCGTTTCACCCGGTTTAATCCCAATCAGATCTTGAACCGTATCGAGGACACGTGGAGCTCCACGCACATGACAGGCTGTCCCCATACAGATATGAATCTCGTGGCGCCCCCGAGGTATCAGACTAAAGGCTTTATAGAAGGTGACGATATGCTGGATTCGGCTTAAAGGCACGTTTAATCTCTGGCTGACCCTCTGCAGAGCTTCCTTGGGAAGCCAGTGATTCTCTCTCTGGATCTCAAGTAAGATTTGAATGAGTGAGCTGGCCTCGTTCTGATGTTTATTGATGATTTCGTCAATCTTATTGGTATCCATTGCCACTTCCATCATCCTCTCGATCCTACTGGACTTGCCGTTTCCCTCTCGCCTTGAATAGAGACAAAACGCCTCTGCCCTTCATCGAACCTGATCAATCCCTGCCTGGATGAGCGATTGAGATATCTCGATGCCTCAGATGAATCTAAGCCTAAGCTCATGGAGATCTCACCAACCGTAAGGGGCTTTTCTCGCAAAAGCAACATGATCTCGCTGATGAACAATGGATCAACGATCAATTCACGGAATAAACGATCCGCCTCTTCACTGTTGAAGAACTCTTTATATGCCTCTTCTTTATCAATGGGAACATTCATCCTCTCCCTTTCCACCAGCTTGATGTAAGGGAGCAAATTCATGATGGCCTTTAACTGCAATCTCAATCGATCTCCATCAATGCCTTCACCTTTGCCTATCGGTCCCAGTTCTTTAATCTTATTGACAACGTCATTCATCACATCGGCAAAACGGATTCCTTCAGCTGCAGATACCCATTCCAGCCTTAACCGTTCAGGGTTCACTCCGATGTGCTTTAATAATTTTTCCATAAGAAGGACCATGCCTAATGCATGAAAATTCCCTGCTGTAGGATAATGGCATTCGCCAGGCCAACATCCCCCAATAAAGACTCCGTCTATTCCACTGGAGAAAGCCTTGATGATAAATGCCGGGTCAATTCTGCCGGTGCACATGACGCGCACAAATCGAATCTCAGGCGTATATTGCAGTCTGGAAACTCCAGCCAGATCAGCTGCGCCGTAAGCTCACCAATGACAGACAAACCCGAGGATTCTTGGGGTAAATTTGATTCCTATGCTCATTTTTTATCTAAGCTCCTTAATTATAAAATGAGTTCATCGGTAAAGGTTAAGGTGAAGACGCCCGTTTAGTAAGCAGGTCAAGGTTAAGGCTAAGGTTGAGAAGTTCAGTTCTAAACCTAAATCTTAACCTCAACCTTTCTTAATCTTCTCTCAATGCTGCGTCAATCTGTGCAATCAGCTCCTCATCCGTGAAGTGCTTCAACTGAATGGCCCCTGTTGGGCATTTTGCCGTACAGAGACCATCCCCCACGCAGAGAACAGAATTGACCCAGGCCTTCTTACCCTGCGGTGTGTCGCGAAACTCGATGGCACCACACCTGCAGACTGATAAACAGACCCCGCAGGAAACACAGTCTTTCTCATTGACCTCGCTAACAGCGCCGGAGGATGTAACCGTATCTTTTGCAAGAATCGTAACCGCCCGTCCAGCAGCTCCGTAGGCCTGACTGATCGATTCGGATAGGTGCTTCGGATAATGAGCCATACCGCACAAGAAGATCCCTTCTGCTGCGAAGTCCACAGGTCTCAGTTTCACATGGGCTTCCTGGAAGAAGCCATCATAGTTTAGGGGAACCTTGAAAAGTCGGGAGATTTCAGGATTGGTCGTCGAAGGAATGACAGCAGCCGCCAATACGACTAGGTCTGCATCGATTTGGAGCTTCGAGCCGAGAACCGGATCCGTCACGTTTACTCTCAAAATTCGCTGCCCTCCCTCCTCAACAGCCTCCACTTGGGGCTTATCCTCTGCTTCATATCGGATAAACTTCACACCCTGGTCTGCCGCCTCTCGGTAATAATTCTCCGCGAATCCATATGTCCTCATATCCCGATAGAGAATGTAGATATCGATCTGAGGGTTGATCTCTTTTAGCTTCAGGGCGTTTTTGATCGAATGGCCACAGCATACCCGACTGCAGTAATTTCTCTCTTCGTTTCTACAGCCCACGCACTGAATCATCACTACATTCTGGGAGTGAGTGAGCCCTTCTTCGCCTTTTGCAATCCGCTCACCCAATTCAATCTGAGTCAACACCCGCTCATCTTGACCATAGAGATACTCTGTGGGTTTATACTCTTCTGCACCTGTGGCAATGATAGCAATTCCATGACGGATCTCCTTGACCATCAAGCCCGTTTTAACAGTGGTCACAAAATTCCCCACATAGCCTGAAACCCCCAGGATCGTAGAGTTCGTCATTACGTGAAGGGAGGGGTGTTCATAAATCCTGCGTATGAGATCTCGCAAATAGCTCTGGACATCGAGCCCCTCAAGGGTGAAATGAATTCTCCGAGCCATGCCTCCCAAGTCTGAATCTCTTTCCAACAGATAGACCTCAAACCCCTGATTGGCAAGGCTCAGTGCGCTGGTCATACCGGCAATACCGCCACCGACCACCAACGCCCTCTTGTCAACCGGAAGCTCCAATTCCTTCAATGGTTTTAAACGAATTGCTCGAGCCACCGACATCCGGACAATATCCTTCGCCTTCTGGGTTGCCACCTCTTTTTCTCGAGCGTGAACCCATGAACAATGTTCTCGGATGTTTGCCATCTCTAAATAGTATGGATTGATTCCACCCTCACGAAGCGTGTCCCGGAACAGGGGTTCGTGTGTTCTCGGAGTACAGGCCGCAACGACCACGCGGTTGAGCCCTTTCTCCTTAATCGTCTCTGCTATCTTTTTTACAGTGTCAGTAGCACAAGCGAAGAGAGTCTCCTCTGCATGGACGACATGCTTCAGGGTCGAAACAGACTTGACCACAGAAGGAACATGGACTACCCTTCCGATATTCGCCCCGCAATGGCAGACAAAAACTCCGACCCTCGGTTCCTCTTTTGCGACATCCCTTTCTCCAGGATACTCTCTCTCTATTGCCATCTCTCCACGGCGATAGGCGAGGAGCTGATTGCAGAGAGCCTCTGCACCACTGGCAGTTACAATCGACTCAGGGATGTCGAGTGGACCCTGAAAGGCACCGCTGACAAAAATACCGGGGCGGGAGGTCTCAATGGGATTGGTAGGATCTGTTTTACAAAACCCCTGAGCCGTAAGTTCAATGCCGAACTTCTCAGCGAGGTCTTTCGCATCGTCAGGAGGATTCAATCCAATTGATAAGACCACGAGATCGAACTCTTCCTCGTTGACTCCGTCCTCAAAAGTCGAGTAGCGTATCGTCACATTCTTCGTCTCAGGTATCTCCCTTCCAATCGAGACATAACTTCTGATGAATCGAATCCCTGGAAGCCTTTCCGTCCTCTGATAGAATCGTTCAAAGTCTTTTCCAAAGGAGCGAACATCATTATGAAAGATGGTACACTCTACCTTAGCGTCATGATCTTTTGTTACGATAACCTGTTTCTGGGTATAAGCACAGCAAACGGCCGAGCAGTAACTATTGCCACCTGGCAAAACCTCCCTCGATCCGACGCATTGAATCCATGCGATCTTACGGGGATGCCTCCCATCAAAGGGACGCCTGAGCTCCCCTTCATAAGGTCCAGTGGAGCATAAAATCCGCTCAAATTCGAGGCTGGTGACGACATTCTGCATCTTTCCATAGCCATAGTCATTCCTCAACTTCGGGTCGAACGCCTCATAGCCTGGAGCCAGAATGATCGCTCCCACTTCCACCTCCAACCTCTCAGGCTTCTGGTAAAGATCGATGGCATTCTTGTTACACACTCCTGTGCAGATGGCGCACTTTCCATCTCGAAGAAAGAGACAGTTTTGGGGGTCGATATAAGTGATCAGAGGAATGGCTTGAGAGAAATAGATATGAATCGCCTTATTCAAAGACAAGTTCTGATTATATTTATCCTGGACAAGGATCGGGCAGTACTCCACGCAGGCACCACAACCTGTACATTTCTCCTCTTCAATATATCTGGGCTTCTTGATCAGGGTGACGTTGAATTCTCCTGCCTTCCCCTCCACCCTATCCACTTCTGTATAGGTGAGAATCTCTATGTTGGGATGCCGGCCGACCTCGACCAGTTTGGGCGCAAGGATTCAGATGGAGCACTCGTTGGTCGGAAAGGTCTTATCCAACTGCGCCATCTTGCCACCAATGGCAGGCGCCTTGTCCACCAGGTAGACCTTAAAACCCGCGGATGCCAGATCCAGAGAGGCCTGCA
>Ga0209721_1001645_pt1 | contig 16004 bp, 22 predicted proteins | sample TshhotsprinmetaG_FD_184139 | JGI IMG/M metagenome (GOLD analysis project Ga0209721, IMG submission 184139) | Hot spring microbial communities from South Africa to study Microbial Dark Matter (Phase II) - Tshipise hot spring metaG (SPAdes)... | ecosystem: Environmental > Aquatic > Thermal springs... | reverse complement strand
AGGGGCGCAACGGCGACGAGTGAGGGCCGGGCGGTGGCGTTGCGGGGGTGCGATGTGGGTGGGGTCTCTCCCATCACCGGCCTCGCGTCAGGGGCCGGGCACCGCTGGGATGCGGGGGTGGACCGGCGCAACGGACGTCACCGGTGGTGACCGCACGGAACCGCGGCAGGCATCGAAGATTCGAATCATCATGAAGTATACGCTTACACACGACACCCTGGACAGAGGTGATGGCCTGCGGCGCCCGACGCGTCGCCGCTGGTTGGGCGGCGCGCTGGCCGTCGCGGGCGCAATAACGCTGGGGCCCCTGCGGGGCTGGGCAGAGGTGGCGCCCGAAGGGCCCGACGCCCTGATCCAGCGCGTCGGCCAGCAGGTGTTCGACGCGGTCAAGAAAGACCCGGCGCTGCGCAACGGGGATCTGACGCGCATCATGGCGCTGGTCGATACGATGCTCATGCCCCACGTCAACTTCGAGCGTATGACAGCCTCAGCCGTGGGACGGTTTTGGCGCCAAGCCACGCCCGAGCAGCGTCAGCGCCTACAGCAAGAGTTCAAGACGCTGCTGGTGCGTACCTACTCGGGGGCGTTGACGCAGATCCGAGATCAGACGTTGGTGATTCGTCCGCTGCGCGCGGCGCCCGACGCGACCGAGGTGGTGGTGCGCTCTGAAATCCGTGGTCGTGGCGACCCTATCGCACTGGACTATCGGCTCGAGAAGACGCCCGAGGGCTGGAAGGTGTACGACCTCAACGTGATGGGCGTGTGGCTGGTGGAGACGTATCGCACCCAGTTCGCGCAGGAAATCAACGCGCGCGGCATCGACGGGTTGATCGCCGCGCTGGCCGAGCGCAACCGCGCCAACGCGTCGCGCAGCTGAGCCATGGTGGCGACCGTGCTGCCCCCGTTGCCCGCCACCCTGACGCAGGCCGAGGCCGAGGCGTATCTGGCGCGCTGCCGCGCGGCGATAGCGACCGCGCCCGCCGGCGTGCCCTGGCGGCTGGATGCCTCGGCGCTGCACAGCTTCGACTCGTCGGCGCTGGCCGTGCTGCTGGCGCTGCGGCGCGAGGCTGCTGCCCGCGGTGCCGCCTGGCACATCGACGGCCTGCCCGACCGGGTGCGGGTGCTGGCCGGCCTGTACGGGGTGGCCGAGCTGCTGACCGCCTAAAATGGCGGGTTTATGTCCGCCGCCCTCGTCTTTGATCGCGTCAGCAAGCGCTACGCCACCCCGCGGGGGGTGCTCGATGCCCTGCACGAGGTGCAGTTCGCCGTGCAGCCGGGCGAGTTTTTTGCGCTGCTCGGCCCCAACGGCGCCGGCAAGACGACGCTGATCAGCATTCTGGCTGGGCTGACGCGCCCCAGCAGCGGGCGTGTGGCGGTGTTTGGTGCGGACGTGCAGCGCGATGCGATGCAGGCGCGGCGGCTGTTAGGTATCGTGCCGCAGGAGCTGGTGTTCGACCCCTTTTTCACCGTGCGCGAGGCGCTGCGGTTTCAGTCCGGCTACTTTGGCATTCGGCGCAACGACGACTGGATCGACGAGCTGCTCGCCGGGCTGGGGCTGAGTGACAAGGCGGATACCAACATGCGGCAGCTGTCGGGTGGCATGAAGCGGCGCGTGATGGTGGCGCAGGCACTGGTGCACCGCCCGCGCGTCATCGTGTTGGACGAGCCCACCGCGGGTGTGGACGTGGAGCTGCGCCAGACCCTGTGGGCCTTCATCGCGCGGCTCAACCGCGACGGCTGCACGGTGCTGCTGACCACCCACTACCTGGAAGAAGCCGAGGCGCTGTGCAGCCGGGTGGCAATGCTGCGCGCCGGCCGCCTGATCGCGCTGGAGCGCACCGCCGAGCTGTTGCGCCGCGCCTCCTCCAACGTGCTGCGCTTCAAGACCGACCAGGCGTTGCCGGCCGAGGTGGCGCAGCGCGCGCGCGCCACCGGACGCATCTGGCAGGTGAAGGTGCACGATGCGGTGGAGGTGGAGCAGACGCTGGCGGCGCTGCGTCAGGCCGGCGTGGTGCTGGAGGACATCGAGGTGCGCAAGGCCGATTTGGAGGATGTGTTTCTGGAGCTGATGGCGGCGTTCTCCGCCACGCAGGGGCGGCACGCATGAGCGGCTGGCGTACCCTGTTCGTCAAAGAGGTGCTGCGGTTCTGGAAGGTGGCCTTCCAGACCGTGGCTGCGCCCATCGTCACCGCCATGCTATATCTGCTGATCTTCGGCCATGTGCTGGAAGATCATGTGCAGGTGTACGACGGTGTCGGCTACACGGCCTTTCTGCTGCCCGGGCTGGCGATGATGAGTCTGCTGCAAAACGCGTTTGCCAACAGCTCCTCCAGCCTGATCCAGAGCAAGATCATGGGCAACCTGGTGTTCGTGCTGGTCACCCCCCTGTCGCACTGGGCGTGGTTCGTGGCCTACGTGGGCTCGTCGGTGGTGCGCGGGTTGGTGGTGGGGGCGGGGGTGCTGCTGGTTGCCGCCTGGGCCGCCGAACTGCACTTTGCGCATCCGCTGTGGATCGTGGTGTTTGCGGGGCTGGGCGCCGCGCTGCTGGGGGCGCTGGGGGTGATTGCCGGGCTGTGGGCGGAAAAATTCGACCAAATGGCGGCTTTTCAGAACTTCATCATCATGCCGATGACGTTTTTGTCGGGTGTGTTTTACTCGATCCACTCGCTGCCGCCATTCTGGCAGCGGGCCAGCCACCTCAACCCGTTTTTCTACATGATCGACGGGGCGCGCTACGGCTTTTTCGGGGTCAGCGACGTCTCGCCGTGGCTGAGCCTGGCGGTGGTGGCGGGGGCGTTCGTGGCGGTGTCCGCGCTGACGCTGCACCTGCTGCGCATCGGCTATAAGGTGCGCCACTGAAGGCCGCTGCCGTGCTTCGTTGCGCATCCGTTTCCCTATGCTTGCGGGCCACGCGGTGGGCCTGCGGCCCGACCGCCCGGTTCTCCCGCAACGCTTTGCGCCCGTTTCACTTCAAGGACAGCACCGCATGGTCATGACTGCTGAGCAACTGCGCGCCCTCATCGCCGAGGGGTTGCCGTGTACCCATATCGAGGTCAGCGGCGATGGGCGCCACTGGGCTGCTGTCGTGGTGTCGCCCGCGTTTGAAGGCAAGCGCGCCATCCAGCGCCACCAGATGGTGTACGCGACGCTGGGACAGCGCATCCACACGGATGAAGTGCACGCGCTGTCGATGAGAACCTACACCCCGGCCGAGTGGCAGGCCGCAGCCGCCCGGGCGTGAGGGGACGATGGCCATGGATCGCTTGCGGATTCGCGGGGGACAGCCGCTGCACGGTGAGGTGCCGGTTTCGGGGGCCAAGAATGCCGCACTGCCCGAGCTGTGCGCGGCGCTGCTGAGCGCGCAGCCGGTGACGCTGCGCAATGTGCCGCGGCTGCGCGACGTGGCCACCATGCGCACGCTGCTGCAGCGTATGGGGGTGCGGGTGGACACGCACGGCGAGCGCGGCGGCATGACGCTGTATGCCGCCGGACCGCTGGATCCGGTGGCGCCCTATGAGCTGGTCAAAACCATGCGTGCGTCCATCCTGGTGTTGGGGCCGCTGCTGGCGCGCTGCGGGCGTGCCCGCGTGTCGCTGCCCGGTGGCTGCGCCATCGGCTCGCGTCCGGTGGACCAGCACATCAAGGGGCTGCAGGCGATGGGGGCCGAGATCACGGTCGAACACGGCTACATCGAGGCCCGGTTGCCCGTTGGCCGCTCACGTCTGCGCGGCGCGCGCATCACCACCGACATGGTGACCGTCACCGGTACCGAAAACCTGATGATGGCCGCCACGCTGGCCGAGGGCGAGACGGTGCTGGAAAACGCCGCTCAGGAGCCGGAGGTGGTCGATCTGGCCGAGCTGCTGATCCGCATGGGCGCGCGCATCGAAGGGCACGGCGGCAGCCGCATCCACATCCAAGGGGTGGCCGCGCTGCACGGTGCCGAACACACGGTGGTGGCCGACCGCATCGAGGCCGGTACCTTTTTGTGCGCGGTGGCCGCCACCGGCGGCCAGGCTCGGCTGCAGGGCGCGCGCGCCGACCATCTGGATGCGGTGGTGGACAAGCTGCTGGCCGCGGGCGTGCAGGTGCAGCCCGACGAAGGCGGGGTGCGCGTTGCCTCGCCGGGTGCTGTGGTGCTGCGCGCGCAGAGCTTTCGCACCACCGAATATCCGGGCTTTCCCACCGACATGCAGGCGCAGTTTATGGCGCTGAACTGCGTGGCGCAGGGCCCCAGCGCCGTCACCGAAACCATCTTCGAAAACCGCTTCATGCACGTGCAAGAGCTCGTGCGGCTGGGCGCGCAGATTCGCATCGACGGGCGCACTGCGTTCGTCGAAGGTGGGCGGCGCCTGTCGGGGGCCACCGTCATGGCCACCGACCTGCGGGCCTCGGCCAGCCTGGTCATCGCTGGCCTGGTGGCCGACGGCGAAACGGTGGTCGAGCGCATCTATCATCTGGACCGCGGCTACGACCAGATGGAGCGCAAGCTGCGCGCGCTGGGCGCGGACATCGAGAGGATCGCATGAGCGCGGACACCCTGACCCTGGCCTTGTCCAAGGGCCGTATCTTCGACGAAACGTTGCCGCTGCTGCGCGCCGCCGGCATCGAGGTGCTGGAAGACCCCGAGACCTCGCGCAAGCTGATCCTGCCCACCACCCGGGCGGACGTGCGGGTGGTGCTGGTGCGGGCCACCGATGTGCCGACCTACGTCGAGTACGGCGGCGCCGACCTGGGGGTGTGCGGCAAAGACACGCTGCTGGAGCACGAGGCCGCTTCGGGTGGGCCGGGGCATGTCGGTCTGTACCAGCCGCTGGATCTGGGCATTGCGCGCTGCCGCATGAGCGTGGCGGTGCGCGAGGACTTCGACTACGCCCGTGCGGTGCGGCAGGGCGCGCGTCTGCGCGTGGCCACCAAGTACGTGGCCGTGGCGCGCGACTTCTTCGCCGGCAAGGGCGTGCACGTGGACCTGATCAAGCTCTACGGCAGCATGGAGCTGGCCCCGCTGACTGGGCTGGCCGACGCGATCGTCGATCTGGTTTCCACCGGCAACACGCTCAAGGCCAACCGGCTGGTGGAGGTCGAGCGCATCATGGATATTTCGTCACGGTTGGTGGTGCGGCCGGTGTCGCTCAAGCTCAAACGGGCGCGCCTGCAGCCGATTCTGGACGCCTTCGCGCAAGCGGTCGGACAGCGCAATGGGGGGTGACCGTCGTGGTGTCCGATGCCCGCGCGGTCGGCGATACCCCAGCGCCGCTAGGCGCCGGCGATGGCCGAGTCGCCCGATGTCGGCCATTCATCGAGGTCTGATGACGGACGCCGTACCGATGTCGCGCTGCGCTGCGACAATACGCCTATGAGCACTGACCAAGCCTTGCTGGCCCGCCCCTGGCGGCTGGATACCGCGCAACCCGACTTCGAGGCGCGCTTGGCAGCCCGCCTGCACTGGTCGGCTGAAACGGACGCGACCATCGAGCAGCGCGTGGCCGAGATCCTGGCCGACGTGCGCGCCCGCGGTGACGCAGCGGTGCTGGAGTACACGCGCCGCTTCGACGGGGTACAGGCCGAGCAGGTGGCGGAGCTGGAGCTGGACGCCGGCGCTTTGCGCGCGGCGTTCGAGGCGCTGCCTGCGGCGCAGCGCGCGGCGTTGCAGCAGGCGGCAGCGCGTATCCGCCGCTACCACGAGGCGCAGCTCGACGCCTGTGGCCGATCGTGGTCGTACCGTGACGCCGACGGCACGCTGCTGGGCCAGAAGGTGACGCCGCTGGATCGTGTTGGCATTTATGTGCCCGGTGGCAAGGCGGCCTATCCGTCGAGCGTGCTGATGAACGCCATTCCGGCCCATGTGGCGGGCGTGCCCGAGATTGTGATGGTGGTGCCCACCCCGCGCGGCGAGCGCAACCCGCTGGTGCTGGCCGCCGCGCACGTGGCCGGCGTCAGCCGCGCCTTTGCCATCGGGGGCGCGCAGGCGGTGGCGGCGCTGGCCTACGGCACCGCCACCATCCCGAAGGTCGACAAGATCACCGGCCCGGGTAACGCCTATGTGGCCAGCGCCAAGCGGCATGTCTTTGGTACCGTCGGCATCGACATGATTGCGGGGCCCAGCGAGATTTTGGTGCTGGCCGACGGCAGCACCCCACCCGACTGGGTGGCGATGGACCTGTTCAGCCAGGCCGAGCACGATGAGCTGGCGCAGTCGATCCTGCTGTGCCCGGACGGCGCCTATCTGGATGCGGTGCAGGCCGCCATCGACCGGCTGCTGCCGACTATGCCGCGCGCGGCCATCATCGCCGCTAGCCTCAACGGCCGCGGGGCCCTCATCCGCACGCGCAGCATGGAGGAGGCGTGCGCGCTAAGCAACCGCATTGCCCCGGAGCACCTGGAAATCGCCAGCCGCGAGCCGCACCGTTGGGAGCCGCTGCTGCGCCACGCGGGCGCCATTTTCCTGGGCGCCTACACCAGCGAAAGCCTGGGTGACTACTGCGCCGGTCCCAACCACGTGCTGCCCACCAGCGGCACGGCGCGCTTTTCTAGTCCGCTGGGTGTGTACGACTTCCAGAAGCGCTCCAGCCTGATCGAGGTCAGCGCCGCCGGTGCGCAGACGTTGGGTCGCATTGCCTCGGTGCTGGCGCATGGCGAGGGTCTGCAGGCGCATGCGCGCGCAGCCGAGCTGCGGCTGGATGCGGAGGGTGCGGCATGAGCGCACGGCTGCAGGCAGCGCTGCAGCGTATCCGCGACGACGTGCAGGGCATGCACGCCTACGCCATTCAGGATGCGGCTGGCCTCATCAAACTGGACGCGATGGAAAACCCCTACCCGTTGCCTGAGCCGCTGCAACGCGCGCTGGGTGAGCGGCTGGGGCGGGTCGCCATCCATCGCTATCCCGGCCCGCGCATCGACGACCTCAAGCGCGCGCTGGCGGCACACGTCGGGCTGCCCGAGGGGGCCGCGCTGATGTTGGGCAATGGGTCGGACGAGCTGATCGCGCTGCTGGCCATGGCCTGCGACCGGCCCGGCGCCGCCATCCTGGCGCCAGTGCCCGGCTTTGTGATGTACACGATGAGCGCGCAGCTGCAGGGGCTGGCCTTCCATGGTGTGCCGCTGACGCCCGATTTCGCGCTCGACGAGGCCGCCATGCTGGACGCCATTGCGCGCGTGCGGCCGGCCATCACCTACCTGGCCTACCCCAATAACCCCACCGCCAACCTGTGGGACGAGGCCGTCATGCGCCGCCTTATCGATGCCGTTGCGGCCGTCGGCGGGCTGGTGGTCATCGACGAGGCGTACCAGCCCTTTGCCAGCCGCACCTGGCTCGACGTCTGGCGCCGCGAGCGCGCGGCGCACGGGCATGTGCTGATCATGCGCACGCTGTCCAAATTCGGGCTGGCAGGGGTGCGGCTGGGCTACCTGATCGGTGAGCAGGCACTGGTGCAGCAGCTCGACAAGGTGCGCCCACCCTACAACGTCAGTGTGCTCAACGCCGAATGCGCGCTGTTTGCGCTGGAGCACGCCGAGGTCTACGCGCAGCAGGCAGCCGCCATCCGCGCCGAGCGCCAGCGCCTGTTGGCGGCGCTGGCGACGCTGCCCGGCGTGCAGCCCTACCCCAGCGAGGCCAACATGATCCTGGTGCGTGTGCCGCACGCCACACGCGCCTTTGCCGGCCTGCGCCAGCGTGGGCTGCTGGTGAAGAATGTTTCTACAATGCATCCGTTGCTGGCCAATTGCCTGCGGCTGACCGTGGGCACCCCTGCGGAAAACGACGCGCTGCTGGCGGCGTTGCCATCTTCGCTATGACCACCTTGCCTGTACTTTCCGCCGTGGCGCGTGTTGCCGACGTGCAGCGCGTCACCGCCGAAACGCAGATCCGCGTCCGTGTTGATCTGGACGGCAGCGGCCGCTCGCGCTTGGACACCGGCATCGGCTTTTTCGACCACATGCTCGACCAGATCGCCCGCCACGGGCTGATCGATCTCGACGTCGAATGCCGCGGCGACCTGCATATCGACGGCCACCACACGGTGGAAGACGTCGGCATCACGCTGGGGCAGGCGGTGGCGCGGGCGGTGGGCGACAAGCGCGGTATCCGCCGCTACGGGCACGCCTACGTGCCGCTGGATGAGGCGCTGTCGCGCGTGGTGGTGGATTTTTCCGGCCGCCCGGGGCTGCACATGGACGTGCGCTTCACGGCCGCCATGATCGGGCAGTTCGACACGCAGCTGGTGCACGAGTTCTTCCAGGGTTTCGTCAACCACGCGGGCGTGACGCTGCACATCGACAACCTCAAGGGCCACAACGCGCATCACCAGTGCGAGACGATCTTCAAGGCCTTTGCGCGCGCGCTGCGCGCGGCGTTGGAGCGCGACCCGCGGCTGGGCGACGTCGTGCCCTCCACCAAGGGCAGTCTGTGAGGCCGGTGCGCGCCGCTTGCTGACCCGTCACGATGAGTCTTCCGATCACGCGCCAGACGGTTGCCGTCGTCGATTACGGCATGGGTAACCTGCGTTCGGTGGCCCAGGCGGTCATCCACGCGGCGCTGACCACCGATCACGTCGATGTCGTCGTCACCGCCAGCCCGCAGGTGGTGCGCGACGCCCACCGCGTGGTGCTGCCCGGGCAGGGCGCCATGCCCGACTGCATGGCCGAGCTGGAGCGCAGCGGCCTGCGCACGGCCGTGCTGCACGCGGCCGCCACCAAACCGCTGTTTGGCGTCTGCGTAGGCATGCAGATGCTGCTGGAGCACTCCGAGGAAGGCGACACGCCCGGCCTTGGGCTGATTGCGGGCCGCGTGGTGCGTTTTCGCCTGGAGGGGCAGCGCCAAAGCGACGGCAGCCGCTATAAGGTGCCGCAGATGGGCTGGAACCGCGTCTGGCACCGCTTCGAGCACGGGCCGGGCGAAAACGTGCCCAGCCATCCGTTGTGGACGGGCATCCCCGACGGGAGCTACTATTATTTCGTGCACAGCTATCACGCCCACCCCGAGCATTCGGCGCACGTGGCGGGTGTGACCGAGTACGGCGTGCGCTTTGCCAGCGCCATTGCGCGCGACAACCTGTTCGCCACCCAGTTCCACCCCGAAAAGAGCGCCGCCCAGGGGCTGGCGCTGTACCGCAACTTCCTGCACTGGAACCCCTGAAGCCACCTCTGACGAGCCATGCTGCTGATTCCCGCCATCGACCTGAAAGACGGCCAGTGCGTGCGCCTCAAGCAAGGCGATATGGACCAGTCCACCGTATTTAGCGACGACCCTGCCGCCATGGCGCGCCACTGGGTGGAGCAAGGGGCCGAGCGGCTGCATCTGGTGGACCTCAACGGCGCTTTCGCGGGCAAGCCCAAGAATGAAGCCGCCATTCGCAGCATCTTGCGCGAGGTCGGCGACGAGGTCGAGGTGCAGCTCGGCGGCGGCATTCGCGACCTCGACACCATCGAGCGCTACCTGGACGCGGGGCTGCGCTACGTCATCATCGGCACCGCAGCGGTGAAAAACCCGGGCTTCCTGCACGACGCCTGTACGGCGTTCGGCGGGCACATCATCGTCGGGCTGGACGCCAAGGAGGGCAAGGTGGCCACCGATGGCTGGAGCAAGCTCACCGGGCACGAGGTGGTGGATCTGGCGCGCAAGTTCGAGGACTACGGCGTCGAGGCCATCGTCTACACCGACATTGGCCGCGACGGCATGCTCACCGGCATCAACGTCGAGGCCACCGTGCGCCTGGCGCAGGCGCTGTCCATCCCCGTTATCGCCTCCGGCGGCCTGTCGGGCCTGGACGATATCCGCCGCCTGTGCGCGGTCGAGTCCGAGGGCGTCGAAGGCGTCATCTGCGGGCGCGCCATCTACAGTGGCGACCTGGACTTCGCCGCCGCCGTGCGCCTGGTGCGCGAGGGCAGCGCCTGAGCACCATGCTGGCCAAGCGCATCATTCCGTGTCTGGACGTCACTGGCGGGCGCGTCGTCAAGGGCGTCAACTTCGTTGGCCTGCGCGACGCCGGCGATCCGGTCGAGATTGCCGCCCGCTACAACGAACAGGGCGCCGACGAGCTCACCTTCCTGGACATCACCGCCACCAGCGACGGGCGCGATCTGATCCTGCCTATCATCGAGGCGGTGGCCAGCCAGGTTTTCATCCCGCTGACCGTGGGCGGCGGCGTGCGCACGGTGGACGACGTGCGTCGGCTGCTCAACGCCGGGGCCGACAAAGTCAGCTTCAATTCGGCCGCCATCGCTAACCCACAGGTGATTCAGCAGGCTGCGGGCAAGTACGGCTCACAGTGCATCGTGGTGGCCATCGACGCCAAGCGCCGCAGCGCCGCCGAGGCGCAGCGCCCGGGCGCCGATGGCGCCCCCATCGGCCCGGGCTGGGACGTCTACTCGCACGGCGGCCGCCGGAACACGGGGCTGGATGCGGTGGCTTGGGCGCGCCAGATGGCGGCCTGCGGCGCGGGCGAAATCCTGCTGACCAGCATGGACCGCGACGGCACCCAGGCCGGCTTCGACTTGGCGCTGACGCGAGCCGTCAGCGACGCGGTGGATGTGCCGGTGATCGCCTCGGGGGGCGTGGGCACACTGGAGCACCTGGTCGAGGGCATCCGCGTCGGCGGCGCCGACGCGGTACTGGCTGCCAGTATTTTCCATTACGGCACCTACACCATCGCCCAGGCCAAGCAGCGGCTGGCCGAAGCCGGTATTGCGGTGCGGCAGTGACGGAGGCGACCATGGACTGGCTCGATCAGGTCAAGTGGGACGCGCAGGGGCTGGTGCCCGTGGTCGCGCAGGAGCAGGCTAGCGGCGACATACTGATGGTCGCCTGGATGAACCGTGAGGCCTTGCAAAAAACCGCCGAGCTGGGTCGCGCCGTCTACTACAGCCGCTCGCGCGGCCGCCTGTGGTACAAGGGAGAGGAGTCGGGCCACGTGCAGCAGGTGCACGAGATTCGCCTCGACTGCGACCACGACGTCGTGCTGCTGAAGGTGACGCAGCTCGGCCACGAACCGGGCATTGCCTGCCACACCGGACGCCACAGCTGCTTCTTCCAGCGGCTGGACGTGGCGCGCGGTGTCTGGCAGACGGTGGAGCCCGTGCTCAAAGACCCCGAGACCATCTACCGCTGAGCCATGACCAACACCCCGCCGCTGGACACCCTGCTGCGCCTGGCCGCCGTCATCGACAGCCGCAAGCCCGCTGCCGGTGGCGATCCGGACAGGAGCTATGTCGCCCGCCTGCTGCACAAGGGGCCGGACGCGTTCCTGAAAAAAATCACCGAAGAAGCCGGTGAGGTGGTGATGGCCGCCAAGGATCTGCAGCACGGCGCGGGCAGCGCGCCCGCGCTGGTGGGGGAGGTGGCCGATCTGTGGTTTCACAGCCTGATCGCGCTGGCGCACTTCGGACTGGGTCCTGCGGACGTGGTGGCCGAGCTGGCCCGCCGCGAGGGCCTGTCCGGCTTGGAGGAAAAAGCCCTGCGTCAAGCGCGCGTGCGCGAGGCCGAGGCTGCACCGCCGGCGGCGTGAAGTCGCTGGCCCGACTGTCACTGGAGTTTGACATGAGCCCACCCGACGATCCCATCGACGTCACCCCCAAGCGCGTGACCGTGGACGCGGCGCCCACGGCCGAAGCGCTGGCCAGCCTGCGCCAGCTGACGCTGGTCGTCTACATCCTGTACGCGCTGTCGTGGTTGGTCGGCATCACGGCGTTGGTGGCCATCATCATCAACTATGTCAAGCGCGCCGACGTGGCCGGCACCCTGTACGAGAGCCATTTCACATGGCAGATCCGCACCTTCTGGTGGGGGCTGCTGTGGGCGCTGCTGGGCGGCGTGACGATGGTGATCGGTGTCGGCTTTGTGATTCTGCTGGCCGCGTTCGTCTGGACCGTCTACCGCCTGGTCAAAGGGTTTTTGTACTGGAATGACCGCAAGCCGCTGCCGGTGTGACAGCGAGGTTTGCCCCGTGGCGGGTGCGGCATCGGTGCGCGCTGCGCGGCGTTGCCGCGCCAGGGCCAGCGCCTGCGCGAGCCCTGGACAACGCGGGCCGCGGCCCAGGGGCGTGGAGCCAGGCCGGCGACCGCGTGGTCTCAGACGCCCGCCCCAAGGCTACTGCCCGCTTGTTTTTCCGTCCCGGAGTCGTCATGTCTGTTGACCCTAACTGCATTTTCTGCAAAATCATTGCCGGCCAGATTCCGAGCCGCAAGGTGTATGAGGACGATGACCTGTACGCCTTCCACGACATCCACCCGTGGGCGCCGGTGCATTTTCTGCTCGTGCCCAAGGCGCACATTCCGTCGATGGCGCAGCTGACCCCGGAGCACGAGCGTCTGATGGGGCGGCTGATGGTGCTGGCGCCCCGCCTGGCGCTGGAGCAGGGCTGCCTGCCCTATCCGCAAGGGGGCTTTCGCATCGTCTGCAACACCGGCGAACACGGCGGGCAGGAGGTGCACCACCTGCACGTGCACGTCATCGGCGGTCCGCGACCGTGGCGCAAGGGGTAAGACCGCGGGCAAGCCGCGGGATGGCCCTCGAATGGGGCGCACCCATCCGTGGCAACAGCGGTGTGGCCAGTGGCGCTGCGACGGCGTGCCGGGCCCGGCGGGCGTTGTCGGTGCGTCATACCCCTGCCGGCACTTTGCGGCACAATGCGGCCCGTGTCGCCGTTCGCCGCGAACCGGCGGTGCTGCGTAGAATCAAATATCGGTATCGGGGCCGTCTGCCCCGTCGTTGGAGTCAAGCATGGGCAGTTTTTCCATTTGGCACTGGCTGGTCGTTTTGCTGATCGTCGTGCTGGTGTTCGGCACCAAGAAGCTGAAGAACCTGGGGTCTGACCTGGGCGCGGCGGTCAAGGGCTTCAAGGACGGCATGGCCCATGGCGGGTCGTCTGAATCCACCACGGCTGCCACGCCGCAGGTGACCGCCGACAAGGCGGCCGAAAAGACCACCATCGACGTCGACGCCAAGACCAAGTCGTAAGCGCCGTTTGCCGGCATGATCGACCTGGGAATCTCCAAGCTGGCCCTGATCGGGGTAGTGGCGCTGGTGGTCATTGGCCCCGAGCGGCTGCCGCGGGTAGCCCGCACGGTGGGTGCCCTGCTCGGGCGCGCGCAGCGGTACGTCGCCGAGGTCAAGGCTGAGGTCAACCGCACCATCGAGCTCGAAGAGCTCAAGCGCATGAAGGAGTCGGTCGAGCGCACCGCGCGCGAGGTCGAGTCGCAGGTCGGGTCGGCGGCGGCCGACTTCGAGCGCGAATGGTCGGAAGTGACGGCGGGGCTGCCCGGCAGCACCGCCTCGGCGCCGGCCCCCGACCTGTCGTCGATCGGCACGCCGCTGTACCCGCAATACCGCCGGCCGAAAAAGAACTTCCGCCTCAAGCGTCAGGCCATTCCGCAGTGGTACAAGGCCCGCGCGGGGTTGCGGACCCGGGCCCTGTCCGGGGCAGCGCGGGTGGCGCGCTATCGCCCCAAACTCCCTTCGCGCTGAACCATGTCCGATCCCCGTGACCCAGCCGACGAACTGGCTGGCACCGAGCAGTCTTTCGTCGCGCACCTGATGGAGCTGCGCGACCGCATTCTGTACGCGCTGGCTGGGGTGGGGGTATGCATGGCGCTGCTGGCCATCTGGCCCGGCCCCAGCGGTCTAATCGACTTTATCGCTCAGCCCATCCGCGCGCACATGCCGCCCGATGCGCGCCTCATCGCCGTCGGGGTGTTCACGCCGTTTTTCGTGCCGCTGAAGGTGCTGATGATGGCCGGGCTGCTGATGGCGCTGCCCTGGGTCATCTACCAAATCTGGGCATTTGTCGCGCCCGGCCTGTACAGCCACGAAAAACGCTTCGCGCTGCCGCTGATCGTCATTGGCAGCGCGCTGGCCTATCTGGGCATCGCATTCGTGCAGTTTTTCGTGCTGGACAAGATGTTTGCGTTTATCCAGGGCGTGACACCGGCCAGCGTCAACGCCACGCCCGACATCGCCTCGTACGTCGAGGCCATCTTGTCGCTGTACCTGGCTTTTGGGTTGGCCTTCCAGGTGCCGGTGGTGGTGATGCTGCTGGTGCGCTTCGACATGGTCAGCATCGACAAGCTCAAGTCGTTTCGCGGCTACTTCATCGTGGTGGCCTTCATCATCGCCGCCATCGTCACGCCGCCGGACGTGATTTCGCAGGTCGCGCTGGCGGTGCCGATGTGCCTGCTGTACGAGCTGGGCATCATCGGCGCGCGCTGGTTCGTGCGCGCCACCCGCGCGCCCGACGCCGAGGCGTCCGAAGGGGGCGCAGCCGACGGGCGTTGACGCGCCGCCATCCGACGCCGATCGGCACGCGCGCGGCGGCTTAGCGCGCCAGATGCTGTGGATTGGGGCGGCGGCCCGGCACTACCGTCAGGCGCTGCGTGCCGTCGCGGCGCTGGATTTCGATGTTCGTCGGCTGGCCCGGGCGCAGCGCCGCCACCGCCGCGAGCAGTCCCTGTACGTCCCGCACGGGCGTGTCGTCCACGCGGGTGATCACGTCACCCGGGCGGATGCCGGCCTGATCGGCGGGTCCTCCTTTGAGCACCCCGGTGACGATCACGCCGCGGGCGCGCGGCACCCCGAAGTGTTCGGCCAGCTCGGGGCTGAGCTCCTGTGGCTCCACGCCGATCCAGCCGCGCGTAACCGCGCCGTCGCGCACGATGGCCTCCATGACGTCGCGGGCGGTGGCCATCGGAATGGCAAAGCCGATGCCCATTGAGCCGCCCGAGCGCGAATAGATGGCGGTGTTGATACCGACCAGGTGGCCTTCGGCGTCGACCAGCGCGCCGCCTGAGTTGCCTGGGTTGATGGCGGCGTCGGTCTGGATGAAGTTCTCGAACGTATTGAGCCCCAGGTGGGTGCGGCCCAGGGCGCTGACGATGCCAGCGGTCACCGTCTGGCCGACCCCGAACGGGTTGCCGATCGCCAGCACCCGGTCGCCGATTTCCAGCGACTCCGAGCGCCCGAGCACGATCACCGGCAGGTCGGGCAGGTCGATGCGCAGCACCGCCAAGTCGGTGTCCGGATCGGTGCCGATCACCCGCGCCGGGGCCTGCCGCCCGTCACTGAGCTGCACCACGATGTCGTCTGCGCCCTCGATCACGTGGTTGTTGGTGAGGATGTAGCCCAGCGGACTGACGATCACCCCCGAACCCAGGCCGGTCTGGGGGACGAGGTCGTCGGCGTCGTTGCCAAACAGGTCGCGAAACCAGGGCTCGCCGGCATGCGGGTTGGGCGTCGTCTTGCTGGCGCTGATGCTGACCACCGCCGGTGCCGCAGCCTTGGCGGCCTGGCTAAGGCTGTTGGCCGCCACCGCGCCACCGCGCACGTCGGGGGTGACCTCGAGCACCGGCACCAGCCCGGATAGGGCCGGACGCCGGGCCAGCCAATGCGGCTTCAGTGTCGCCACCACGAACCACAGCGCCAGCAGCACGGTGACGGTCTGGGAAAACAGCAGCCAGTAGCGCTTCATGCGAATCCAAGTGGGGCGCGGCCTCAGTCACCCGGCGGCGCCGGCACCGGACCGGACGCCGCTCATGACCCTGTCCGCGTTGGGGTTGATATGGGTCAAAGACGACAGCGGTGTTTGCCGCTTCAATGGTCGCATTCGACGACCCTGGAGCAGCCACTCATGAAAGCGATTGTGGACCTTTTTTCGACCGATTACGGCCTCATGAGCCTGGGGGTGATCGCCTTCATCATCGTGATGGCCGGTTGGTTCTGGCGTTTTTTCAGCCGCAAGATGAACGAATCACGACGTTCCGCGGGCGAATCGTGACCCGCTGACCGCGCACGGCTGCGGGTGGTGCGACAATGCCGCCCATGGCGGTATTGCAGAGGCAGCACAGCGGCGATGGCGTGGCGCGCGAGACGCTGCTGGCCACACTGGACACTTGGCTGGAGCCCGGGCGCTTCCAGGACTACGGGCCCAATGGCCTGCAGGTCGAGGGTCGGGCGCGGGTGCGGCGCCTGGTCAGCGGGGTCACGGCCAGCCTGGCGCTGATCGAAGCTGCCATCGCCG
>Ga0209721_1001643_pt1 | contig 16010 bp, 13 predicted proteins | sample TshhotsprinmetaG_FD_184139 | JGI IMG/M metagenome (GOLD analysis project Ga0209721, IMG submission 184139) | Hot spring microbial communities from South Africa to study Microbial Dark Matter (Phase II) - Tshipise hot spring metaG (SPAdes)... | ecosystem: Environmental > Aquatic > Thermal springs... | reverse complement strand
TTTACCAATTAACAGAAAAATCTCCGCTTCAGGAACGGGCTTTCCAGCTCCTTGGGCTGTAGTCATGTAACTGAAAGCCCGTTTTCCTAAAACAGTATGGAGATCAGTAAGTTACTTTCTTGATAGCAGAGGAACTTCGGTTTAGAATCTACTTCGAGGGGAATTAGAAAAAGATATTCGAAAAATTAATAATAAATACAAATTGTTAGCATAAACAGGGGATCATGCAAGATGGCAGGCAACCCAATGGTTCTCTTCTATCTCGCGAAGTGGAGGAACTTCTTTTTGGCAGATTTCAATCCCAATCGGGCAACGGGGGTGAAAGTTGCATCCAGGCGGAAGGGCAATCGGGCTCGGGATCTCTCCTTTTAAAATGATTCTTTCCCGCGTGGCTTCTACCACCGGGTCTGGAATTGGCACAGCAGATAGCAGGGCTATTGTATAAGGATGTTTGGCTACTCGGTAGAGAGCGTCCCTGTTGGCCACCTCAACAATCTTTCCCAAATACATCACAGCAACCCTATGGCTGATGTGGCGGACGACGGAAAGATCGTGGGCAATGAAGAGGTAGGTGAGATGAAATTCTGTCTGGAGGTCTTCGAGGAGGTTGATGATCTGGGCCTGTATCGAGACATCGAGTGCTGAGATGGGCTCATCACAGACAATAAAACTGGGTTGGATGGAAAGGGCGCGGGCGATCCCGATTCGCTGTCGCTGGCCTCCGCTGAACTGATGAGGATACCGGTCTGCCATGGACGGGTCCAGTCCAACGATCGCCAGTAGCTCTGAGATCTTCTCCATCAAAGCCTTGCCTCTCAGTTTCGTATGGACCCGAAGGGGTTCTGCTACGATCTCTCCAGCGGTCATCCGGGGATCCAAGGAATCGAAAGGGTCCTGAAAGATAATCTGCATTCGCTGTCTAATAGAACGGAGTTCTTCATCCTTCATTTTACAAAGATTGGTACCTTCGAAATAGACCTCTCCTGATGTGGGTCGGATGAGCTGCAGAAGGCATCTCCCCAGGGTCGTCTTGCCACAACCACTTTCACCGACAAGGCCAAGGGTCTCTCCTTTTCGGATGAAAAAATTGACGCCATCTACGGCTTTGACCTCCGCGATCCTCTTCTGCCGGATGATTCCCTTGGTAATGGGAAAATACATCGAGAGATTCTTAATGTCGATCAGAATGTCGTTTGGCATCTTTAATAAACCTTTATAAGAACTCCTATCGTCATTAGTCTAACTGTCGGTTGGTCAAACGACGATCAGACTATTGGACGATGAGACTATTTGACAATATCCGCCCAGCAGGCAGTAAAGTGACTGTCACCCACTTGCCTCAATTCAGGTCTCTCCTTGGAACAGATCTCCATCCGGTAAGAACACCTTGGTAAAAAAGAACATCCAGGAGGCAGAGAGATCAAATTGGGCGGTTGTCCTTCAATCGGCACCAGCCTCTCCTTTCGGGGTTTATCAAGCCTTGGCACGGATGCAAGTAACCCTATCGTATAAGGATGTTGCGGATGGGCATAGACCTCTGTTGCTGGACCTTGCTCAACGATCCTTCCAGCATACATGACAGCCATCCGGTTGACATGTCGTGCGACCACCCCTAAGTTATGCGTAATCAAAATAACTGCAGTTCCAAGCCTTGAGGTTAGCTCCTTAACCACTTCCAGAAGTTGGGCCTGGATCGTCACATCCACGGCAGTAGTGGGCTCGTCCGCAATAAGAAGTTTCGGATTACAGCTCAGCGCCATGGCGATCATCACCCGTTGGCGCATCCCACCGCTGAACTGATGAGGGTAATCATCAATACGTCGCTCCGGGTCTGGAATGCCCACCATCTTCAATAATCTTATACTCTCCTCCCTCGCCTCCTTCTTATCCATCTTTCTGTGTAGCTCAAGGGTTTCTCCGATCTGAAGTCCGATCGTGAGCACAGGATTGAGCGAAGTCATCGGCTCCTGAAAAATCATAGCGATCTGGTTTCCCCGGATATCGCGAATCTCCTCTTCAGGGGCTTTCAGGAGGTCTTTTCCTTCAAAAAAGATCTCTCCTCCCACGATCTTTCCGGGCGGATAGGCAATGAGACGGAGGATCGAAAGGGCACTGACACTTTTTCCGCAACCGCTCTCGCCCACCAATCCCAATGTCTCTCCCTGATTGAGGTCGTAGGAAACCCCATCCACGGCCTTCACCACACCTGCATCAGTATAGAAGTAGGTTTTTAAATCTTTAACCTCAAGCAAACTCATCTATACTCACAACCTCGAAACCTGTTTCTCATCCTTCGTCCATCCTCTCTCGTCTCTTGTCCTTCTTCCCTCATCCATCATCCCTCGTCTCTCATCCCTCATCCTCTACGTCTTCAGCCTCGGATCGAGTGCATCTCTCAATCCGTCTCCCAAAAGATTAAACCCTAAAACCGTAATAAAGATCATCAGTCCTGGAAAGGTGGCCACATGGGAGGCGACTCGAATATAGAGCCTTCCTCCATTGAGCATAGCACCCCATTCGGCCGTGGGCGGGCTCACTCCCAACCCAAGAAATCCAAGCCCGGCAGCCCAGAGGATGGCCGTCGCCATGTGAAGGGTGGACTGGACAATGATCGGAGAGAGGCTGTTCGGGATGAGGTGCTGAAGAATGATTCTGAGATGGCTTGAGCCAATCGAACGAGCCGCTTCTACGTACTGCCTTGCCTTGATCGAAAGAACCGAGCCCCTTGCCAAACGGGCATAAATGGGGATGGTTGAGATTCCAACTGCAATCATCACGTTATGAAGTCCTACCCCAAGCATGGCTATCAGGAGCAACGCCAGCAATATCCCGGGAAAGGCTAACATCGTATCCACAAATCGCTGTACAATGAAGTCTACTTTTCCGCCAAAATAGCCTGAAACCACACCCACAGGAACGCCAATGAGGATGCCGATGGAAATGACGATCAGTCCGATGAGCAGAGAGATCCGTGCTCCGTAAATGATCCGGCTAAGAATGCAGCGGCCCAATTCATCCCTTCCGAGGGGATAGTCCCATGTGGGAGAAGCAAGCTTATGGGCCAGACTATGTTCAAACGGGTCATGCGGTGCAAGAAGGGGAGCAAAGAAAGCCATCAGTAGAAAGATCAAAACAATGACCAGTCCCATCATCGCCGTAATTCTTCTCGATAGGCGTCGAAATACATCCCCGAGGGGTCCCCTCTCTTGAATCTCAGGCTTTTCAATCTTCTGTTTGCTATCTACCATCGGAAATCTCAATTTAATGATACCTTATCCTCGGATCGAGATACGAATAGAGGATATCCACGATCAGATTGACGAAGATAAACAACGTAGCCACCAAAAGGACCACGCCTTGAACCACTGGATAATCTCTTGAAAGGATCGCCTCCACGAGAAGCCTTCCAATCCCTGGCCAGGCAAAGACGATCTCTGTCAGCACGGCCCCTCCCAGAAGTGTGCCAGTCTGAAGTCCGATGACTGTAACCACTGGAATGAGTGCATTCTTCAGGGCATGACGGAAAATAACGGTATTCTCTGCCAATCCCTTTGCCCTTGCCGTCCGGATGTAGTCAAGCCGGATCACTTCCAGCATGCTTGATCGGGTCATGCGTGCAATGATGGCTGTTGAATTGGCGCCAAGAGTGATGGCAGGAAGAACAAGGTGTTTAAAACTCTCAGCTCCCACGGCTGGAAACCAGCCCAATTTGATCGAAAAGAGAAGCATGAGCATCAAGCCCAACCAGAAGACCGGCATGGAAAGCCCAAAAAGTGCAATGAGCATACTCAAGTAATCAAATTTCGAATTCTGTTTCACCCCTGCAATAATCCCAGCCGTAATTCCAAACACCGTTGCCACCAAAATGCTCGCCAGGGCAAGCAGAAGCGTATTGGGGAATCGTGCCATGATCTCTTTGGTCACAGGAAGCCCTGTCCTGTTTGAGGTCCCGAGATCTCCCTTAAAAATATTTCCTATAAAGAGAAGATATTGTTTAACCGGATGTTTATCCAGCCCGAGTTGAATCCTCACCTGATCCACCACATCTTTCGTGGCATGGGGACCAGCCAAGACCACAGCAGGATCACCCGGAAGCACCCGAACAATGGTGAAGATAATCAAGGAGACCCCAAAAAGAACAGGGATCATAATGAGGAGTCTTCGGATAATGTATTGACCGGACATATTTTTGATGAAGCCTCTTAGATGATAAGAGAAAGGGCTGGCCCTTTCTCTTATCAGATTGGGGAGAAAAAGTCAGCCCCTTGAATTCATAGAACCCACGATGAGTTATTCGATCCAGGCCTCTTTTGCAATCACCCTCTCTGTGGGGTGAACAATGATGCCTTTCACATTTGCCCTCACGCCTACCATCTGCACTTCACTATGGAGGAAGAGCCATGGGGCTTCTTCATGGATGATGGTCAGCGCCTCTTTGTATAATTTCTTTCTCTCCTCAGGATTAGCCGTACTTCGTGCTCCATCCAGCAATTGATCCAGTTTCTCATTTCCATAAAAGGAAGCGTTCATCCCGACCTTCGGCCACTGCTTCGAATGGAAAAGGGTATAAAGGCCATAGTCGGCATCGCCGGTCACACAACCCCAACCGAGCATATAGATCTTATGCTCCACCTGATCTTTCTCCCTCAGGATGGAGGGGAGATAGGTTCCCCATTCCATCATCTTGATTTCCGCCTTGATCCCTACTTTCAGTAAATCGGCAGCTACCGCCGTGCAAACGGATGCATCCATGTAATATCGCCCGACGGCGGGGTGAAGGGTCGTCTCAAACCCCTTTGGAAAACCCGCTTCGGCCAGAAGTGCCTTCGCCTTTTCGATATTGTATTCATAGGTTTTGATTGGGGCATAACCGAAGATGCCTGGACTGATTGCCGCGTCGGAGACTCGTCCAACACCACCAAGCACATGTTTGACAATGGCCTCTTTATTGACCGCATAGTTGATTGCCTGTCTCACCCTCTTATCGTTAAAAGGCTCTTTGAGGCAGTTAAACCCGAGATAGATGGTTCTCACGCTGGCTGCATCCATTACAGTCAACTTCGGATTGGCTTTTAACCTTGGGATATCGAAGGGCGGGATGCGGACAGCCACATGCACCTCTCCGGTTTCCAGCGCAACCACTCTGGAGGCATCATCCGGAATGACCCGCCATGTCACTTCTTCGAGAAGCGCTTTCTTTCCCCAATAGTTATCATTCCGAGCCATGACAAACTTGTTTCCAGGAACCCATTCTTTAAACATGAAGGGACCCGTCCCGACCGGTTTTGCTACGGCTTTATCCCACGATGCTTTGAGTGATTCGGGGCTCTGGATTCCTGTTGCCTGGTGGGTCAGGTTGCTCACCAGTGCGGCAAAAGGCATCTTGGTTTTGAATTTAATGGTATAATCGTCCACAACCGTCACCGTGGAGATCGGTGCTACTAAAAATCTGTAGCGGATGGCAACTTTGGGGTCGAGCATGCGATCGAAAGTTACCTTAACCGCCTCTGCATTCAATGGGCTCCCATCATGAAATTTGATTCCTTTTCTCAATTTGAGCGTGAACTCGGTGGCATCAGCAGAGACCTCCCACTTCTCAGCAAGCCTCGGCACAATCTCGCCTTTCGGGGTGAGCTCGAGAAGCGTCTCCACCATATGGTCTAAAATCGTGAAAGTAGGAGCATCCAATGCAAAGTGGTTATCCATGGTCAGGGCATCTGTTCCCGAGGCAACGATCAGTTTCTGGGGAACCTTTGGTTTAGGTTTGGCTGCCGCAGGCTTCGGCTTTTCCGCGGGTTTGGCTTTTACCTCAGCAGGTTTGGTCTGGGCAGATGGCATCTCTAACAACCCCATGGTGAGGTAAAAGAAGAAGCCCAGTGCAAGGAAAACAACAAGTCCTGTAATACTTTTCTTTCTAATTTTCTTCATCATTTTCACTCCTCCTCCTTAGAATCTGAATGATTACTCGGAAATGGACTTCAAACTTTTCACTTTTAACGCCAAACTTTTATTCCTTCACACCCTCTCTTGTAAGCGATGATCTCTCCATTTCCTCAAATGAAAAAGATTTAAGTGGCTAATATTTACAAAAAATACCCCTTAAAGTCAAATTATTTTTTATCTGCCCTTTTTACCCTTCAGAAAGCCCTGCTGTTTGCCTATGGAAAGATTAGCTTCTAAGGGAATAAAAAGAGTAGTTAAGCAAAATGTTCAGAGGATGGGTTGGAAAGACGGTGAATCAGTGCGTGATATTCATGCCATATCTCCTCAGGCATTCGTTTCCCGAAGCGTATTAAGAACTCTTTGATGTCCTGAAGCTCGGATTCCCATTCTTCTGGATGGACTTCAAACAACTTCTCCAAGTTTTCGGCCGGGAGATTAAGTCCCTCCAATTCCAAATCTTTAACAAAAGGAACAAGGCCAAGGGGGGTCTCTTTGGCCTCTGTCCGATGATGGACCCGATCCACAATCCATTTTAATACCCGGATATTATCACCAAACCCTGGCCATAGAAACCCATTCTGACCATCTAATCTGAACCAATTCACAGAAAATATCTTTGGAGGATGGGTTAATCTCTTTCCCATGTCCAGCCAGTGCCTGAAATAATCACCCATGTTATATCCGCAAAAGGGAAGCATGGCCATGGGGTCTCGTCTTAAGACACCGACCTGATGAATGGCTGCAGCCGTGGTCTCAGAGCCTGTTCTGGTACCGATAAATACACCATGTTGCCAGTTGAAAGCCTCTTTCACCAGAGGAATCAGGTTCGACCTTCTTCCACCTAAAATGATCGCTGAGATGGGAACCCCTTTGGGTTGGTCGAAATCCTTTGAGAGCATTGGGGAGTTGTAGATGGATACTGTGAAACGGGCATTGGGGTGGGCGGCCAGACCATTTCCAGAAGGTTGATGGGGCTTTCCCTGCCAGTTGATCAGATTCTTGGGGGCGGGAACACCCATTCCTTCCCACCAGGGTTGGTTCGTATCTGCATCCAGTCCTGTATTCGTAAAAAGGGTTGGATAAAAATGAGAGGCTTTCAATGTCAGCATCATATTGGGATTGGTTTTCATCGAAGTTCCTGGGGCAACGCCGAAAAGGCCAATTTCTGGATTGATCGCATAGAGACGTCCATCTGGTCCAACGTTTAGCCATGCGATATCATCCCCCAGGGTCCATACCCTGTATCCGGGCAAGGTGGATTCCAACATGGCTAGATTGGTCTTGCCGCAGGCAGAAGGCATGGCCGCTGTCACATAGGTGGTTTGGCCCTGGGGATCTTCAATCCCTATGATCACCATATGTTCTGCCAGCCATCCCTGCTGAAATCCAAGCCACGAAGCAATTCTGAGAGAAAAACACTTCTTACCAAGCAGGGCATTTCCTCCGTAACCCGAACCAATGCTCCAGACAAGATGCTCGTCAGGAAAGTGCATGATGAATCGTCTGCTCGGATCGAAATCGCCTACGGAGTGGATTCCTTTAACAAAGTCGTCGCTACGACCGATCTTCTCAATGACCTTCTTCCCCATCCGGGTCATAATCCTCATGCTCACAGCCACATAAGAGACATCGGTAAGCTGTATACACGCTCTTGCGTATGGAGAGTCAGGATGCCCCATCATATAGGGCAGAACATACATGGTTCTTCCCCGCATGCAGCCTCGGGACAATTGGGTCAGGAGGTTTTTGGCTTCTTTCGGATCCATCCAGTTGTTATTGGGGCCTGCTGTTTCTTGGTCGGGATGGCAGACATAAGTCAAATGTTCTGTGCGTGCCACATCCGTGGGATGACTGCGATGGAGATAGCTGTTTGGATAGGTCTTCTGACAAAGCTCGTAGAAGATGTTATGCTCCCCAATCTTTTCTTCCTTCATCCCGATTTCGATCAGTTTTCTCGCTTCATCTTCCGACCCATCGCACCAGTAGATCCTATCCGGTTGGGTGAGAGCGGCCTGCTGCTCAACCCATGTTTCAAGCGGAGTCGCCATTATTAAAATCCCCCTCAAATATATTTTACTGCAACCATGGTCTTGCCATCGCTCAATGTATCAGCTATCAGACAAACTATGAATAAATCGAGCACACCACCCTTTGGGCAACGCACTTTATGTCATCGGTTAGTCTATGTTCTATATCAGAAATGGAGGGAGCCGTCAACTCGTTTTAATTCCAGTTCGATTCGGGCAGATCTTTCGGCAGAGGTTACAGGTATAAAGGGAATATCCCTTTTGGGTGATGGATTGTGAACTCCCTCTGCACTTCTTCTGGTCAACCGCCACTCCGTCAAGAGCGCCTACAGGGCAGCTGTTTAAGCATATCTCGCAACCATCGCCACATGAAGAGTATTCGGCTATGGGATCTTCAACAAGGGGAATATCAACTAACACCGCTCCCAGAGTGATCAGGTTTCCATATTGATCGTTGATTAAAAGGGTACTCTTGCCCAAAACCCCCAAACCGGCAAAGTAACCAATATGCTTGAGAGACATCAGGCCTCTGCCTTCCCGTTTTTCCTCATTCCAGTGCTCATAGAGTTCGTTCGGGATTGGAACAGCCGTCACGCCCTGATCTTCCAAACGGAGAGTGAGCCAATAAGCCACCCTCAAGACTTCCTGTAGGGTAACGGAGCTTGCAAATGTGTAGGGCACAGGACTCTTCGCAGAAAATACGCCATCAGGGAACCGTTTTGCATAGGCAATCACTGTTTGGGCACCTAAAAAAATATCCTTTGGTCTAAACCCCGCTGGCGCCTCATCGAACCTCTGAACAGAGGCAATCCCCACTAAATCTGCTCCTACATCCGTCGCCATTCTCTTCACTTTCTGTGAAGTTATCATCTTTAGGCTTCTATGCACTCATATATTTGATATAATTTTTGCTCGCCACCTTTTTGAAGATTTCTTTATCTTCATCTCCCAAAAACCGCTTCATAAATTGAAGTGCTGTTCCGATCCTTTCCGGTTGGCCGATCAGCGCATCGCTGCCAAAAAGGATCCTATTCTGATATTGTTCAATAAAGCTTTTATAGGCAGCCGGATCTTTCATCATAAACGAGGTCAATGAGGACATATCCGTGTAGCAATTGGGATATCGCTCTAACAGACGAGAGATCGCCTTTCTTGAATATCCAAAATGGGGAATATTGAAATGAATTTTGGAGAAACTTCGGACCATTTCTTCGACAAAATCTCCGTATCTTCTCAAATCGGCATGCATCAGAATGGGCATATTCAAGGAGGATGCTTGTTCAATGATTAATGAGGTGATCTGCTCCGATTGCTTGCAGGTTCGACCAAAAGCTTTTTCCATTCCTCCAATTCTAAATTCCTTATCTTCCTCTGGAACATAAAGAAGCTTAATGCCTTTAAACCCTTTCTGCTTGTATCTTTTAATCTTCTCTTTGATACGCTCCGATATGAAACGAGCGTCCAAAAAAGGGGTGATCTTCAGCCGATGGGGTAAGTTGATCACCTCAAATGGGTCTTTCTGATTCTCAAGAGTCTTCCGAGTCACATGGGAATGATAGGCTCCGGGTATCATCTTCAGGCAGGTTTCAACTTTAGAGGGATACTCACTGATGACCAGAATGTTGATCCCAGCAAAACCAACCTTTTCCAAAAACCCGATCTTTTGGTGAAGTTCGCTTAACGAACAGTCATAAAAGAAATGGAGATGGGCATCATAATAAGTAGTCATTTTCAACAGTCTCCTATATGAGCTAATTTTTTCATTCTACCCCATATTGGCGGCGGTAGGAAAGGATGTAATTTTTCACATCCTTCTTCGTTTTATAGATTCCGAAATGACCCTCGCACAGAATATCGGCCTCGAGATCGAGTAATTTTTTTGTGGAACGATCCCAATCATGGAGATTTGAGCCGAATTCCTCAAGAAGGGGACCATGAAGATCCTGAGCAAAAAGGATCCTCTTCCCATTGCGGTCCAAATAGATACAGATGGATCCTGGTGTATGACCCGGGGTGTGGAGATAATGGATCTTCTGCCCTCCGATTTCCAAAACTTCCTCGGGAAGACTGAATTTGACATCAACGGGGGTAGGCGGAAAAGAGGTCTGATACCAGGTTGCTGCAGTCAGAACCTGATCGCCCCTTTCCAGAGGAGGGGCATCTAATTGATGAATGTAGGTTCTGAGGCCAAACCTTTTCTTAAGCTCTGGAACGCCTCCAATATGATCAATATGACAGTGGGTGAGAAGAACCTTATTCAGGTTCTTACAATCTAACCCTAAACTTTGAACATTATGAATAACCTTATCAACACTCCATCCTGCGCCTGTATCAATTAAGATGAGTTCCCCCAGATTCAACAGATAGATGCACCCATCGCGACCATCGGTGATATCAGGCCCTCCCACAATAAAAATATCTTTGACGATCTCATAGGGTTTCATCTCGCAACCTCCGTTCTCATCCTCTCTTTCAACCTTTTGAAATCTGTTAAAGTAAATCCCTCCCACTGGCAAGGAAAGATCGTGTTGTTATGAAACAAAGGCTCACCTTCGATATCGAATGGAGAGAATTTCTTTGCCTTTTCAAAAAGTGGTGTCTGGGGAATGGGTGAATATTCCACAAGGATTGGCCTTGCACCTGCCTCTCTGACAAAGGCAATGGAGTCCTCCACCTCTCCTACCCTCTGCCCGGGTAATCCTGCTATAAGATAGACTCCAATCTCCTCGCCCGAATACCCTGCCTTCTTTAAGTGTTTGACCGCCTGGATGAATTCCTGGTTGCTAACCTTTCCTCCTGTTTCGATCTGCATTGCCTCGTCTGAAGTTTCAAAACCGAGCCGAATCGTTCTGAATCCTCCCTGAAAAAGCAAGGCGGCCACCTCCTCATCTATCTCTTTTAGATGAAGCGCATTGGGCGTGTGAAAATGGCAGTGAATTCCCTTTTTAACCACCTCTCTCATCAAGGGAATAAAATGTTTTGATGGTTCAATAAGAAGGGCATCATCATAAAAGGCGATATTCTTTACCTGATAGTGATCTGTCCAGTATTCAATCTCCCCCACCACCCTCATAGGATCCCGCCTTTTAAAACCCTTAGATAAAATGGGAGAGGCACAGTAGGAACAATTGAATGGGCATCCTCTGGAGGTGGTAAGACATACATAATTGAGTTGAGTATAAAGGTCGAAAGCAGGATAGGGTAATTCTCCAGTTATGAGTTTTGAGTTCGCCTCTCCCGAATCGGTTCTATTCGGGGACGTTCTGAGTGGGAAACCAGTTAAATCTGAAATCCGTTCAACCGCTTCCTGCTCATTTCGACTTTTCAACACTATATCTGCTCCGGAATGCTTTTTGGCGTGATCATAACAGAGAGTTGCATAAATTCCACCCAGAACAACCGGGACTTTTTTAAAGAATTTTTTTGTAATTTCAATAACTTTAAAGACACCTGGATACCAGTAAGTCATTCCCGAGGTAATCCCTATAAGGTCTGGTTTTTCTTCAAGCAATAACAGTCTTTTCGACAATATTTCTTCTGGAATTCCATATTGGCAGTAATATCGTGGGATCGTTTTAAAGAAATCAGGTTTCTCGATCTTTGTCTTAAAAAAGTTTCCGTCTCCGTATCTTTTTGTCTTGCTATAAAAATCGAGGCAGTCAATCAGGGTGACCCGAAAACCATTCTCTCTCAAAAGGCTGGCAATATAAAGAAGGCCGAGTGGTTTAATCCAGAAATTATAAGCAGCAAAATCCGTAATCCAGGGATTAATCAGGAGAATATGAGGAGGGTTCATCATTAATGAACGCCTTTAACTTTTAAACTGATGGTATGATCCAAGGCGCCAACATCATCTATCCGTATTTTCCTTGGTATGAGGAACTCTTTACCAGTATTTGGCTTGTTTTTCAAGTTAACCCTAATATGGCAAAAATTTCGATCAAACGGATATAGACAGGCTGTTCGGAAAGGCTTCAAGGCCAAATCTTTTGCAAGTCAACCCAATCATCTCCTTGACCTGCCTTAATTCACTCAAAATGAATCCTTGGTTTCCAGAAAAATCTCGCATCAACAGCTTATAATAAAAATGAATAGGTGATCCCGTTTTGCAAAGGAGGCCACTCCCACAGAAACTTTAGAAGTCTGTGGGAGCGGCCGGGTAAGGGTCTGATGCCGGGCCCGCACCTACGGGCTGAGGCGGCGGGTGAGTGTATTGTTGGTCTTGTCGGTTTCGGGAATGCGGTTGCCTTCATCTACGACAACCGTGATGTCTGCCGCTTCGCGCATCACGTGATCGCTCGTCCAGACTACACTTCCGCCCGCCTGTTTGAGCGCGCCTGTGGGGTCAAGGAAGGCAAGCGGTATGTAGGCCCAGCCACGGCCGTTCATCAAAAGGCGAATCTGAACTGCCGGATTTGCACGGTAAAGATCAGGTGAAATCCCTGCTCCTCGGTTTTCGACGCGCACGGCAACTCGCCTGCGGTTGTCAAGAAAGATATCGGACACGACCAAGTCTGGCATTCCGCCGCCCTGCTGCACCGTACCGCCAGCTTCGGTCGAGCCACCCTCTGAGCCGCGTTTAGCACGCTTTCCTGGCTCGGCAGAAGCTGTGGAGACTGTGCGTGGCGTGAGGCTTTCGCGCCTTCTGTTGTTTTGCTTGTCGGGCTCGGCCACTATGTCGTCTGCGTCAATCACGGCCATGACACGTGCGGGCTGGGAGAGATGGATTTCCGTCCGATAGGTGACGGGCTGCCCCTTATACACGAGGTTGTATTTCGGGTCCACCTCGGCAAGCGGCACCGAGGCCTCCTTCTTTCCGTTCACCTCTACCTCCAGGCGGATCACCCGCTCGCCCTCGCGGCTGTAGCGCACCGGATGCAGCTTCCCCGGCCCGCGGTTGGCCACGGTCACCAGCACGCGGTTGTCGGGATCGATCTGGATCCGCTCGACGGCGAGATCGGGTTTGCGATCATAGGCCGCCTCGAGATCCGGTTCTACCTCCCAGACCTCGCCGGGAAAGGTGATCAGGACACTGCCATAGAATTCGCCGCTCGAAGCGTTTCGGAGCATGACCAGGTATCTCCCCTCAGTCTTCCGCAGCTCCTTGTCGTCCACGTCATGGACGAGGGGGGTCTTTTCATTGAGTTTCTGGCTTCCGTGGTACCAGCCTGGCTTATCGTCCCGGTCCAGAAGCTTGTCGATTTTCTTGCGGAGCCACTCACCCGCCTCTTTGCAGAGCCGAAGCGTCGGGTGGTAGTTCATCATCGCGTTGTCCAGGATCGCATGGCGGATCTTATTCCACGTGGAGGGGTCGACCTTCTCGAAGATCCGTGCATCAACGAGCCAGAGCCTGGGAAATTCCCCGGAACCGGACACAGAGCCCGTGGGGTCGATATAGACCCGAATCCGGCCCGGCCTAGTCACCTCGAAGGGAATGTAAAGATCATAACGATCCTCCTTCTTTCCGGCGAGCAGCTTGAATTTTTTGTGCACCCTTGCGCCGGAAGCCAGATCGTCCGCATATAGCCAAGAAGCAGGCGGAACGAAAATAGAAAAAGCAAATCCAATCAGTACCAAAAGAACAAACCTTTTCATCTAATCCTCCCATATTGTGAAATTTATAACTTAATTATATAACTAAAACTTCCTCCCAATGCAACTTTTAGTTGGCAAAGCAATCAAAAAATAATAGATAATAGGGGTCACCCAAATCTTTTCAAGAACTTCAAGGATCGGTCAGATTCATCTTCGACAGTTATTTTGCTTTGGAAAAATTTACATTCAATGAAATCGATAACTTAACAGTTTTCAATCTGTGATTTCTTCAAAATGTAGTGCCATACAGAAAGGGCATAGGGGGGGTCACCCATTAAAAGGCACCTGTCAAGAGAAAAGGGGACTGGACTTTCCCCAGAATTTTGGATCAGAGATAGGTAAGTTATTGGAAGGACAAAGATAGTGAAAGCAAAAGATGTGGAAACGAAGGTTCCTCCTGTGGTAGAAGAGTTTTAGGCAAGAATTTTGAGGAAACTCTTGTCAAGATATTGATTGACAAGAATTAAAAACCTTCCCTCTGACGAAGAGATACTTCTGGGTTCCCCTCTCCAGCCGAGCGGTTTTTGAAAAACTTCGATCTGCGTGGCCGTGTCTTTCAGATTTACTGTTTCAATAATTTCTCCACCCCATATCACGCTTTTCCCCTTGAAGGCCTCTGGATGATGGCGGATTTGACTTAAGGCGATGGGGGGGTGGGACTGAACTCTTAAATCCTTTGAAATGACATGGGCGCATCCGGAAAGGAGAAAGGTGAAGAAGAGCACACTCCATAAACCTGACTGTTTCATCTCTTTCCCTCCTAAGTAATTTTAAACTATTTGGGCAAAGGGAGCAATAAATCGTTTGGTTTGGAAGAGTAGAAGCTTGAAGGGATGTGAGAAATAAAAATCAGGTGATGTTCAGGATGGTGTAGTTTTTAGTACCGCCTGGAGTTTTCACTGCCACCTCATCGTCTACCTCTTTCCCGATGAGAGCTTTACCGAGAGGGGAGGCGATTGAAATTTTACCCGAAGGGATATCCGATTCATCCGGGCCCACGATCTGGTAAGTGACCTTCTCTCCATTATCACAATTTTCCAGGGTGACGGTTGAGCCAAAACCCACCTTACCATCATTGGAAGGGAGATGATCCATGATTTCTGCATTCGCTAATTTTTGTTCAATCTCCCGGATCTTTGTTTCAACAAAGGATTGGCGCTCTTTGGCGGCAACATATTCTGCATTTTCGCTTAGGTCTCCATGCGCCCGAGCCTCTTCAATGGCTTTAATGACCTGTGGACGAACAACCTTTTTAAGGTTGACCAACTCTTTATGAAGTTGATTATATCCGTCTCGTGTAATTGGAATTCTCATCATCCGATCCGTGTTTTCGTTACCAATTAATATAGCCAACCCAAATGAGCTTTGTCAACGAAGCCTCTATTAGAGACCAAACGAAAAGAATAAAAGGCCCGCCCTCGTGCGGGCCTTTTACCTAACAAACGATATCATTCAGATGAGATTATAAATTGATATTGGAGTACTTTTTCCAGGGTCTGGCGACCTGTTTGTTTTCGAGAATCTGAAGCGAGGTGCAGATATACCTTCTTGTGTCATGGGGCATGATGACATCATCCACACAGCCTCTTTCAGCCGCCTGATAGGGATGCTCCAATTTCACCCTGTAATCTTCAATCAATTTCTTTGCGGTCTCCTTTGGGTCAGGAGCGGCCTTAATCTCCTTAGCGAAGATGACGCTCGCCGCTGTATCGGCACCCACAATGTTAATTCTGGCTGAGGGCCAGGCAAAGCAGAGGTCGGCCCCGATGCTTTTATCGAGCATGGCATAGTGTGCTCCAGCATAAGATTTGCCGATAATGACAGCGATCAAGGGCACGGTTGCTTCTGCCCAGGCGAATAGGGTTTTTGCTCCATGTCGTAGGATTCCTTTCCACTCCTGAGGTGAACCGATCCAGAACCCCGGGCAGTCTACAAAGGTGACGAGGGGAATGTTGAAAAGGTCGCAAAAACGAACAAATCTGGCCAGTTTGTCAGCTGCATCGTAGTCAAGACCTCCCATGAGTACCTTGGGCTGGTTGGCCACTATCCCAGCGACCTTTCCATTGAAACGGGCAAATCCGACGATGAGATTGCGTGCAAAATAACGATGGATTTCAAAGAAACTTCCCTGATCAACAACCTTGTGGATAAGGGGATACATGTCATAGGGTACCCTCAATTGAAGATCAGGGATGAAGTCATTCAGCTCAGGTATTTGACGATTTGGATCATCTCCTGTTTCAAGGATCGGGGGTTTTTCTTTATTATTCGATGGGAAATAAGAGAGGAGTTTCCTCGCCAATTCGATGCACTCCTTGTCATCTTCTCCAACGATATGTGTACCGCCGGATTTGACAGCATGGGCCTGCCAGCCTGCCAATTCCTCAAGGCTGATATCCTCTCCTGTTTGTGTTTTGACAAAGGCAGGGCCTGCAATTCCCATAA
>Ga0209721_1001641_pt1 | contig 16029 bp, 12 predicted proteins | sample TshhotsprinmetaG_FD_184139 | JGI IMG/M metagenome (GOLD analysis project Ga0209721, IMG submission 184139) | Hot spring microbial communities from South Africa to study Microbial Dark Matter (Phase II) - Tshipise hot spring metaG (SPAdes)... | ecosystem: Environmental > Aquatic > Thermal springs... | reverse complement strand
AGTGGAATTTCGGGCCTATCGGGGCATCAGCGGCGGATCGCAGGTCATGGCGACCTATGAGTTTGCCAACCTGGAAGATTGGACGCGCTGGTATGCCTATGAGGACTGCCAGAAGGTCCTGAGCGAGCTCTACACGCTGGCTCAGAATGTGAAGACCGAGATCTGGTGGCCATCGCCGACCGCGCCCACACCCATTCGCCCCGGAAAGTAAGCCGATAGCGCACAACCCTTGCGCGGGGTGTAAAAGCCCTGCGCAAGGGTCACCCGCCCAACAGTTGGTTCATCTTGGACAATGAGCGCCTGTTCTGCGAGCGGGAGTTATCGGGCGAGGAAGCCATCCAGGCAGCCCTGGAAGGGATGAAGTTGTTTCTCATCAAGGCTATCTACCCGGTGGGGCGCATCAATCCCGTGTGGCTCGCCCGATAGCATCGCCGTGCATGTCCAGCTCGCCATAAAGCATTGCCGAAATTGGGCTGAAAGGAGTATATCCGGTGACCACTGACCTTAAACTGCTTTGGCTCCGCCGCGTCCTCTTTGTAAAGGCCCTCCTCACCCTTTTTGCGTGGGGGTTGCCTGCCCTCCTTGGGCCTTCATCTCTTCTCGCCATCCTGGGAGTTCCCATTCCTGAAGACCCCATCTACCTCAGGCTCTTCGGAGGGGCTTGTACGGCCTTTGGCGTCGCCTACTGGTTTGCATACCGAGACCCTGTGCGCAACGTGGCGATTGTGAAGGCAGGGCTTGTGGACAACGGCTTGATCACGCTGGTGATCCTCCTCCTTGGGCTGGCTGGCAGGATGTCCAGTGTCTTCATCTGGCTCTCCGGCCTTCTGACAGGGCTGTTTTTTCTATTGTTCCTGGTCCTTATGCCCAGGCAGGGGCAGCACGTGGCGAGATGACCGCCCGATGGGATCGCCCAGCCGCCTTTATGAACGCAAAAAGGCCCCGCACCCCATCACTCCGTCTCTCCTGGCCCTGAGCCGCGCCCTGATGCTGGACGCAGGGGAGATAGAGGCACTGGCAATTATGGCAGAGACGCCGCAAGCCCTTTTTCTGACGGATGATGCGGCAGCCCGACTGGCAGCGGAAGAACTGGGGTATCGGGTGCGCGGAAGTATCGGCATTTTGCTTCGGGCGATCCGGCGCGGCAGACTGATGGCCGCCGAAGCAGTACTCGCTTGAAAGCCATCCCCCAGCGCTCCTCACTGTATATCCGTCCCGCCCTGCTGGAGGAGATCATTGCCCGGGTGGAACAGGAATATGGGCTGAAGTAACTCCGGAAGCCCGGATCTTGCGCCGGTGGAACGGTTACGGTGAGCGGATTCCGGAGAGTCCGGGTAGCCTCCAGAGGAAGGACGGTGTTTCCAGCCGTTCGGGAAAACATTGCGGCGGGCGGCCATTCGGCCGCCCGCCGCAAATCTACCATTCCCCGTTTCCCTGTGAGCGTACGTCTGCGCTCCTGTACGGGACGCCTGCTTGCTTTACGAACCGGTCTCCCCTGGCCACCAGCCGGATCACGCCGAGGAGGATCCCGAAGATCGGAGCCAGCAGGAGCAGCCACATCATCCTGCCCGGCCTGCCGGAAAGGGCCTTACCGTTGATTCTCGCGCCATGAACCGTTCCCAGAAACTATCACCTCCTTCCATCCACGTCCATCATCTCCGGCAGAACTGCGGGCCTGCGTTATTGGTTTAGAGGGCTGGGCAGGCTTGAACACTTCTGATGCTTCCCGATTTATCTTCCAGAGTAGAATCAGTGCGACGATAGAGGGCGCAGCCAGCAGGCCTACCACAACAGCGACTGTCAGTAACCAGTATCGGAGTCCTTCCAGTTCCTGCTGTTGTGCTGCGAGACTTGCTTCTTTTTGACGTAACATTTGCTCCCACCCAGCCAGTTCCTGTGCCCGACGGGTCAGCCTTTCCCCCTGTTCGGCCAATTCCTTTTCCCGCTCGGCCAGCCCTGCCTCTCGTTCGGCCAATCGCTTCTCCCACTCGGCCAGCCTTGCCTCCCACTCGGCCAGTTCCTGTGCCCGTTGTTCCATTGCATCTGTCCCTTCATTCAGTCCCTCTTCCGGCTGCACTTCAGCTTCATCCGCTGGTCAGTGCGGTGACCGTTTTGCTGATTGTGGTGCTGATGGTGGGAAACCTCCCCTCCGCTTTATAGATGCGCCGCTCCCCAGAAAGGATTTGCTGTGCAACTCCTTTGCGGTCTATGCACTTGCACTGCGACGAGAAAGGAGTATAATCTCTATCAGAAAACAAAAACGCCTCGCGGCTTCCCAGCAGCCCGAGGCATTGGCCGAGGCGGCGAGGCGGACCGCCTGGCAGAAAAGATTCTGCCACAAGGCCTGCCAACCGTCAAGGCCGGAAGGTGGGCTTTTTTGTTGTTACAGACACCGGTATCTCCGAAAAGCCCCGGCGAGGGGCATCACCGCTCTCCTCCGGGGCGACTTGCTGCTGGATGAAAATCCGACTTTTTCCGCAGCCTCAATGGGAGAGGGAGAGGGGTTGGGGGAGAGGGTGAGGTTTCCCCCTCAACCCAACAGGCTGAACAGTTACGCGGGAGGTTGGGCCTTTAGCGCCCCCTCGTCCCCCTGGCCCTCTTGCTCCCCCGCCGCGGTGGGGGAGCAAGAGGGTCAGTAGGCAAGTGAGCAAAATGCGGAAGGGGTTTCGGGGCGGGCGGCCGAAGGCCGCCCGCCCCGAAACCCCACAGATACCCCCTCCCCCGGGAATAGCCGTGCGGGGCGGCGAAGCCGCCCCGCACGGCTATTCCAGCAAAATCCGCGCATCCAGAATGCTGTACCCGTCCTCGTGGACGCGAACCGGATTCAGGTCAATTTCCCTGATCTGCGGATACTGGGCGGCGAACCGGGATACCTGGACCAGCAATTGCACCAGACTCGCGATGTCTTTCGCTTTCTCGCCGCGCAGACCCTGCAACAGGCGATAGGCCCGGGTCTCCCGGATCATATCCCGCGCGACCTCTTCATCAAACGGCGCGACGCGAAAACTCACGTCTTTGAACAGTTCCACAAATACGCCGCCCAGGCCGAACATGATTGTGGGGCCAAACTGGGCATCGCGCACCATCCCGATAATCACTTCGGTGCCCGGCGGCGCCATCGGTACGACCAGCACGCCGTGGATATCCGCCCCGACCACCGCCCGCCGCACATCCTCTATGAGACGGTCATATCCCTGCCCTACCGCTTCGTCGCCCTGGAGGTGGAGTTTGACCCCACCAACATCGCTCTTGTGGATGACCTGGGGCGAAACCACTTTGAGCGCGACGGGGCCGTTCATTTCCCGCGCGGCGCGCTGTGCCTCTTCCCGGGTGCGCGCCAGAACGTGCGGCATCGCCGCGATACCGTGGTCGCGGAGAAACTCCAGCGCCTCGGGCTCCAGGAGGTGCCGCCCTTCTGCAACGGCGCGGTCCAGAATGGGATGATTGGCAGTCGGCACATCAACAAACGGTTGCCCTGCGCGGAACGTCGCTTCGGTCAACATCGCCAGGGCGCGCACGGCCTCATCGGGCGTGTCAAACGTGGGAATGCCGTTCTCTTCCAGATACCGGCGCGTCTCGTCCATCGCCGCATTGACGGTGAAACACGTTGCGACCGGTTTGTCAAATTCCTTAATGACCGGCACTATGGCTTGAGCGACGTCCATTGCGGGCTTGAACGTGGGGGGGATGCTGTTCAGCACCACCATATCCACATTGGGGTCGGAAAGGACGAGGCGCAACGCCTCACCGATTTCCCGGGGCATCGCGGCGGCGGACATGTCCACATACCCGTTCGGCTTACAGACCATCGCCATCGGTGGCAGCGAGGTGGTCAGTTTCTGACAGGTCTCCGGGGTCATCGGCGCCAGTTTCAGCACGCCGCCAGCCTCCACCTCGTCTGTGCTGATAACCCCCATGCCGCCCGCTTCGGTGAGGATGCAGACCCGACGGCCGCGCGGCCTGGGCAGCATGGAGATCGCTTTCGCGCCGGCGATCAGATCGCGCATCGTGCTGGCGCGCACGGCGCCGCACTGTTTGAACGCGCCGCTGTACACGGCATCGGTACCGGCAAGGGTGCCGGTGTGCGAGAGCGTCGCCCGGGCGCCGATCTCGGTGCGGCCCACCTTGAGCACGAGCACCGGTTTCTTCCGGGTGACCTGACTGACGACGCGCATGAACCCCCGACCGTCCCGGACTCCTTCCAGATAAACCAGAATAACTCCAATTCTGGGATCGTTGCCGTAGTCCTCTATCAATTCCACATTGGACACGTCGCACATATTGCCGACGTGGGCGAACCGCGCGAAGCCCAGCGGCCTGGGCTGGCTGAGGGCCAGCGTTACCAGTGAGCCGCCCAGCGCGCCGCTCTGGGTGATGTAACCGATGTTGCCGGGGATGAGGCTGACCCCTGGATGGAAGCCGGTGACGAGTTTCGTCTCCGGGTTCATAATCCCGATGCAATTCGGTCCGAACACCCGGATACCGGCGCGCCGGGCGATCTCGGCCAGTTGCCGTTGCGCCTCCGCGTTTTCCGGGATCGCCGTTTCGGCGAACCCGCCGGAGAGGACCACAGCGCCTTTGATGTCGCCGCGCAGCGCGGCTTCCTCCATCACAGTGATCGCTGCTCGGCCCGGCAAACTGACCACAATGAGATCCAGCGGTCCCTCAATCTCGCTGATAGAGCGGTAACACGGGAGGCCGAGAATTTCCTCCTCGTTGGGGTTGACCGGGTAAATCTTGCCCAGGTATCCGACGGAAAGCAGCGTCCGCACGACCTGGTGCCCTGCTTTAAGAGGGTCTTTAGATGCACCGACGACGGCGACCGAGCGCGCTTCAAAAATCTCACACAGAGATGCAGCCATAGGAAGTTGGTCCTCGCGGTGGATTCTGGGAGTAAGTGTTCGGAATCAACGCGTGCTGAGAAAAGGGCAAGGACAAGCCTCGCCCTACAAGGGTTTTGGCGCTGGCGGCCGAAGGCCGCCAGCGCCAAAACCTGCCATCAAGCGGCCCGCTTCCTTGCCGGTAGTTCTTCCCCGCATTTACTGCCCGGTGAAAACCGGTGCCCGTTTTTCCACGAACGCCCGCATCCCTTCCGCGCGGTCCGCTGTCGCGTGCACTTCGCTGGCAAGGTCTACCTCCAGCGCCAGCCCCTCCTCCAGCGGCAGTCGCTCCGCTGCCAGAATCGCCGCCTTGGCCCTGGCGACGGCGATCGGCGCCCGGGACGCGATGCGCTCCGCCATCTGACGCGCCGTCTGCATCAGTTGCGTCGGCGCCACGACGCGGTTCACCAGCCCCATCCGCGCCGCCTCTTCCGCGCTGATCAGGTCGCCGGTGAAGATGAGTTCGGACGCGACCCCGCGTCCTGCCAGCCGCGGCGTGCGCTGCGTGCCGCCCAGCCCGGGCATAATCCCCAGACCGACTTCGGGGAGCCCCAGACGCGCGTCGGACGAGGCGATGCGGATGTCGCATGCCAGCGCCAGTTCCAGCCCGCCGCCCAGGGCGAACCCGTTGATCGCGGCGATGACGGGCTGGGGCAACGTCTCAATATCGCGCAGAACCCCTTGCCCGAACTCGGTGAACTCGCGGATCGCGGCAGGGTCATCGGCCAGCGCTTGCATTTCCTTGATGTCCGCACCGGCGATGAACGCATTGCCTTCACCGGTAATGATGACGACGCGCACCGCGCCGTTGGCGCGCACCTGTGCAAGCGCGTCCTTCAATTCCTGCAGCACTTTCCGGTTGAGCGCGTTCAACGCTTCGGGGCGGCTCATCATAATAGTCGCGATCGCGCCGTCTATGGACAGGCGCACCTGGCGCAGGGGCCATGGCTGACCGCTGGCTGCCTGCTTTTTGAGCAGGTCGGGAATGAAACCCGGGTATTTTTCTTCCAGGGGTTTCATCAACTCCAGCACGCGTTCCAGCCCGAGGTCGTTCATCATGGCGAAGGGGCCCTTATTCCAGCGCAGGCCGACCGTCGCGCCGCGGTCCACGTCCTCTATCGTCGCCACGCCTTCTTCCACGACCCGCGCCGCGACGCTGCACACCACAGCGATCAGCCGCTCCGCGACGGCCTGCTTGCGGGCCGGGTCCACCTCGCCCGACAGGTCCCACAACTGGCCCGATTCGTAGAGTTCGCGCAGCGCCTTTGCCGGTGTGTAGAACTCGCCGATGGACTGGGTGAGCGAAACCGCGGCATGGTACGCCAGGGGCACTCCCGAGACGTTGATCAGTTTGAACGGCCCCATCGTGACCCCAAACGTCTCGCAGGCTGCCGCGTCAATCGTCGGGATGTTCGCCACCCCTTCGTCCAGCATGCGGATGGATTCGTTGTACCAGGCGATGAAGAAGCGATTGACGGCGAACCCCGGCGAGTCCAGCACAAGGATCGGCAGTTTGCCCGTCAGGCGGCCGAAGTTCAACAGCGTCTCAATGACTTCGGGCGCGGTGTCTCTGGCGCGGACAACCTCCAGCAGTTTGTTAATGACCGGTGGGAAGAAATAGTGCAGTCCGGCGAACAGGTGCGGGCGCTTCGTCAACGCCGCGAAGTCGGCGACGCGAAACGACGAGGTGTTGGTGGCGAAAATCGCGCTGGGCTTGCAGATTTGATCCAGTTCGGCAAACAGGGTTTTCTTGGCCTCAAAGTCTTCGGTGATGGCTTCAATCACCAGGTCGCAGTCTGCCATATCGGACAAATCTGTCGTCCCCCGGATGCGCGCCCATACCTCATCACGGCGCTGAGGCGTCATTTTGCCCCTTTCCACACCTTTGGCCATGAAATCGCGAATCCGTTCCAGGCCTTTTTCCAGCAGTTCCGGGGTCGGCTCGCGCACAATGACGTCAAAACCGCCTTCTGCAACCGTCTGCGCGATGCCCGACCCCATCAACCCGCAACCGACGACTCCGACTTTTTTGATCTCCATCGTGCTTCCTCCGTAGGAATTCTGGTGAGTATAGGGGAGGAAGGGATAGGGTCTACAGGCGTTGGCGAGGCAGCGACTGAAAATCCCCTCTCCCCTGAATAGCCCGGTCGCAAGGGCGATGCCCGATCACCCCACTGTGAACACCAGGGCGGCCCCGGAATCGCCCGCCGCGCAACCCGCTACCAGTCCGTAACCGCCGCCCCTCAGAACCAGTTCTTCAATCAGTTCAATTGCCAGTCTCATCGTGGTGGGCCCCTGCGGGTGTCCCCAAATCAGGGAACACCCGTAGTTGTTGAATATTTTGTCGTCAATCCCCAACCCTTTCCCCATAACGATATCATTGACGGAAAACGGGTTATGAGTCTTGACCGCCGTAAGGTCGGACACCGCGATGCCCGCCTCTTTCAGAGCCCGCATCGCTGCCGGGATCGGCGCCTCCGGCATATACCCCTTTTCAGACCGCGCGAACCCGTAAGAGACGATCTGGACGGTGATGGACCGGTCGGCGGAGAGTTCATCCGCTCTCTCTTTTGTGGTGACGATCATACCGGCATTGCCGTCGGCCGGATGGGTCTGGGCAGCGAAAGTCAATATGGAATCCGGAGAGACGGGCTTCAGTGCCGCCAGTCCCTCTGGGGTGCAGGGGATAATCCCCTCATCCTCCGCCACGACGACGGTTTCCTTTCGGGAAATCCGGACTTCCAGGGGGAGCATGTAGCTCTTCTGGAACTTACGGTCCTCTGCCAGTGCGTCCAGGTATTTGAGATAGCGATTGAGGACCAGGGCGTCGGACTCTTCCCGGGTGATGCCGTATTTCCTGGCGATGTTGTTGGCAGTACCCAGCGGGCCGGTATCCGCAACGGGGTCCAGGTTGAACCCGTCCGTCATCCAACTCTCAAAATGCGGCTTTCCGCCGAGGCCCGCGGGGTTCGGCCAGAGGATATTGGGGCCGTTGGATGTTCGGTCGGCGGTGACGACCAGCACATTGGCGTTGCATCCTGCCTCAACGAGAGATGCGGCGTGGTAGAGGCACACTGTGGAGGTCGCACACGCCTGGGAGATTCGGGGACCGCTGAGTTGGGGATTGCCCATCCGCGTGGCGAGATAGGGGACGTCAAAAAACCATTGTGGCTGGGGGACCGTTGCGCCGTAAATCAGGCCGTCAAAGATATCCGGCATGATCCCGCGCAGTTCAAAGAACCGTTTCGTTGCCGCCGCGGCCAGTTCCGTGGCATTCTGATTTTGCAGTGATCCCTGCCAGCGGCAAAAAGGCGAGCACCAGTATCCTTTGTAAGGAATAAATGCGCTCCTGAACATTTTCGCTCCTTGTGGGGTGGGGGTTTCTTCTGTCGGGTAACTCTTGTCGCCTAAATGATCCCCGCTTCCTTCAGTTTCTTCAGTTTGCGGGGGCCGAAACCCATATACTTGAGGTAAATGTACTCGTTGTCGTAGCCCACGGGGCGGCACACCCACTTGACCCTGGGGGGTGTTTCCGTCAGTTTGTACTGGGCCTGGGCGACGATGATCTCGCCGTATACGGGGTCTTCAACGGGGGTGAAAATTCCCCGATCTATCCAGTTGGGGTCGTGCATGGCCTCCCAGGGAGAACAGACGGGCGCCACGACCGGCGTGATGGGGGCCAGGCGGCCCTTTTTGGCGTATTCCACGGACATCCGCACCAGTTCCTCGTTGGTGTACTTGCGCGTTTCCGCGAAGACCCGTTCCGCCCATTTCAATTGCTCCTCTTTTGCCGAGAAATCCGCCAGGTCGGTCCAGTTCGCCGCACCCCACTCGTCCCATTTCCCCAGCATATCGGCGAATGCCTGCCACATTTCCAGCCGCAAGCCGCCCAGGAAGACGGCGCCGTCTCTGGTCGGCGCGAAGCAATACAGCCAGCCGCCGATGTTCAGGCTGCCGAAGCGTTCGCTGACGATTCCCGCCCCCTGATACCAGATCGCCGCCCAGTCCTCCAGAGAGGCATACGACTCCGCTGAGGCAAGGTCCAGCGCCTGTCCCTCTCCGGTCAACTCGCGCCAGTGCAGGGCTGCCAGGATGCCGACCGCCATAAATGTCCCCGCCTGGGCCCAGCCGATCCAGGGACCGGCCTTAGTGGGAACGGCCCACGGGCACTCGTCGTAGGTCTTGCCCTCCGGCAGCATCTCTCCGTTGTCGTACTGATTTCCCGACCGGGCCTGGATGACGTTGTCGTAGTCCGCCCCCCATCTGTGGCTCATCGGCCCGAACTGTCCGTATGCCGTGATGGAGGCAAAGATCAGGCGGGGATTGATCTCTTTCAGCACCTCGTAACCGACGCCCCACTCATCCATCACCCCCGGCGGGTAGGTTTCAATCAGTACATCCGCCTGCGCCGCAAGGCCCTTGAGGATTTCCCTGGCTTCGGGTTTCTTCAGGTTCAGGGTGATGTGGAACTTGTTTCTCCCCTCGGATAGATAGTTGAGCCCCTCGCCTTTGTACAGGATACCGTAGGGGGTGCATTTTCGGATGAAGTCGCCCTCCGGGGGTTCTATTCTCAGGACCTCGGCGCCGAATTCGGCCAGCAGCGAAGAGCAGTAGCATCCCGCAAAACTCTTGTAACTCAGGTCCAGCACGGTGATATCGTCCAGGGCCTCGGGCCTGGTCCGCGCGATTCTTGGGTCGTCTCGCTCCCTGATCCACTCCTCCCACGGTTGCTCCATCTCCGTCATATTCCCCTCCTCAAGTGATATCTATTCGGGTCTAACCATAATCAGGCCGGCCTTGCCATCCCAGTCCGGAGGTGGTCGGCGCCCGCGAATCTCTGCCCATTTGCCCACGGCCCCGCGTTCGTACAATTGCCGAATTTCACTTTCCGTCTTGCCCAGGATGTGTGTCAGGACGTATTCGTTATCAAAGCCCACGGGCCGGACCGTCCAGAGCACCCGCGGCGGTGTCCTGGTCATCATCACGGGGAATTCGTAATCCAGGAACTCGCCGATGAGAGGATCATCCAATTCCTTGACGAAGCCGCGCTCCCGGGAGTGCTCATTCTCCAGCACATCCTTGATCGTGTAGACGCGCGAGGCGACAAAACCGTACTTGTCGGCCAGACCTTCAATCTCTTCCGCGGTCCTGGTTCTGGCCCATTCCGCAATAATTCCGAGGATTTCGGTGGCGTTTTCCTCCTGGAGGCGGGTCAGGTGGTCTTTGAATCGGGGATCATCGGCCAGTTCCGGTCTGCCCATCGCGGTACACAGACCCCGGAACTCCTCTGTATCCGGGGCGGCGATTGCCACGAACGTATCATCCGCACAGCGGAAGGTGTCGGCGGGACATATGGATACGTCCCGGTTCCCCGCTGGCATAGCCGTCTTGCCGGTGATCTGCTGGTAGGGCCAGACCCAGGACATGGTCCGCATAATGGTCTCACTCTGGGACAGTTCAATGTATTGTCCCTTCCCGGTCCTGTCCCGGTAATGAAGAGCGGCCAGAACGGCCACTTCGCCCAGCAACGCGCCGTAACTATCGCAGATATATAAGCGGTTTTTCAGCGGCGGCTGTCCGGGGAAGCGGGACATCCATGCGTATCCAGACATAGCCTGAGCCGCGCCGTCGTTGCTGGGGCGGTTCTCCCGGGCATACTGGCCCCACTGGCCGAAACCTGTTTTGGAGATGTAGATGATACGGGGGTTAATTTCCCGGATTTGCCGGTAGCCGATGTTCCACCGTTCCATGACCCCTGGCCGGAGATTTTCTTCAATGATATCGGCTTGGGCAGCCAGTTCCAGGAACAGTTTCTGGCCCTCCGGCTTATGCAAATCCAGGCCCAGCCAGTACTTGTTGGGGTTGGGCCGGATGAGAGAGGTGGGCTGGTCTTCCCTGAACCAGTAGCCAAAAGGGACCAGGCTGCGCAGCGTATCTCCCAGCGGGGGCATTTCGCATTTGATGACCTCTGCGCCCAGCCTGGACAGGAACCCCGGCCCGGAGGGGCCCAGCAGAAGGGTGCATACTTCCAGCACCCGAATGCCCTTCAGAGGCAACGGTTTGGAGTGCTTGGTCTCTTTGTAATTCTGCCAGGTGCTTTCTCCCACGGTAATCATCCTCCCTTCTCTGGAATGCCTCCGGCTGGATGCCGGTCGCCTCAGGCCACGGGCATAGAAGAAGATACAGCGGATGACTTGCGAGCAGGCCGACCGCTGCCCAGTTCACCGTCGCCTGCTAACCACTACCCTTTCTCCCCGCCTTCGGGCAGTTTGGGCCCAGAAGACCAAACTTCAGGGAAACGGGGAGTGCGAAAGGGGCAGTTGTCCTCCGGACGAGGAATTGGGGCGTCACAACGGACCATTCGCCCGGACGGTTATCGGAAAGGCAACTATTCACCAGGAAGAAGCCCTCACCCCCGGCCGGGGTTTGCGGGGCGGCGGCAAAGCCGCCGCCCCGCAAACCCCTATTTTCTCCCCCTCCCCGCCGAGAGCGGACGAATCGTCCGCCCTCGGATGAAACAGCGACGATTATCAGCCAAACAGGCTGAATAGTTACTCGGAAAGTTCTGTTTCCGGCCCGTTTTCGGGCTTTGAGGGTGCAGCCAGTAGTGCACAGGCGATGGCGGGTGGTATAAACGGATTCATTGAGCAGTCTATCGCCGATGTTCTTTGCGCGGAGGGGGCAATTTCTTACATGTCGGTTCCGCTCAATGTGCGCCCGGAAATGGTGTGGGCGACTTCCTTAAGAGCACCGGCGATCTCTGGAATAACTTCCATGGTTAAGCGGGATGCGGGACCAACAACACCAATCGCGGCTTCTGCATACCCATCAACGGCAAGAACAGGGGCTGCGACCGCGCGAAAACCGATTTCCATCTCTTCGTTATCAACGGCATATCCGTTTTGACGAATGCACTCCAGTTCCGCGCACAAATCCGCTGGCGAAGTGATGGTCCGGGGGGTGTACGAGCGAAGGGGGTCCTGCAGGACCCGGTCCACAACATCCGGGGATTGGAATGCCAGTATCACTTTTCCGCTGGCGGTGGAGTGGAGGGGCAGACGCCGACCCACTACCGGGCCGATGGCTAAAGACCGCCCGCTGTGAATTACCTCAATGTACAGAACCCGATCCCTATCCAGCAAGCCCAGATCGCAGGTCTCCCGGAACTGCTCTACCAGTTGGCGCATATAAGGCAGGGCGATCTGGCGCAGGTTCATACGCCCCAAAGCCCCCAGCCCCAGTTCAATGACTCGTCGCCCCAGGCGGAATCGCTCCCCGTCGGGCGAGCGCTCCACAAACCCGTTCTCCAGCAGCGTCATCAGTATCCGGTGGACCGTTGCCTTCTGGAGTTTCGTGATGCGGGCGATCTCGGTCACGCCGCGCTCGGGGTGCTGGCTATCAAAGGTCATCAGAATTTGTATCGCCCGTTCAATGGCTCGTACGGTGTAGATGCTTGGCATTGCAATCCCCTATTGCGCCGCAGTCTGTCTTGAGGAATGAAACTATGTGTCATAAGACAATACCATTATATCACATCTACGTTTTTTGTCAAGTAAGTATTCTCTATATCTCTATAGGAGTTACGGCCTCAGGTTGTTTCCTTACTTACAAAGGATGCCCACGGGGGGGAATCCCTATATGGCGTCCCCCTGGGGGGACGATGTGCTGCTGCTGGTCTGTAGGGTGACGCACGCGTTGTTATCGGGTCGGCGAAGACCGACCATCGGCCAGAGGCCCCCAGGGATGACTTCAACGGCCTTGTCAAACCGCCCGGCGGCGACTATAATTATCCAGGCGCTGCTGCCGCCCATCCCTGACCCGATGCCCCGCCATCGTGAGCCGACGGTAAAGCAGCCTGCGGAATCCACCCGCCGACACAATCCCTCTGCATTCCGCGATTCTCAAGATTACGGAGATGCCTGATGAAACAAACCGAATTAATCGCCTACCTGGACGACTACCTGCGCGTCCGGGAAATAGAAGATACTTCCCAAAACGGCCTGCAGGTAGAAGGGCCTGGGGAGGTCAGAAAAGTGGCCCTCGCGGTGGATGCCTGCCAGGTCGCCTTTGAGCGGGCCGTCGCCGAGAAGGCCCAGTTGCTGATTGTCCATCACGGCCTTTTCTGGGAGAAACCCGCGCGCCTGGTCGGGCCGCTCTTCCGGCGGGTCCGGACGCTCATCCTGGGCGGCTGCGGCCTCTACGCCGCCCATCTGCCGCTGGACGCCCACCCCGAAGTGGGCAACAACGCCGAACTGGCCCGCCTGCTGGGCCTCCAGAACACCTATCCCTTCAGCCGCTACCACGGGATAGACATCGGCATCGCCGGTACGCTGGAGCCGCCGCTGCCCATCCCCATCCTCATCGGGCGGCTGATCCAGGCGCTGAACATGCCACCGATCCGCGTCCTGGCCCACGGCCCGGCCGAGGCCCGTCGCGTCGGCGTCATCTCCGGCGGCGCGGCGATGATGATCGGTCAGGTCGCTGAGGCGGGCCTGGATACCTTCATCACCGGCGAGACCAGCCACTCCCACTTCCATCAGGCTGCGGAGGAAAGGCTGAACGTCCTCTTCGCCGGGCACTATGCCACCGAGTCGGTGGGGTTGAAGGCCCTGGCCCGCCATCTGGAGGAGAAATTCGGCCTGGAGACGGTGTTTCTGGATGTTCCCACCGGGATGTGATGACGTAATGCGTAAAACGTATTGCGTAAAACGTAATGCGTAAGGGATTCGGAATTCTCTGCCTGCTGCTTGTCCTTTTTTCTCTGGGGACGGGGTATCCCGCCCCCGCGCGTGCCCAGAACGAGCGTCTGGTCCTGGCCTTCTACTACGCCTGGTACGACCAGAACACCTGGCAGAAACCCCTCTCCGACCAGCCCGCCCAACCGTACGCCTCCGCCGATCCCGCTGCCATAGAACGTCACGTCTCCTGGGCGAAGGGGGCCGGGATAGACGGATTCGTCCAGTCCTGGTACGGCCCCTGGACCCAGAACAACCAGACCGAGACCAATTTCGCCGCCCTGCTGGATATCGCCGCGCGGTATAGGTTCTCCGCCGCAGTGGACCTGGAACTGACCAGTCCTTTCATCCACTCCGAAGCGGACGTGGTCACCGCGCTGCGCCATCTGCTGACCGTCCACGCTGCTCATCCGGCCTACCTGCGCGTGGGCGGCCGACCGGTGATCTTCTTCTGGCGTCAGCAGCGCTACCCGCTGGCGACCTGGCAGGCCATCCGGCAGCAGGTGGACCCCGACCGCCAGAGCATCTGGATCGCCGAGGGGACGGACCTCTCGTACCTGGGAGTGTTTGACGGCAACCATCTCTACAGCGTCGCCTGGGACCCGGCGCCGGAGGGGGTGCTGACCCGCTGGGGGAGACGCGTGCGGGATTGGAGCGCCCGGAACGGCCGTTTTGCCTACTGGGTGGCGACGGTGATGCCCGGATACGACGACCGGGTGACCGGCCGGGCCGATGCCTTCGTCCGCGACCGCGCCGGTGGGGAGTACTACCGCCGCTGCTGGCAGGGGGCGGTGAGCAGCGGGGCGGATTGGGTCATCATCACCAGTTTCAACGAGTGGATGGAGGGCACCCAGATTGAGCCCAGCGTGGGGTATGGGGATTTCTACCTGAACCTGACCCGCGAACTGGCGGGGGCGTACCGGACTGCCCAGATTCCGCCTACCCCTATCTCCTCGCCCACGCCCCCTCCGACCGCTTCCCCACCGCCGTCGGAAGGCGGAGCGACTTCGCCATCTGCTGCCGGGCAGAGGATCCCGTTCTCTCCGACCCCTTCGGTAACCCCCACACCGACCGCCACGCCCACAGCGACCCGGACGCCATCTCCTGCGGCGACCGCTGTTCCTTCCCCGACGCCATCCTCCACGGCGACGCCTGCCCCCTCCCCGACCGTTTCTCCGACGCCACCTCCGGCGGCCGGAGTGTTCGCTGGTCTGGTTGGGGCGCTCTGGGGTCACTCCGGTCTGATCGCCATCGCGCTGGCTGGGCTGCTGGCTGTGGGCCAGGCCCTCCGTCGGCGCCGCGCCCTGTCGCGGGGCCGGTAGAGCATTCGGACGGGGGCGGGCGGCGGCGAAGCCGCCGCCCGCCCCCGTCTCATCCCCCATCAGAACAGAATCTCTTTCGGCTCAATCCGCTCCAGCCACCCCGTATCCGTCAGGTCCAGACGCAGGGGCGTCAGCGATATCCAGCCGTGTTCCACCGCCCAGCGGTCGGTGTTCTCTTCCGGGTCGGTCAGCGGGCGGGCCGAGAACCAGTAATGGGGACGGCCCATCGGGTCGGCGCCGGGGATGACCTCGCCGCTATAGGCCCGCACCGACTGACGCGTCCAGCGAATGCCGCAGGGGTTCGGGGGCAGGTTCACGTTGACCAGGCACAACCCCGGCAGCGAGAGGAGCAGGCGCACTACCTGCTCCATATACGGAATCAGCGGCTGGAAGTTCGGCCCATCGGCGGTCAGCACCGTGCTGAAAGCCGCCGCGCGCACTCCCAGGAGCACCGCCTGCTTGGCTGCAGCAACCGTCCCCGAGTGCCAGATGTCGTGTCCCAGATTGCTCCCCAGGTTGACTCCGGAGAGGACGAGGTCGGCCCCGTCCCAGTGATGCAGCCCCAGCGCAACACAGTCGGCGGGGGTGCCGTTCACCCGGTAGGCTTCAAAGGGCCCCAGCGGTGTGCGGTGGTACTGCAGAGGCCGCAAAATCGTGATCGCATGCCCCATTGCCGATTGCTCCACGTCGGGGGCGACCACCCGCACCTGACCGAAGCGCGAGGCGACTTCGGCCAGGGCCAGCAGTCCCGGGCTGAAAATCCCGTCGTCGTTTGTCACAAGGATGCGCATTCCCTTCCTCCGGTTGTGCAGAAGTGGTGAGCCTGTCACTGCGTTCCCATTTTACACGATGTGCTGGAGATTCACCAGAGGTAATTGCTCGCCGCAGGTCTTTTCCCCCTTCTCCCCCGCTGCGGCGGGGGAGAAGGGAGCCAGGGGGATGAGGGGGCGCTCCAGGCCAGACCCTGCCTGCACGAGGTCTGGATGTGAGCCGAAAGTGTCAGGTGGCTAATTTTCAGACCAGAGTCGCAGAGGACGCAGAGAAATTCTTTCTTGTAGATACCACCAGAGGAGAAAAGAGTTTGCGGGCGCA
>Ga0209721_1001640_pt1 | contig 16031 bp, 18 predicted proteins | sample TshhotsprinmetaG_FD_184139 | JGI IMG/M metagenome (GOLD analysis project Ga0209721, IMG submission 184139) | Hot spring microbial communities from South Africa to study Microbial Dark Matter (Phase II) - Tshipise hot spring metaG (SPAdes)... | ecosystem: Environmental > Aquatic > Thermal springs... | reverse complement strand
ATGGCAGCGCCTATCCGCCTCGAGCCACCCCGGACTTTGAGGTGCAGAACTCCCTCGAGCAGCTAGCCAACAACGGGCGCGACCTGCCCCTCGAGAAGGCCCTGGAAGCGTTGGGAGTTAAGCCGGCCAACCGGTGATGCCCGGCGTTTCTCCGCGCCCGAATTAGCGACGCTGCCGTATCTGAATGAACTGCTCCCAGGCCTGCGGGCCTTCGGGGTAGCCCCGGTTTGCAATACCGTACACGCCCTGGATTTTGCAGGGGATGGCACCCTGCTGAGCGGCGCCGCCGACTCCACCCTTCGGCTCTGGAGTATCCAGACCGGAACAACCAAAAGGGCGCTGCAAGGGCATCGCGACCAGGTCTGGTCGGCTCGCTTCGTCCAGATGGCCTGCGGATTGTGGCTGCAGGTGTGGGACTGGCAGGGAGGGCGAAAGGTGCTCGAGTTCCGTGCCCACGAATCACGCCTGACCGGTTTGGTCTGGGGCCGCGATGGCCGCACCCTGATCAGCAGCAGTAGCGATGAGAGCCTGGCCTGGTGGGTTTTGCGTCACGGGCTTCGTGCGGCCACTGTATGGCCTGGTCCCCCGATGGGTCGCGGGCGGTGGGGAGTGGAACCCTGCGGCAAGGGGGCAGTGTTGCGCTGTTCAGGCCGTAGGCGAGAGTGATACTACAGACACAACCCTGTGCCCTACAGGCGATTGAGCGTTGGGGTTCGATCGGCCTTTCGGCGCAGCATACCGGATTCAAATAGATACTCGTTCGAAGCTTCAGCCCCACCAGATCTTGCCATACGGGCGCACCTCGCTGCCGGGAAATGCTTGTTGCAGACGTTCCTGCAAAAACTGCCCCGCCGGAGGCAGAAGCCCGTTGCAGTGCTGGTTTACATAAACAAAAATGTACCGGGGTGGACGTGGTGATTGGCTAAACACCAGCACCCCTGCGTACTCGGGGAAGACCTTCTCGAAAGCGGCCAGGATGCCCTCGAGCCGGGCGCTTGCCTCGGGGAGTACTTCTTCGGTGGAGGGCCGGACCCAAAGGGCCACGATCTTGAGCGCATTCATCGGCCAGCCCTTTGCTGCCAGACCGGCACTCCTCGCAGCAGCTCGGCCAGTTTTTGGACCCCTTCGGCCAGTCGCGGCCCCGGACGGCCCAGATAGGCCTCCTCGAGGGCAAACACCTGCCCATTCTTAAGTGCAGGAATCTCCAGCTTACGGCCCAAAACCACCTCCGGGCGTAGTTTTTTCACTCCACACCACGAGACAGTAATCAGATCGGGCTGGGCTGCTTCGATCTCGGCGGGGGTGAGGGGTTTGGAGCGCACCTCGAGGTGCGCAAAGGCATTTTCGGCCCCCAGCACCTGCAGCATCTGGGTTACCCAGCTGTGCCGGCCCGCTGCGATGATGGGCCGGGGCCACCACTCCACCATGACCCTGGGGGGGCGCACCCAGTTCGGCAGCGAGCCCCTGGCCTGGGCAATCACCCAGCGCATGGCCCGCACCACGTGCCGGCCTTGCTGCTCCACCCCCAGCAGGCCAGCCACTCGGGTTATATCGTCGAAGACGTCCTGTAAGGTCTGGGGGTCGAGCACCACGTGGGGGATTCGCCGCTGGGCCAGGCCCTCCACCACCCGCTCCATCCCCGGCACGCTCAGGCTGGCCAGCACCAGGTCGGGCTTCAGGGCCTGCACCTTGTCCAGGTCAATCTGCAGGTCTGGCCCCACCCGGGGAATCTGGGCTACCTCGGCGGGAAAGTCTGAGTGGCTATCCACGCCCACCAGCTGCTCCAGGCAGCCCAGGGCCCAGACGATCTCGGTGTTGGAGCAGGTCAGGCTAACCAGTCGCATGGGCAGTACGTTTGCAGACGGCAGGCACCACAGGCTAGCGGCGCTTCTTGACCAGCCACCTCTCCTCGGAAAACCCCTCGCGCCGGTTTACGGCACGGGCCAGGGTGAAAAGCAGATCCGACAACCGGTTGAGAAAGCGCATGGCCTCGAGGTTCACCTCCTCGTGGCGCATCAGCTCGACCACCCGGCGCTCGGCCCGGCGGGTTATGGTGCGGGCTAGGTGTAAGGCTGCAGCGGCGGGGTGCCCGCCAGGGTGGATGAAGCCGGTGAATGGAGGGGCTTCTTCCTGGTAGCGGTCAATCAGGGCTTCCAGCTTTTCCACGTCCTGGCCATCCATGCGGGCCAGATTGCGCTCGTAGGGGCCGCCGGGGCGGGTAGCAAGGTCGGCCCCTAGGTCGAATAGGGCGTTCTGGAGGTACTCGAGGTCGGCGTGCATGTCAGCATGCACCGAAGGCAGGGCTGCCCGGGCCAGGCCGATGGCGCTGTTGGCTTCGTCCACGGTGCCATAGGCTTCGACCCGGGGGTGGTCTTTGCCCACCCGGTCGGCCCCATACAAACCGGTCTCGCCCTGGTCACCGGTTTTAGTGTAAATCTTCATGGCTCTATTTAACAACGCCGCCACACAAATGAGCCAGGCCGCCACACAAATGAGCCAGGGTCAACAGAGGCTAGCGGCCCGGGCTGGCTCCACACCGAAGCCCAGGAGCCATTCGAGAGGGCAGCCCGCACGTGGCTCTAGCCTTCCAAGCAGGCCCTGAGCCTGGATGTACTATGGCCTCATGCGCAGGGGCAGCGTGTTGGCAATCCTGGAAGAGCGCCTGGCAGGGCTATGCGAGCGCTACCCGATCCGAAGCCTCTACTTGTTTGGCTCCACCGCCCGCGACGATGCCGATGCGGGTAGCGATGTGGATTTTCTGGTGCGTTTGGAGCAACCTACTTACGAACACTACATAGGCCTCAAGCACGAGCTAGAAGACCTGCTGGGCAGCAAGGTAGACCTGGTGAGCGCCAAAAAGTGCCCGCCGACCTGCGCCCGCATATCGAGGCCGAGGCAATTCAGTTGGTATGAGGGTGCATATGCGCGATCCCAGTATCCCCAACCCACACCTGCTGCCCAAAGTCCATCTGGAGCAGATGAAACAGGCTGCCCAGCGCGTGCTGGACTACACCGCCGGGATGGATTTTGCCGATTTTTCCAGAGACGGTCGCACGCAAGAGGCTGTCCGCTATAATCTGAACCAGCTGGGTGTAATTGCCGCTGCCATGCACAAAAACGTGCGCGAGCAAGTGGGTTTAGACTGGCGCAGCATCCTGGACCTACCCGAGGTCGTGAGCCGCCTGCATTTTGGCATCCAGGATGAGATACTTTGGGATCTGATCCAGCGTACCCTGCCGTACTGGCTGGTAGTGCTCGAGGAGGCCCTGGAGCAGCCCGGCCAATGAACGGTGCATGCCCGATAAGACCCCGTTCCGAGATGTTTTTGCTGAGTTGAAGCAGCCGATGCCGCGTTACCTGAAAGTTTTTTTCTGCCATGCGGCCCTGATGGGGTGGGCCCTGGGCCAAAGCATCTGTACACCGCCTGCGGGAGGTAGCTCGCTAGGCCGCCCGGTCACTGGCTATACAGCCCCAGGCCTCGAGCCCTACGACCGGGTTATGAACCGGCTGATGGACCGTTACCAGATTCCCGGCGCTGCACTGGCGGTGGCCAAGGATGGGCGGCTGGTGCTTTCCAGAGGCTATGGCTGGGCTGATGTGCAAGCCAAAGAGCCCGTTCAGCCCAACTCGCTTTTTCGGCTGGCCAGCCTGACCAAGCCCCTCACCGCCGTGGCGGTGTTGCACCTGGGCGAGAGCCTGGTATTCAGGGGGGTTTATCCCAATCTGAATAATTTTTTGAATGAAAAGGCCTTCAACTTTGTCAGTATTCAGCCCTACCGCGGCCAGGTGGCCGACCCACGCCTAAAGAGCATCACCCTGCGCGACCTTCTACAGCATTCCGCAGGCTGGAATCGCAACTGGGCCGGTGACCCCATGTTCCGCCCGACGCTTAGCGATGTGGCCCGGGTCATGCAACGGCCCGAGAGCCTGAGCAGCCGCGAGCTGATTGGCTACATGATGAGCCAGCGCCTGCAGTTTGCTCCTGGCAGTCGTTCGGCCTATTCCAACCTGGGCTATGCGCTGCTGGGCCGGGTCATCGAGACCATCAGCGGTCAGAGCTACGAAGCCTACCTGCGTGAGATGCTGCAGCAGATGGGCATTTACAGCGTGCGGGTAGGTAAAACCCGCCTGCAAGACCGTCTGCCGGGCGAGGTGCGCTATTACGATTTTCCGAAGGCGCCCCTGACCCAATCGGTAGTGGATGGGGCTTTGGTCCACCGGCCCTACGGCGAGTTCTACCTCGAGGCCCACGATGCAAACGGCGGTCTGGTGGGCTCCGCGCCCGACCTGGTGCGCTTTGTGGTGGTGTTGGAGGGTTTGCGCAGCCTGGCTTCTCCTCTCTCCCGCGAGGCTCTGGAGGAAATGTTCCGCCGCCCCAACCTGCCTCAATACGCCCAGACCCCGCGTTACTACGCCCTGGGCTGGGGGGTGCGGGTGCCCCAGACCCAACCCGCCAGCACCGGCAGCCCGGTAGGGCGCACCGGCCAGGGGAGCAACGAAGCCGGTAACCCGTCGCAAAAGCAACCCCTGGTGCGGACCCTGCCCTTCGACCAGCTCGAGTGGAGCCACGACGGGGCCTTTGCCGGTACCCGCACCCTGCTCTTGCGCCTGCCGGACGGGGTGGTGATGGCTGCCCTCTTCAATAGCCGCCCCTGGAACGACTGGAGCTTCGTCGCCGAGCTGCGAAAGGGGCTCGAGAACGCTACCCGGCTGGTCCAGCGCTGGCCCGACTACGACTGTTTCCAGTAGCCCGCTTCAGCAAAGCATCCTCATTCAAGACGATAGACTAGCCTCATGTATCGCTGGCTTTTTGCTTTCCTCACTTTGTGTTCTCTCACATTGGCCCAAAGCACCCATACCGTCCAGCCCGGCGAAACCCTATACCGCATTGCCAAGCGCTACAACACCAGTGTGGAGGCTTTACAGCTGCTCAACAACATCGCCGACCCAAGCCAGCTCCGCGTAGGGCAGGTCTTGAGAGTGAGCGGACAGCCAGCGGTCGTGCTCAATCGGCTAACCCTGGCTCCTGCTCCTATTCAGACCCTCGAGTGGCCCCGACAGACCGCACAGGGTCATCTGGCCGTGCTGCGAATTACCGCCCCCGAGCCGGTATCGGGGGAGGTACGCTTCCTGAACAGCATCCATCCCATCCAACAAAACCGCGTCCTGCTGCCCATTCCTGCCCTACAGCCTCCCGGCACTTACCCGGCTGTGTTGCGTGTGGGCAGCCAGATACTCCGGCTCGATATACAGGTGGTCGCCGGAAGCTTCGGGCGCTTCATCCTGCAAATTCCCCCCGACCGTGCGGCCCTGCTGGTGCCCGAGCGGCTGCGTGCAGAGCGGCTGCGCGTGATAGGCTCCTGCGACCCCGACCGTCCCCAGCAGTGGCGCGGTCCTTTCCGCAAACCCGTCCAGTCCAACCGCATCACCGACCCCTTCGGCACCCGCCGCAGCTACAACGGGGGAGCTTCGTACTCCTTCCACGAGGGTCTGGATTACGGCGTACCGGAGGGCACGCCGGTCTATGCCCCGGCACCGGGGGTGGTCGGCCTCGCCGAGAAGCTGTTTGTCCGCGGGGGTGCGGTTACGATTGACCACGGCCTGGGTGTGTGTAGCGGCTACTGGCATCTTTCGCGCATAGCGGTCAAGCCGGGCCAGGTCGTACAATCCGGCGACCTGATTGGCTACTCGGGCAACACCGGCCTCTCCAACGGCCCCCACCTACACTTCGAGATCCGCATCCGGGGTATCCCGACCAACCCCGTACCCTGGTACTTCGCAGTCCCCTGAGGCTAGTACCAGATTCGGTCGGTTCGCGGCCATCCGGTGACGAACTCATCCGACCGAAGAGGGAGGAAAGGCCGGTTTCGCCGACCGTAGGGAGGGGTGGGGTGTGCGCCTGGGAGTCTGGTTGCGCCGTGCACGGCGCAACCAAGCCTCTGAAGTTTTTGATTGGAAAGATTGTCCGGCGTCAGCCGATTTGCGCACGCTCGGTCTGGATGGGTTTGGCCGGGTGGCCACCCAGCGAGGTCACCAGGCTGAGGAACTCCTCGTAACAGCCCAGCAGCACCTCCTGCAACACCGGGTGAATCTCGAGCCAGCCCATATCTTTGGGAACCACCCAGTTGAGAGCCTTGCCAATCTTTTTCTTGTCGCGGCTGAGGAAAGGGGCCAGGTCGTCCCAGCTAAAGCGGGGAGGCGGGGGTGGATTGAGCCACTGCAAAAACTTTAGCACCAAAGGTACCAGGTCGGATCCGCCGTGGGCACGGCCCAGCAAGGCCGCGAAGAGCAGCCCATAGGCCACCGCCACCCCGTGGGGCATTACCCCATAGGTGGCGGCTTCCAGGGCATGGGCCAGGGTGTGGCCTAGGTTGAGTTTGCGGCGCTCGTTTTGTTCGGTGGGGTCGGCCTCCACAATCTGCAACTTGACTGCGATGGCGCGGGCCAGGTAGTTTTCCAGACCTTCCCAGTCCAGCGAAAGCGGTTCTACATTAACCAGCAGTTCGTCTCCAGCTATAAGACCATGTTTGAAGGCCTCCACCAGGCCTTGCTTGAAGGTGCTGGGCGGAAGGGTTTTGAGGGTCTCGAGGTCAGCATACACGCCTTCCGGAGCGTGAAAAGCACCCACCAGGTTTTTGCCCTCGGGGAGGTTGATGCCGGTTTTGTTGCCGACCGAGGCATCGACCATGGCCAGGGTGGTGGTGGGCAGACTGATGTAACTGACCCCACGCAGGTAAGTGGCGGCGATGAACCCACCCAGGTCGGTCAGGCAGCCGCCACCCACGATATAGAGTGTGGTATTGCGAGGGAAAGCCTGTGCGGCTAGCCAGGAGAGGGCCTTACCATAGGTGGCCAGGCTCTTCACGCTCTCGCCACCCGGAAGTCCCAGGCCTGCCGAAATATCCAGGCGCGTTGCCATTTTTTGGGCATAGTCTTGAACCGCCAGGTCGAAGATCATGGCCCTGGGGCCTTCGGCCCGGGGCACCTCGAGGTCAAAACCGATATGAATCGGGTAGGGAATGGGGTGTCTAATCCTCAGCTTCCGCATAGTCCCACAGTCGCTCAACAATCTCGTCTACCACGTCGGGAATTCGCCTATTATCGGTGGAGACATGAAGGGTAGCCTGGCGGTAGATGGCCTCGCGTTCGGTTAGGAGTTTTCGGATGCGTTCGAAGGGGTCGCGGTTATCGAGCATGGGCCGCTGTCCGGGGCGGCGGCTGACCCGCTCGAAGATGGTCTCGGGGCTGGCCCACAGAGCCACCACCGGCCCCCGCTGCAACAGACGTTTGCGGTTCTCTGGGTTCACAAAGGTGCCGCCCCCCAATGAGAGTACCAGAAAATCTTTCTGGGTAAGCTCGTTTACAGCCTCGGCCTCGAGCTGGCGGAAGGTGGGCTCGCCCAGATGGCGGAAAATATCGGCGATTGAAAGCCCCATTTCGCGCTCGATGTAGCGATCCAGATCTATGAAGTGCAGCATCAGCTCGCGGGCTAGTTCCCGTCCGATGCGGCTCTTACCCACTCCCATGAAGCCGGTTAGGGCTACCCAGGTCACGGGGCGCTCGATCTCGATCATAGGAAAAAGCATAGGTTGGAGGCTGGCCAGGGGAAGCAAAAAAAGTGCGTGGGGGCAGGCCGCCCCTGCCGGAGCGGGCCGGTGTTGGGCTGCTTGGCAAGGCGCTTGCCGTTCACAAAAATCCGGCCTCCCTAATAGGCGAGCACCCGTTGTTTATAATGTTCGACCCGCTCCACCAGCTCCTCTAAGGTGTCACCGCCAAACTTTTCCAGATAGGCCTGCGCCAGCACGATGCCCACCAGGGCCTCCAGAATCACGCTGGCAGCCGGGACCGCTGTGGTATCGGAACGCTCACGGGCCGCATCGGCGGGTTGATGAGTGACCACGTCTACGGTAGGCAGCGGCTTCATCAGGGTGGCGATGGGCTTGAGGGCGGCCCGCACGACCAGCTCCTCGCCGGTGGTCATGCCGGCCTCGGTGCCGCCCGAGCGATTGGACTGGCGGTAGAAGCCCTGCCCCTGCTGCCAGAAGATGGGATCGTGGACCTGAGAGCCAGGCTTCATAGCGTTGCCGAATCCGGTGCCAATCTCGACCCCTTTGATAGCCGGGATGCTCATGGCCATCTGAGCAATGCGCCCGTCCAGCTTGCGCTCCCAGTGCACATGCGAGCCCAGCCCCATCACCAGCCCCTTGAAGCGGGCCTCGATGATGCCACCGAGCGTATCGCCGCTGGCCTTAGCCTCGTCTACCCGGCGCATCACCTCAGCTTCGGCCTCTGGGTCGGTCATACGCACCGGGCTTTGTTCGATCCGCTCCCTCAAGCTCCAATCGAAAGGAACCTGGCTCCAGACCCCGGCCATCCCATCCACAAAGGAGACGCTCTGCACCCCAAAATACGACAGTAGCTTGTGTGCAATGGCCCCCACCGCTACCCGCATGGCGGTCTCGCGGGCGCTGGCCCGCTCGAGCACATCGCGCAGGTCCTTGTGTCCGTACTTGACGCCCCCAGCAAGGTCGGCGTGTCCAGGCCGGGCTGCCGTGAGGGCCTTTTTGCGCGGCTCGTTGCCCGGCGCCGGATCCATGATCTCAACCCAGTTCCGGTAGTCGCTGTTCCTTATTACCAGGGTGATAGGTGCCCCGGTCGTGCGGCCCGCCCGCACCCCGCTGGCAAACTCCACCGTATCGGTTTCGATGACCATCCGCCGTCCACGTCCGTAGCCCCCCTGCCTTTTTTTGAGCCAGGGATTGATGTCTTCTACGGTCAGTGGGAGTTGGCTGGGCAGGCCGTCTACAATACCGGTGAGCTGGGGTCCGTGGGATTCTCCAGCAGTCAGAAAACGCATGCACAGAATCTAGCACAAATAAGGCTGTGCCCATAGACAATGTTCTAAATCAGAGCCGCACTTGTCGGATGCGCTCCAGGAAATCGTGCACGATGTTACCGGTTACGCCCCAGATGTCGTAGCCGCGCCAGGGGTAGTGCCAGACTTTGCGCCTCAGCTGGCCCTCGAGGATGGAGAACTCACCCTCCAAACCGGTGGGCAATAGGTTGCCGGGGGGTGGGGTGCGTTCCTCGGGGTAAGCCGGGGCCTTCAGCAATTCCTCGATGGGTACCCACAGCAACTCCTCGACCTCTAGAGGACTGGGCGTCAGGCTGGGCTCTTCGGTAATCCGTCCCAGCAGGGGAAAAACCCGGTATCCGAAGGGAGAGAGGGTGGGGTTGAGATGGCCCAGGATCTCCACCAGATCGGGCAGAAGACCCACTTCCTCCCAGGCTTCGCGCAGCGCAGCCTCCTCGGCGCTTTCGCCGTCGTCGAAGCGCCCGCCAGGAAAGCTGATTTGCGCAGCGTGGTGGGGCAGGTTGGCACTGCGCACGGTGAACAAAAGCTGCCCCTCCCAGACCGGCAGCAAGACCGCTGCATCCACGAACCCCTGAGGCTTCGAGAGCTCTATAGGAGCTTGAGCCACCGCGGCTTTCAAAAACTCGGTCTTCATGTTTCCGACCAACCCTCCTGCATCCCGGTGCGACCCCCCCTCACACCGGATTCAAAAAGGTAATTATCCATGTCAAACCTTTAGAGGCTTGTTTGCGCCGCGCGGCGCTACTACAATCCCAGAGCACACCCCTCCCTCCGGTCGGTGAAACCAGCATCTCCCTTCGGTCGGGTTGGTTCGTCACCACCCGGTGACGAACCAACCGAATCTGGTATCACAGGCAATTCTGCTCGCACCGCTCACGCAGCACTATCTCCGGGTTCACCTTTTCCCGCCGGCACAGTCCCACCAAAAGCCATAGGGCCTCGGCCAGGTTGCCCTGCTCAATGGCCTTGATGAGCTCGGCTTCGCCGGGGAGGGGGGTGTCCAGCTTCTTTTGAAGCTCGCTGGCCCGTGCCAATGCCCCGAGGCTGCGCGGCACCTGGTCGCAGATGGACTTATTTGCTCTGCCTTCTTTGGCTTTGATGGCCTGCCAGTTGGCGGTGACGGCCTCGGGGGTGGCGGCTTCTACATCGCCAAATACGTGGGGATGACGCCGGATGAGTTTGTCCACAATGTGCCCTTCGACCTCGAGGTAGCTGAATGTGCCCTCCTGCTCGGCAATAACCGAGTGAAAGGCCACCTGTAACAACACGTCGCCCAGCTCCTCGGCCATCTCTGCAGGGTCGCCCCGGCCAATGGCATCTACCGCTTCGGCGGCTTCTTCCAGCAAATACGGCCGCAAGCTCTGATGGGTTTGCTCCTTGTCCCAGGGGCAGCCATCGGGCGCACGGAGGCGACGCATAACCTCCAGTAGGCGTTCCATGCTGTATAGCCTAGCGGGTTTTGCAGAGCAGATTATGCTTTTTTGAGCAAACGCCCCAGCAAGAAGGCTCCTACCAGCGAGCATCCGACCAGGATCAGGCTCAGCGGGTCCACCGGGACTGTGTCGCCAAAGGCCAGACCCTGGGGGCTGGGATAGGGGAGGCCGGTCGTGCGCGTCAGGATAAACAAGAGGGTGATCACCCCTACCAGCCAGACCCCCCCCAGGTAGGTTCCGCGTTCCATGCTGGCGGGCATCTCGAGCAGGCGGGTCAGCAGCAAGAATCCCCCATACATCAGTTGAAAGCCCAGCAGCATCATGAATGACAGGGCATACCAGAACCCCGCTCCTTGAAGTCCCAAAGGGGTCTCGTTGCCAAATAGCTCACCGCACAGCCCGCCGCCCAGAAAAGTCTTGCCAAGACCCAGCAGCTGCAAAAAGAAGGGGGCAATCAGCAAGGCGGCAGCCCAGCGTACCTGGGGACTGGAAAAAGCCGATGAGACACCGTTCATGCTGCCCTTATCATGCCGCAAAGCCCAGCAGGTAATGTGTAATGGTATCGGGGGTTTCGTGCGTGTATCCACGATGCGTCGGCAGTCCTTTTTCGGGACATTTGACCATAGCGGGTTTGCCTACCCTGGATGCGATGTTGATGCGTTGTGGGGTGATGCTGTTTCTTCTGGTTGGGGCTTTGGCCCTGGGCCAGGGGCTTCGGGTGGAAAATGCCTGGGTACGGTTGGTGCCGGGCAAGACCACCGCGGCATACATGGTACTGGTCAACCCTGGGGCGCGCCCGGTTCGGGTGTTGGCGGTTAGCAGCCCCATTGCGGCGCGTGGGGAGCTGCACCAGGCACAGTTTGTAGACCCCAACGACCATATGGGCATGGATCACAGCCACAGCCCGGAGATGAAGGGCCTCGAGGTGACCGGCATGCGCCCGGTCAAGGAGCTGGTGGTTCCGGCCCGGGGGCGCCTGGAGCTCAAACCAGGCGGCCTCCACCTGATGCTGGTGGATTTGCGCCAGCCCCTGCGGGAGGGGCAGCGGGTGCGGCTGACCCTGCGGCTCGAGGGCGGGCAGACCCTTAGCGTGGATGCGGTGGTGCGGGCCCAGTAGCCAGGGGTGTGCGCTTTACGGAGTGTCTGGTAAAACCAAGGTGGAAGCATGCGCAAAATCGTCAAGGAGAATAAGGAACTTTTCGTGCCCAGGGAGAGGCGCTGGGTTGAAGGAATGGGAGTTTAGCCGATGCCACGTCGAGCTCTATGGATTACCCTAATCGCGGGTCTGCCCCTGTTGCTGGCTGTTGCGGCTTTTTTCTTGATGCGCGATACCTACCAGCCCTATGGAACCCGCCTCCTGAACGTTCGACCGCTGGAAGCCAACCAGTTCACCCTGACTGCCCACGACGGTTCGATTAAAAGCCTGTCCGACTTTCAGGGCAAGGTGGTTCTAATTTTCTTTGGCTTTGTGAACTGCCCGGATGTGTGCCCCACCACCCTGCTCGAACTGGGCAGGGTCTACAAGGCCCTCACCCCCCGCGAGCAAGAACGGGTACAGGTCTTGCTGATCTCGGTAGACCCGGAGCGCGATACCCCCGAACTACTACAAAAATACGTTACCTTCTTCGGCCCCACCTTTCTAGGCCTGACCGGCACATCCGAACAGATTGCCGAGGTGGCCAAAAAATACGGGGTCTACTATCAAAAATCGGCCATCAAATCGCCCACCGAATACAACGTAGACCACACCGCCTCGGTGTTTGCCATCGACCCCAAAGGCCAGTTGCGCCTCATCTACGGCAATGGCAAAGCTGCCGAAACCGAGCGGGTGCTGGAAGATGTCCGCTGGCTCTTGCGAGGCTGACACGGTGGGCACGCTTGCTGGGCTGGAAGCCAAACGTACAAGGCGCTGCACTCAGTGCCATACGTATACAGTTGTGCCCAGCGCCAAACGTGACCCCAGGCGCCGCCCCCTGATTGTGCTGGTAGACTGCAACCCCACAAAGCTGATTGCTGCACCTCTGCTAAGCCAACGCAGGGCCGCGAAGTGTGTGAATGCTGCGAGGGCCGGAAAGGGTTCGCTTGGCCTCGAGGACAAAGGTGCCACTATGAACAGAAGGGCAGCGGTGCTAATGTGAACGAAGTGAATATCTATCCAAAGCTAGGTTCCAGACTACGATTCTGGCCCCTTGATTAACTCCCAGCGCCCGTATATACTTCTAGGGTTGCGTTGCCTCAGGCCGGCCCCGGCCCTGAGGTCACATCGGTTGCGCTCACGGGAAAGCCGTCGCGCACAGCGATTCTTGAGAATCTAGGGGCGAATTTCGGGCCGGCGGCCTGGTTCGCTTCTCGACGGGAACCCCGCACCGAGCGCAGCGCAAGTACGCAGACCTCCGTGTGGGGTTTCCGTTTTGAGAGAAGTTCAGTCAAACGAAAGGATGTGATTACACTGCCAACCATCAACCAACTCCTCCGCAAAGGCCGCGCTCCGGTCGTCAAGAAGAGCAAAGTGCCTGCCCTCAAAGGTAGCCCCTTCCGCAAGGGGGTCTGCACCGTGGTGCGGACCGTTACGCCCAAGAAGCCCAACTCTGCGCTGCGCAAAGTGGCCAAGGTGCGCCTCTCTAGCCAGTACGAGGTCACGGCCTACATCCCAGGCGAGGGCCACAACCTCCAGGAGCACTCGGTGGTGCTCATCCGCGGCGGGCGTGTGAAGGACCTACCGGGCGTGCGCTACCACATCGTGCGTGGCATCTACGATACCCAGGGCGTGAAGGATCGTAAGAAGAGCCGCAGCAAGTACGGTGCAAAGCGGCCCAAAGCCGATGCCAAAGGTGCGGCTGCCAAGGGCAAGAAGTAGGTGAGGTATGTCGCGTAGAAGACAAGCTGAAATTCGCAAGCTCGAGCCCGACCACCTCTATGGCGATGTGGTTGTTACGGCCCTCATCAATCGCATGATGCGGGACGGCAAGAAGAACCTGGCTGCCAAAATTTTCAGGCAAGCCTGTGAGATCATCCAGGAAAAAAGCGGTCAGGAGCCGCTCAAGGTTTTCAAAGCGGCCCTCGATAATGTGCGCCCGCGCGTCGAGGTGCGCAGCCGCCGGGTGGGCGGGGCCAACTACCAGGTTCCGGTCGAAGTATCGCCCCGCCGCCAGCAGACCCTGGCCTTGCGCTGGATCGTGAACGCTTTCAACAGCCGGGGCGAGCGCGAAGCCCATCAGCGTCTGGCTGCCGAGCTCCTCGAAGCTGCCGAAGGCAAGGGTGGGGCAGTCAAGAAGAAAGAAGATGTTGAGCGTATGGCCGAAGCCAACCGAGCCTACGCCCACTACCGGTGGTGAGTATGTCCGTCAAGACTGGCTTTGACCTAAAACTCTTCCGCAACATCGGGATTGCAGCTCATATCGACGCTGGCAAAACCACCACCACCGAGCGCATCCTCTACTACACCGGGCGCATCCACAAGATCGGTGAGGTGCACGAGGGTGCAGCCACCATGGACTGGATGGAGCAGGAGCGCGAGCGTGGCATTACCATTACCGCGGCTGTGACTACTGCCAACTGGAAGCACAGCAAGACCGGGGTAGAACACCGCATCAACATCATCGACACCCCCGGCCACGTGGATTTCACCATCGAGGTGGAGCGCTCCATGCGGGTGCTGGATGGGGCCGTGGCGGTGTTTGATGCCTCGCAGGGTGTGGAGCCCCAGTCCGAGACGGTCTGGCGGCAGGCCGATAAATACCGCGTACCCCGGGTGGCCTTTGCCAACAAGATGGACAAAACCGGGGCCGACATCTGGCTGGTGATCAACACCATGAAGGAGCGCCTGGGGGCCAAGCCGGTGCTTATGCAGCTGCCCATTGGCCGTGAAGATACCTTCAAGGGCATTGTGGATGTGCTCCGCCAGAAGGCCTACCTCTACGGTAACGACCTTGGCACCGACATCAAGGAAGTCGAAATTCCTGAGGACATGAAGGCCCAGGCTGCCGAGTACTTCGAGAAGCTGGTGGAAGCGGCTGCCGACTACGACGAAAACATCATGATGAAGTTCCTCGAGGGCGAGAAGCCTACCGAAGAGGAGCTCATTCGGGCCATCCGCAAGGGCACTATTGCGATTGAAATCTTCCCGGTTTTCCTGGGCTCGGCCCTCAAAAACAAGGGGGTACAGCTCTTGCTGGACGGCGTGGTGGACTTCCTGCCCTCGCCCCTGGACATTCCCCCCATCAAGGGCAAGACCGAAAACGGTGAGGAAGTGGAGCGCCCGGCTGATCCCAACGCTCCGCTGGCTGCGCTGGCTTTCAAGATCATGGCCGACCCCTACGTGGGCCGTCTGACCTTCATCCGGGTCTACTCCGGCACCCTCAAGTCGGGCTCCTATGTACAGAACACCACCAAGGGCAAGAAGGAGCGCGTAGCCCGTCTGCTGCAGATGCACGCCAACCACCGCGAAGAGGTGGAAGAGTTGCGGGCTGGCGAGCTGGGTGCGGTGGTGGGCCTCAAGGAAACCATTACCGGCGACTCGTTGGTCGGCGATGGCGACGAGGCGGTTGTCCTCGAGTCCATCGAAATTCCCGAGCCGGTGATTGACCTGGCCATCGAGCCCAAGACCAAGGCTGACCAGGACAAGCTGGGCGTGGCCCTCTCGCGCCTGGGTGAGGAAGACCCCACCTTCCGGGTCTCTACCGACCCTGAGACCGGCCAGACTATCATCTCCGGCATGGGCGAGCTGCACCTCGAGATCATCGTGGACCGCCTCAAGCGGGAGTTCAAGGTAGACGCCAATGTGGGCAAGCCCCAGGTGGCCTACCGCGAGACTATCACCCGCCCGGTGGATGTGGAGGGCAAGTTTGTGCGCCAGTCGGGCGGGCGCGGCCAGTACGGTCACGTCAAGATCAAGGCCGAACCTCTCGGGCGTGGCTCAGGATTCGAGTTCATCAATGCCATCGTGGGTGGGGTGGTTCCGCGCGAGTACATCCCCGCTGTTCAGAAGGGCATCGAAGAGGCTATGCAGTCGGGCCCCCTGACCGGCTTCCCCATTGTGGACCTCAAAGTGACCCTCTACGACGGTAGCTACCACGAGGTAGACAGCTCGGAAATGGCCTTTAAGATTGCCGGTTCGATGGCTATCAAGGAGGCCATCGAGAAGGGCGGGGCAGCCATCCTCGAGCCCATCATGCGCGTCGAGGTGATCACCCCCGAGGAGTTTTTGGGCTCCATTATAGGCGACCTCAACAGCCGCCGGGGGCAGATACAGGGCATGGAGGAACGGGGCAACGCCCGCTTGGTTCGGGCGCATGTGCCCCTGGCCGAGATGTTTGGTTACGCCAACGACATGCGCTCGATGAGCCAAGGACGTGCCCAGTTCTCGATGTTCTTCGACCACTACGAGCAAGTGCCGCAGAACATCGCGCAGAAGCTAATCAAAGGCCAGTAGAGACTCGCCGCAGGTCTTGCCCTAGCTACCCATAAGACCCTGGACCTGCGGCTAACAACCTGAAACCAAGAGGAGAAACCAACATGGCTAAAGGCGTATTTGAGCGCACCAAACCACACGTAAACGTAGGGACCATCGGGCACGTAGACCACGGGAAGACCACCCTGACGGCGGCCATCACCTATGCGGCGGCGGCGGCGGATCCCAGCATCGAGGCGCAGGCCTACGACCAGATCGACAAGGCTCCCGAGGAGAAGGCCCGTGGGATCACCATCAACACGGCCCACGTGGA
>Ga0209721_1001638_pt1 | contig 16056 bp, 18 predicted proteins | sample TshhotsprinmetaG_FD_184139 | JGI IMG/M metagenome (GOLD analysis project Ga0209721, IMG submission 184139) | Hot spring microbial communities from South Africa to study Microbial Dark Matter (Phase II) - Tshipise hot spring metaG (SPAdes)... | ecosystem: Environmental > Aquatic > Thermal springs... | reverse complement strand
TCTCTTTAATTCAGTAATCCTCTTTTTCTTTAAGGCCCTCTGACGCTTTCTCCTGATTCTCTCTGTTTTCTTTAAATGATAGTAAAGCTGGTATTTCTCAATAACTTTTTGGAGCTTTCAGGAAGAGATTTTCTCTCTCTTTCCAGTTAGGGGTGTTACCAATGTATCTCATCATCTTCAACTTACCTAAGTTTTTTTAAAATTTTGTAGGTAATGGTTTATTTTTTAAAGTCCCAACACCTCTACCATTTGTTTTATTAATGAAACTACCACTGGCGGTGGCAACAAACTATAAGAGGGGATGCCTTCATCATCAGGAAAGATAAAGGGTTTTTCAACAATTTTTACTTTTTTATCTTTTTTGTCCCACTCATAACTATACTCGAGAGTAATTTCATAATCATCAACATATTTTTCCGCCTCTTTGACTGGAACTGAATTTCTCAAAAGGATTTTTGGAATTCCGGAAAGGGAGAAGGCCTGCTCGATTAATTTTTCTTCCATCTTTAATCTCTCTCTGATTGGTTTAATTCCTAATTGGTCTCCTTCTTTTGGAAGAAGTCGGGCTCCTTGACAATCGGGATTCTCGCAAATTAAATAAAATTCTTTTTTCTTTTCATCAAAACCTATTTCTCTGGTCGGTAACAATTTTAAATTTCTTGGAGTCTGACATTTAGGGCAAACTCTTCTCCATTTAATTCTTTGATCAATTACTCTTTCTGGGACAGCGATTAAAATAAAAATATCTGGATCATCTCGATAGCCAATTAAGTCTCGGAAAAACAAGGAATAGGAAATCTGGTCTAAATCTCTGGGAAAGCCATCGATAAAAAGGGCTTTTTTCTCCCTTTTGGCCATTTCCCTTTTAACCAGGGCTAGAATTAATTCGGTTGGCAAAAGGATTTTAGTATCCCTTTTCTCTAAGGCCAAGATCACCTCCTTGAGAGGAAGCCAACCCCGATAGTTTTTTTCCAAAAAAGCAAGAAGGTCTTTTTTTCTCTTTTCCTCTCTCAGCTCTCCATCAACTTCCCTGACCATATCGCCAATTGAAAAATGATCTATTTTTTCTATCTCAATTATTTCGGCAAACATTTTTGAATAAGTTCCTTTACCAGAATTTTTCTTTCCCAATAAATAGGCAATGAAAGTATTTTCTTTTAGATATTCCCTTATTCTTTCAATTTCCTTTCCCGCTTTCAATTGAAAATAATTTTCTCTTTCTTTTGGGTCAGTTAAATTAAATTTTTTTGTTACTTCTTTTATTTTAGTTTTGAAAATTGGAAACTTCATACCTAATGCCATTGCTTAATATCTTTATGTCACTATCTTCATCAGTTCTCAAAATTTTTATACCAAGTTTTTTTAACCTTTCCAATACTTCGCAATTGGGATGTCCATATTTGTTTCTTTTTTTATTGTCGCAATCAGGAGTTTTCACTTCTTTATTAGCGCCAACTGAAATCACGGCAATCTTTGGCGAAACTTCTTTTAGAAATTCTTCTGCCGTAGAAGTTTTACTTCCATGATGAGCTATCTTTAAAATGTCTGAATTGAGGTTGAATTTTTTAATTAGTTCTTCTTCTACTGATTTAGAAATGTCACCGGTAAATAAAAATGAATTTAGGCCAAAATTCAATTTGGCCACAATTGAGGTATTGTCATCATTTTTTACTCTTTTTCCTTTTAGATTTTCCATTGGCCAAAGAATATTTAAAGAGACCTTTCTAGCCTTTATTCTCTGACCAGCTTGAGCAATAAAAATAATTGCTTTTTCCTTCTCAATTGATTTTAACCATTCTTGGTAGATCGGGCTATCCTTGACAATTCCCGTCCAAAGAATTTTTTCAACTTTATATCTTTTTAAAACTTCAATCAGACCTGATATATGATCGGTGTCAGGATGGGTTAAAATTATTAAGTCAATTGATCTATCCCAAAAGGGCATTTCTTTGGCCAGTTTTTCTAAAATAGTTGAATCTGGTCCTCCATCAATTAAAATTTGGTGCCTTTTTGGAGTCTCAATAAAAATGGCATCGCCTTGACCGACATCAAAAAAACTTACCTCGAGGAAATGGGATTTACTAAGATCGTAAACTATTAACCAGGCTAAAATATTAAAACAAAATAACACTGTCAAAACTCCGTAAATAAAATTTTTATCTCTCTTGAGCATTTATTAAAAAAATAATAAACCCAAAACCATCATCTCCTTGGCTTTGGGTTTAAAGATTTCCGAAAATTCTCAAATTTAGGCTTTTCCCAAAATCCTGAACATCTTTGTCCCACACTCGGGACAAGTACCGGTCACTGCCTTTCTCTTTACTCCACCCTTTCCTTTCATTAAAATTTCCTTCTCATCCTTCATCTCCTGTTTCTTTTTACATTTTACACAAAAGGCAACAGTAGCCATAATAAAAATATAAGTTTAATTTTTCAAATCGACCTTTTTCCACAGCTCTATTTTAGCTTAATTTAAGCAAAAATGATAGTCAAGCCCCTACTTTTTTAATTTCTCATTTAATTCTCTTAATAATTTCTCCATTTCAATTCCATACATTTGACAAACCTGGCCAATTTTCAAGTTTTCTATTTCTATCTTGGCAAAAGGACACCATAAACATGGTAAATTATATTTTACTAAAATCTTTTCAGCTTCAGGTATCTTTAAAATTTCAGCCAAAGTTGTATCTTCAGTTATTTTTTTAGTCATTTTAATGAATAGCGCAAGAAATACAAGGATCGTAAACTCTAATTAAAGACCTGATTTTTCTTTTTTTCTCTTTTTCTGAAAGTTTTAAAATTTCTGGTAAAAGGATTTTCAAATCTTCTTCTAAATTGGCTAAAAACTGAGCAGTTGGTGTGATGATGTTGCAATTGAAGATTCGACCATTTTTGTCAATTTCATAATAATGGAAAAGGGTTCCCCGCGGGGCTTCAAGAGCTGAAAGTCCGCTTGATGGCTTTAAGATAATTTCTCTTTTTTCTTCTTTAAAATCTTTTTTTAAAATTTCTTTAATCAAATCTTGACAAACCTCTAAAAAGTGGGAAACTTCAATTATTTGAGAAAATAAATTGAAATAATTATTTCGGAAAAATTTCTCCTCGGTTATTCCCTGCTTTTTTTGAAAATCTTTGAAGCTTTCCCTTGCCAAAGGAGCTAAAAATTCCCCATTATTTTTTATTCTGGCAATTGCTCCCAACATATAAGGCTTCCCTTCAAATTTTACCCTCTTTACTGGTGGCAATTTCAAATCCTCTTCAATCTTTGTGGAATAAAAATCACCAATGGTCATTTTTTCTTTGCCAATTTTTACAATCTTTTCCAGATAAAAAGGAAAGTTATTTTTTGAAAAAACTGAAGCAAAAAGAGTTTCCCTTTCTAAAATTGGGTAATCAATTTTTTTGAACTTCTCAATTAAAATTTTTAATCCTTTAATAACCGGGAAGAAATTTTCTAAAATTTCCCTCAATTTTTCTTTTTCTGGAAATTTTGAAAACCCGCCAACTATTGGAGTCATTGGATGAACTTCTCTTCCGCCAACAATTTTTATAATCTTTAGGGCTAAATCCCTAATTTTTAAGGCAGCTTTTGCCTCTTTAGGAAATTTTTTCATCAAATCGAGATCATTTTCAATATTAAAAAAATCTGGCAGAGAAAGGAAAAATAAATGCAAAGTGTGGCTATGGATAATATTGGCGGCTAAAAGTAATTTCCTAAGTAATACCGTATTTTCTGAAACTTTAATATCTAGGGCTTTTTCTAAGGCAGTAGAGGCTGCCAAAATATGAGGCACTGGACAAATTCCACAAATCCTGGAAACAATCATTGGAACTTCCTGAACTTTTCTCCCAATTAAAATTCCTTCAATTTGTCTTAAACCTAAAAGAGTCTGAAATTTCAATTCCTCAATTTTTCCTGTCTTTGTCACTCTTGCCCAAAATCCCGCCTCCCCCTCAATCTTATGAATATGGGGAATAGTAATTTTCATATTGTTTTTTAAAATTTAACGAATAGCGGACGTTACTTTTGATACAGTTTTGTCGAATTCAAATCAAAAAAATCAACCAATTAGTTGATTTTAATTTAATTTTTATAAAAAGTCATTTGATTTTTAACTTTATATAAATTTTGTTCATTCTTTAATAGTTAATGAGACGGCCTCTCTCTGTAGCTTTCTCTGGATTCCACCATTCCTTTGCTAAATGATTTTTAACAAAATTAAAAAATTCCCAAACAACATCTTTATCAATTGGTTTTAACCTCCTTTCAGCTGCTTTTTGTCTCCTTAAAACAAAAATTTCATCTATTTGAGTATGCTTTGGATTTACAGTTACGTCTAAAGCATTAGTCTCTGTAAGTACTAAATAAAGCGCATAGGGATTTCCTCTCTTTAATCTTTCAGCAGCGTAAGAAGCTCCGTCAAGCATTGTTTTATCTAAATAAGTTTTACATTCTATTGCCACAATGGGAACGAGTATCGTTTTCTTGACTTTATTTATCATTTTCCGGTTTGAAGAAAAAATACAAAATATTTCCTTTCCTATAGCAAAATCTTGATTTTTAACTTTTATATCTACTCCTGGGTCTTTTTCCCAATATTTAATACTCCTTGGTGAAAAACTCATGTCGGCATAGGCTTTTGCTGGTCCTAAAATTATTCTTTTATTTTTAAATATTGGAGTATCTTTAAATAGGTAATAAAGAAATTCTTCTATCACTGTGGCATGAAGCTTCGATTGAAAAGTAAAACCATATTTTCTTCCCTTTTCTTTTCTGAATTTAGGTTGGTCTATAAAATTCTTGTAATCATTAAGTAATTTTACTTTTCTGTAAATATCTTTACGAGAAATACCTTTTATTTTCTCATTTTCCTTCCGCCATTCCTTATATTTTTGATTAATTGCTTGTAATAATTGAATATTCTTGCTATTTTTTTCTGTTTTCAATTTCCTCTCGATATTTTTTCCGTGAATATAAGGGTCTATATTTTAAAGAAGTTTTAATTGTTGTTCATATTCTTTAATTCGTTTTTTAGCAGTTTCACAATACTGAACAGAAATATCAATTCCAATATATTTCCTGTTTAATTTCCTTGCTACTAATGTAGTAGTTCCTGCTCCGTTAAAAGGATCTAATACTATATCGTCTATATAACTAAATAATTTAATTAAACGAAATGGAATCTCTTCAGGAAACATTGCAGGATGTCCAAACTCTTTCATTCGTATTTCCGGCGCTATATCCCATTTTTTTGTTGTCCATTTTTTGAATTCATCCCCGGTAATATCAATATTTTCTTTTTTACCATTTTTATTTTGGGTTCCTTTACAAAAAACTTCTATGAATTCCCAGGTAGTTTTAAAATAGGGCATACTTGGAGATTTCCAAGAACCCCAAGAAGTATATTTAGCATTATAAGTATGTTTGTCCCATAAAATTTCACATTTGAATAAAAATCCTAATTTTCTGAATTGCTCTGAGAAAATATGATGAGTAGGAATATAGCTTGAATGTAAAGGTTGGATATTTACGCAAATTCGCCCTCCCTTCTTTAAGATTCTATAACATTCTTTCCATACTTTAAACATTTTTTTAAAATACTCCTTGAAATTTATCTCATCGAGATGAGTATCGTATGGCATCCCAAAATTATAAGGCGGAGAGGTAATAATTAAATCAATGCTATTATCAGGCATTTTTTTCATTGTTTTTAAACAATCGCCACAGATGATTTTATTAATAAATTTATCGATAGAAGATCTTATCATAATTTATTTTATTTTATTTTATTTTATTTTAAATTTTAACTTTGTCAATTTTTTCTGAAAAATCAGGTCGGTGGAAGGAAAAATACTAATTTTAAATTGTTTTTAACTTTTCAATGTCATCTTTAATTCCGAAGATTTCTAATTTTTCTTCGACTTCTTCTTTTTTAGCTGATTTCTCTAAAACTTTCAAAAAACCTTTAACTTTTGCTCCTTTAAAAATTCCCCGACAGCCTAAACAAGGCATTTTATTTTTTGGACAAATAGCCTGGCAACCAGCCAGAGTGATTAAACCGAGGCAAATTTCTTTTTTAGCCAAGAAACATTCTAAAGTTCCCCGAAGCTGACATTCACTACAAACTGGTTTTTGGCAAATCTGAGGAATTTTTCCTTCAATTAAATCCTTGGCAAATTTTAAAAACTCATTACCTGAAATTGGACAACCAGGAATTGTAAAATCAACTTTGACAAAATTATCAATTTCTTTAATTTCTGGATTCAAAATATGGTTCAATCTTTTATAAATATATCTGATTGTCTTTTCTTTTCCCTGATATTCTTTCATTTCGGGAATTCCCCCCAAGGCAGCGCAATTTCCCAAAGCGACCAAAACTTTTGATTCTTTTCGGATTTTTTTTAATAAAGAAATATCCTCTTTTGTAATTGGATTTCCTTCAACAAAGGAGACATCAATTTTGATTCTTTTAGGAAAAGGTATTTCCTCAATTAAAGGAAAATCAATCAATTCTACTTTCTTTAAAAAATTAAAAAATTTCTCTCCCAAATCCAAAAGAGAAAACTGACAGCCCTCGCAAGAAGTTAAAGAAAAAATGGCAATTTTTGGCTTCTTCATTTTTAGCCAGCTAACCAACCTCCATCAATTACCACTGTTGAGCCAGTCATATAAGAACTTTTATCGGAAGCTAAAAACAAAACCAAATTGGAAACTTCTTCTGGTTTTCCAACTCGGTGAAGGGGAATTCGAGCCAATACTCCTTCCATCATTTTTGGGTCTGCCTTTAAGGGATCGATCATTGGAGTTTCAATTGCGCCAGGAGAAATGGCGTTAACTCGGATATTATAGGGAGCTAATTCCAAAGCCAGAGCCTCAGTCATTCCAACTATTCCTCCTTTTGAAGCACAATAATGGGTTAGTGCAGGAAAACCAATCCCTTGCTGCCCCATGGCTATTGAAGCAATATTAATTATCACCCCTGACTTTTGTTTTACCATTTCTTTTGCACAGGCCTGGGCACACAAAAAATATCCTTTGAGATTGATATCCAAAGTCCTATCCCAGTCTTCCTCACTCATTTCCAAAAATGGCAGAAAATGGGCAATTCCCGCATTATTGACTAAAATATCTACTTTACCCCATTTCTCAACTGTCTTTTTAACCATTTCCTCAACCTCTTCCTTTTTTGTCACATCACATTTTACTGCCATTGCCTTTCCTCTTGCTTTTTTAATTTCCTCAACTACCTTTTGACATTCTTCCAAGAAATATCAGAAACCACGACTTTTGCTCCAGCTTCCGCTAACTTCAAAGCATGAGATCTTCCCATTCCCCTCCTGGCTCCAGTAACAATAGCCACTTTTCCTTTTAAATCTTTCTCCATTTTTTTTAAAAAATTTAAAATTTTGCGACCTTTCATTAATTATACCTTGATTATCCAAAATATAGCAAAATTTTTACTTTTTAACAATTCTGTGGATAAATCCACTATTTTGGAAAACCCAGCTTTGCAAATTAGATATTTTAGGATGAGTGCTGCTCGGAAAATAATAGGGTCTCTTGGTTAGGTTTCTAAACTTAAATAAAAAAAGAGGGTCATTGACCCTCTCTGAGTTTTTTGTTTTTTTCAAAGAGCAAGAATTGTTCGCCTAATATTTAGCCGATAAAAGAAATTGCCCAAGCTAATTTCAGTAAAGTGAAATTTTGTCTTTTATCCATTGGTAAGTGAACGAGCGAAGCGAGGCAAGAAGTCATGCCGAGTTAGCCGAAGCCTACAAGTATTCATCTTTTATAACTTTTCATCACCAAACCAGAGATACAACAAAGATACTAAAACTATAACTGCCAATAATAAATCCATCACACCAAAGGGATAGATTGAAGGAGCTGCGATCATTGAGGTTAGGCTTAATGCCATACCAAAAATAATCCCCCATTTTTTCATTGACCAGATTGCGTAACCTGCAATTAACCTAAAGATACCATAAATCGCGCTAAGTGTTGCCCAAAAAATTGGTCTTTCTTGGAACCATGTTGGGGCGAATTCTCCAGGTACAAAGATCCCCATTATCGCTAATATTTCAATAAAACCATGAATGAAAAGTACTCCAGAAGCTATTTTTGCGGCGGTCTTTTTATTCATACTACCGATACCTCTTGGCATTAATGTTAGCATATAAATGTTTCATTTCAAACCAGTCTTTTCCATTTTTTACCACCTGGAGAGCTTCCTCCAGATCTCTTTTGTCCTCCAATTACCTCCACCTTTTCTGGGTTGTTGTTTTTCTATATTCATTTGTTAAAGTCACCGCTATTCAAAATATCAAACACCAAAAGTTTGTCAAATTTTTGTATCAGTCCATAACATAAAAGATAATTCATAAAACTTAATGGATAATAAGATTTTCAGCTATTTTTTCGGCATTTTTGGCTAATTTTATTCTGGAAATTTCTTAAAATCTTCTGGATTTTGTCCTATTCCTTATTAGGCATTATCTTTCTTTAATCAATGTATATTTAACTATCAAGAATTAAGCTGTTCAATCTGCCAGATTAAACATGAACCCAACGCAGGCGAGATTCTGCCCCGCCCGCCTGCGGCGGGCGGGGCAGTTAGAAGTCAGCATCCGATTCTCCTTAAAATAGGTTTGGATTTTATCCAACAAATGAAGCCAGTTGGGACGATTTTCGAACTTTAAAATAGGTGGATTCGATAAAGTGTCTTGGATTAATTTTAGCCAAAATCAATCAATTATTACAAACAGCTACATCCTAATGACATCTCAGGTATACCTAAACTACTACTCTAGAATTTTTTAGTTTTTCTAATCTAATCATAAGAAAGCAAACATTAGGGACATACTTTTCTCTTAAGTTTGAGGAGATAACAACCTATTAAGAAGATGATTATTGCAATCCGTGTCAAACAATTTAAGTAGGACACCGAAATAGATCTTGTTCTGCAATATATTTTGAGACCAAAGAAGGTTTTAATCTTTTGAAGGGTTTCACCTCAGACAACGACCTTTGTTTTTGTTGGTAGAGTTTATAAAGATTATCAAGTTTGGCTTCAATAGTTCTTTTCAATTTAGCTGGATTAAGAGAGAGATAAATCTTTTTCAATTCTCTTTCTTTTTAACCAGAGATATTTGATCTGATTCCATTAACTACTGATAGGGAGTTTTAGCCAGATAGTATTTTCGATGGACCCTACTTCCTCCCTTGATTTCCTCCTTTAAATTCATTGCTTCTTTTTAACTGAAAACCAGTTTCTTAATATCTTAAGGTATTGGTTTCTGGCTTCCATATTCACCATCGAAGTAAAATGAGATGAGATTTTTATTAATTTAACTTACCTTTATCCCATTTTACCTCAAACATTTCAGTGTCATTTTAGACTGCACAATTCGGAGGGCTTGACAAGGTAAAATCAATTTGATAAGGTAAAAGTAGATCTTTTTATCCAAAATAAGGATAAAGATTTAAGGAGAAAAAATTAGGAGGTGTAAAATGAAAGCAACAATGAATCTAGGGATGTATCTTGGACTGTTGAATAAAGAAGGGAAGCTTCTTTTAAGGAGACGAGAGGAAACTGAATCAATTATTCCAGGAGTTTCCTTTAGAGGCAACTGGGAGCTTCCTGGTGGTGCGGTAGAAGAAACTCCAGCCGAGAAAGTAAGATACGATTACCCAATTCAAGAGGCAGTTCGGGAGGTAGCAGAGGAAGTAGGAATTTCAGTTTCTCTCGCGGGGATGCCACCTGTCTTTCTCGCTTTCTTTAAAGGACCAAAAGGCTATGATTTAGCTGGAGTGACGCCGCTAATTACTGCCGAAGAACCAACCAGGGGAGAGACAGTCTGGGTTTCTCCCAGCGAACTGAAAGCTTTAGCTCAAGAATTTATCTCAGAAACAGATGCTAAAAAACAAGGATTGAAGGAAGCAAAAGGGCTACTTGGAGGCTGGGGGAAAAGGATGTGCTGTCTGGCTTTAGTCGCTCTTTCCCACAGTCCGAATCCTGAGTTTGCTAAGCAAGCTCAGGAGATGCTAAAGGAAATTCAAAAGGGATGGTAAATAGTTTTATCCGAGGCGCTCAGCCCTTGGTTGAGCGCATTTTTTTATTTGCTAAAATAAATCTATGGAATTTACGATTTTTAAAAACAAAAATATTATTTCTGGAATTTCTGATATTTCTTTTGGCTCAATTGATCCTACACCTTCTGATCCAAAGATAAGCAAAAGAGAAAGTGAAGAAAGGGCAATAAAATTTTTGAAATCACTTGGTTGTAAAAATATAAACTCTAAAGATTTAGTTTGGGCAGAACAAGTTTTTAGTTCAAATGTTCATCTTTGTCAAAAGAAAGATTCTGGAAGAGTTATTAAAAATGTTGATGGCTTAATTTCAAATATTCCTGGCCAGATTTTAGTGATAATTACCGCTGATTGTGTTCCGATATTAATTTTTGACCAAAAACAAAAAGTAGTGGCTAATCTTCATGGTGGAAGAAAATGCTTGTTAAGAGGAATTATTAAAAATGCTATTAAGAAAATGATTAAAAATTTCAGGAGCCAGCCAAAACAAATTTTGGTTGGTATAGGCCCCCATATAAGGAAATGTCATTATTGGTTAAGAGAAAAAACTTATCAAATCCTTAAGAAGACAGTTTTCAAAAAATATTTTTTGAAAAAGAAAAATAAAATTTATTTTGACTTAACAAAGTTAACCTTAGATGAGCTCTTAAAATCCGGAATCGAAAAGAAAAATATTGAAGATTGTCAAATTTGCACTTACTGTTCTTATCAAAAATATTTCTCAGCCAGAAAAGAAGAAGAATTTCCTGGAATTTATAAAGAAAAAAATCCCAGATTTGCCAGTTTCATTGGCTTGAAAAGTTGAAAATTTTAAAATAATGTCTCTTCTTCCAAAAATTGAAAAAGTTACTAGGGATGCGACCATATCCCATTTTCTTTTAATGTTTGGTTATAAACTTTTTTCTTTGTATTTTCCTTTGTTTTTGGTAGCTAGGGGAATGTCTTTACCGGAAGTAGGTTATACCTATTTGTTAATTTATCTTCCAATTGCCCTTTCTGCTCCCTTTGTTGGATTTCTAAATCACAAAATAAATCCAGCCGTTTTGGCTTCGGTTGGAATTTTAGGTTACGCCATTTATGCCTTAGGAATGATTTTAATCCAAAACCCAGTCCTTTTTTATTTTTGGCAGGTTTTATTGGGAATTTCAGCCGCTTTGTTTTTTGTTTCCTTAAGAGTAATTTTGATGAACTCTTCTTTAGAAAGCTATGATCGGGCGTTTGGCTGGTTTTATACTGCCCCTTTTTATGCTGATGCCTTTGCTCCGGCTTTGGGAGCTCTTTTTATCTGGAAATTTAATTTTCTTGGCGTTTTCGTTTTTAGCTTGATTTTGCAATCTTTAACTGCTATTTTTTGTTTTACTCAATTAAAGCGGCAAACAGTTGACCTGGTTGATAAGAGTTTCAAATTTAAAACATTGGCTGAAAATTATCAAAAAGTTTTTCGGAAAATAAAAGAAAAAAGTACTCTTCCTTTTCTTTCCATTTCTCTTTCAGTCTTGCTTTTGGCTGGTTTTTATCATGCCTTTTTTATTTTGTTTTTAAAAGATTTTGGTTGGAGCCAAAATCTAATTTTACTTTTCGGTTCTTTACTTTCTTTTTTATTTTTGCCATTTTCTCTTTTGATAATTAAGGAAGTAGGAAAACAAAAAAGTGAAAAAAATATTTTTAGAGGAAGTTTGCTGGCGGGAATTTTCTCAATTTTATTAGGTTCCTTAACGGCCATTTTGAATTTTCCTTTAGTGCTCTTGCTGATGCTCGGAAAATCAACCGGAGGTTTAATGACTGGTTCAGGAAGATCGGGATTAATAAGTCAAAAATTGAAAGAATATTCGGAAGAAGCCGGAGCTCTCGATACCATTTTTTATCCCCTGGGAACTGCTTTGGGGGCTCTGATTTCAGGGTTAATTATCGGATTTTTGGGTTATCAGCTTTTATTTATCTTTGGTGGAGCTTTTGTTATTTTGGTTGGACTTTTGTCTAAGAAGCTTGCTAAATTTTGAGTTTTAGGTTAAGATAAAAAAGTATTGGTGGATAATTGCCTCTTTTAATATGAAAATAGGAATTGATCTTGGAACTTGTAATTCAGTTGTCTTTATTCCCAAAAAAGGGGTAGTTTTGCAAGAGCCCTCGGTGGTGGCTGTTTCCCTTTCAGAAAATAAAATTTTAGCCGTTGGAGAAAGAGCCAAAGAAATGATTGGCCGGACTCCTGAGACAATCAGAATTTATCGTCCCCTCAAAGATGGGGTGATTGCCGATTTTAGAGTCACTCAGGCCATGCTCAAATATTTCATTGATAAGGTTGCTGGTAGATGGCGATTTTTCAAACCAGAATTGATGATTGGAGTCCCAGCTGGAATTACCTCAACTGAGAGAAGGGCAGTGATTGAGGCTGGAATGAATGCCGGAGCTAAGGCTGTCTATCTGGTCAAAGAGCCTATTTTGGCGGCAATTGGGGCCGGAATCCCGATTAATTCTTGTTCTGGGAATATGGTTGTTGATATTGGTGGTGGAACATCGGAGATAGCCGTAATTTCTCTGGGAGGAATAGTAACTTGTCATTCTATAAGAGTGGCTGGCGATGAAATAGACACGGCCATTTCTGAGTATATAAAGAAAAAATACAATTTAGCCATCGGTGAGCAGACAGCTGAAATAATAAAAATAAAAATTGGCACCGCTCTTTCAGAAAAAGAAGAAAAGAAAATTGAGATTCGGGGCCGGGACTTAATTTTGGGTTTGCCCAGAAATATTAGAATTTCAGCTAATGAAATCTCTGAGGCAATTTCTGAAACCTTAGCTGAAATCATTCAGGTAATTAAATCAGTTTTAAGAGAAACTCCACCAGAATTATCAGCCGATATCATGGACAAAGGCATGGTCCTGACTGGTGGCGGGAGTTTATTAAGAAATTTACCTGAACTAATTGCCCAGTCAACCGGTGTTCCCTCTACTCTAGCTGAAGAACCAATGCTCTCTGTGGCTAAAGGAACGGGAGTAGTTTTAGAGAATCTGGATCTCTATAAAAAGAGTATCATGGTCAAAAAGTAAAATCCGAAGTACGAAATCCGAAATCCGAAACAAATCCCAAATTCAAAATTCCAATGCTCCAAACAAGTTTGGAATTTGGAGAATTGGAACATTAGAATTTGTTTCGAATTTCGATATTCGAATTTCGAATTTATGACAATTATTGGTCATCAAAAACAATGGGAATTTTTAAAGAAATCAGCCGAATTGGGGAAACTTTCTCATGCCTATTTATTCACTGGCCAAGAGAAATTGGGAAAAAAAAGAGTTGCTTTGGAATTTCTTTCCCTTTTGTTTGGTCAAGATCCCTCTGGCCATCCCGATTTAATCCTTCTTCAGCCAATTGGCACTCAGATTCAAATTTCTCAAATTAGAGATCTTTCTTGGCAACTCTCTCTCAAACCTTATTCTGCTAAAATAAAAGCGGCCATTATTGACCAGGCTCATTTAATGAATGCTGAAGCCCAAAATTGTTTTTTAAAAACTTTAGAAGAACCCCGGGGCAATACCATTTTAATTTTAATTACTGAATACCCGGAATTTTTATTTCCAACCATTCGTTCAAGATGTGAGATTATTAAATTTTATCCCCTACCAAAGAAAGAGATCGAAGATTATCTTAAAGAGCAGGGAATTAAAGAAAGAGAAGTCCAAATAATATCTCAAATTTCTGAGGGAAAATTGGGAGTGGCAATTGATTTTTTAAAAGAACCCAAAAAATTAAAAGAAAGGGAAGAATTAATCAATGAATTAATCAAACTGACTAAATCAGATTTAATTTTTCGCTTTCAATATGCCAAAAAGATTTCAAAAAGACCGGATTTAAAAGAAATTTTAAATCTCTGGTTATCCTATTTTAGAGAAAATTTAATTTCTAATTTAAATTCTCAAGCTAACCCGAAAATCTTGAAAAAATTAACAATGATTCTCCAAAAAATTCAAAGCACCAATTTTCTAATTTCCACCACCAATGTCAATCCTAGATTAGCCCTGGAAATTTTAATGCTTGAAATATGAAAAATATTAAAATTTTTCAAGAGGCATTGGCATCAGGCAGAGGAAAAACCAAGAAAACCCCATGACTTAGTTGAGCTCCTGAAAGATACAAAAATAAAGTTACCTGAAGACTTAATGTCTTTGGTAGAAGAGTTAGACCTTTATTATTTTTCGCCTCGCTACCCGGATATTTATGAGCAGATGAAAAAGATGTATCGTTTTAAAAATATTCTAAATTCACCAAAACTTTATTTCTAGAGCTAAAAAATTATCTAAATCAAAAATAAGAAAAAAGGTAATAATTATTCTCAAAGATTATCTCCGAAATCTTATCGATTAAGAAGGAGAATGAAAAAAAAGTGCGCCAATGGACATTTTTGGCTATTATACCCCTGAAGAATTTGAAAAATTAAGTAAGAAATCGATAGTTTTAGGAGAGGCCAAAAAAGAGGGAATTTCAATTTTCTGAGTTGATTTTTTGGTGAGTTTGTCTCAACACTGAGAAAATAAGAGAACTTCTGGATGAGGAGGAAGGTGAATTTAAAATCTGGATAGCACCACTCACTTTATGGATACATAAAATGAGAGTGTTAAAGACCTGATTATGTGAGAGAAAGGTGAGAGAAGATTCTTAATTATCGTAATCCTCAAAGATTGGGTTATCATAAATATTCCTGGCCAGAGCATCCAGAAGAAAAAAGAGTAGTTCCTCATTCTTCTTGTAAGTCAAGGTTCTGTAATAGTTGTGGCAAAGTCATAGCTGATCAATGGACAAAGAAAGCTTCTCGCTATTTCCCTCATCCTCCTTTTTATCATCTCACTTTTAATCTCTCTGATAAATTAAGAGCTTATTTCTATCTAAATACTAAAAAACCAGTCATAGCTGAAACAAGAATTGTTGAAGATGATGGTCATTTTGTGCTAAAGAAATGGCTTTCTGGTCTTTTCTTGGAGAATTGGTGGTTATTCCAATTATCTTTAACAATTTTTAAAAGAACTAACCCTAAATCTAAAATTTTAAAACTCTTTCTTTATCAATTTAGAGTTTCCGAGATAATAAAATTTAAGACCCTTTAAAGTTTAGCATAATTTTTAGATTAACTCAAATCCTCGGTCAAAATTTGGTCTGGAGCCAAAAAAAAGGCGGGAATTCTCCCACCATAAAATTTTTTACCTTCTCTAATTCTTTTAATTTCCCATTCACTTTTTCCAGCTTTCTCAAGCTTCTTTGGCCGCTGGAGTAAAGTCTCCTTTCTTTTTGTAATAATCTATTGCCTCTTCTTTTTACTCGAATTCAGTGCTCGGCTCGGAACTCTTCCCTTTTCTTCCTAAAGGAATACTAGTTGCCTGGTGGTATTTAAGCTTTGACATTGAGGACAAGAGGTCTCCTTTCTAATTTTTGCCAATTTCTCCCTCATTAAAAGAATTTCTTTTCAGGTGTGGCAGACTTCTCTCCACTCACAATCTTGGCAAATTTCTTTTTTCCAAATTTCAATGATTTTTGGAATTTTCTTCTCAATCAATTTTTTCTCCACTTTCTCCCCAGGTTTTATTCCCAATAATTCCAAAGCCAGTTTATCATCTTTTTCAATTGCTTCATTACCGTAATAGATGCATTGATTTTCCTTTAAATAAGGACATTTTTGGCAAACATCATCAGCTCCTTCAATGACCTCCACTGGTGTAATTTCCCAGACTTTCATTATTTCATCTAAATTTCTAACAAAAATCTCATTATAACCCTTACCTTTATAAAATTGGAGACAAATTAGATGATGTCCTCGAAGTTTGTATCTCATAATTTTTATCTCCTTTCCTCAATTTCTTTAAATTCTTGATAAATTTCCTCAAATGTCCTATTCCATCTTTCTTTTTGATATTCAGCCAGATCATAAAAGGTAGCTCTCTGACCTTGGTGCTTGACAATTTTTGAGCCTCGATTG
>Ga0209721_1001636_pt1 | contig 16102 bp, 21 predicted proteins | sample TshhotsprinmetaG_FD_184139 | JGI IMG/M metagenome (GOLD analysis project Ga0209721, IMG submission 184139) | Hot spring microbial communities from South Africa to study Microbial Dark Matter (Phase II) - Tshipise hot spring metaG (SPAdes)... | ecosystem: Environmental > Aquatic > Thermal springs... | reverse complement strand
GTTGCTCATGTTCTTCAGCGTGTAAATTGCTAATTAATAAAATTATCAAAAAACAAAAAACCAGCAAAACCTTCATCCCAATACCTCCATATAATTTTTTTGTATGGGACTCGGAGTCCTCTGGCATTTCTCAAACCCTCGTAGGGCTTAAATAAATTGCAGTCAATTACAGATGTTTTTTATTTGCTGTTTCTATGGCCTCCTTTCTTATTTTTTGTATGTAACCGCACTTGGGGCATTTAATCTCAATATGCCTCACTTCTCCTTTCATCAAAAGCCTTTTGCATTTTTTGCAGCGTATCTCTTTCATTTCTCTAAAAGTGCAATGTGCTGCTAAATCTTTCATAAACGCCTCGCTACTTTATCAGTCTATAGGTAATAGGTATTACGAATGAGATATCCCTGCCAGCATTGTGTCTAAAGGGGCATACTTTTTTAATAAGAGACAATGCACTACTATCAAGAATCTCATAGCCAGATGACTTTTTAATAGATATGCTCGTGAGTTCTCCAAGTTCGTTAAGTTTGACAGAGACCTTTACCGTCCCTTCAATTCCCCTTTTTCTTGCAATGTATGGGTAATGTTTAGAAGATTCAATTTTGCTTATAAAAGATGTTATAAGGAGCGCTATATCAGGACTTTCTTTTCCTGTATTAATCTCGCCGCCGGTCTTTACTGCATAAGCCGACTCCCCCTGTGAAATGCTTGCTGTGAAAGTTCCTGCAGGAGGGGAATAATTATGATTATGAATATGGCTGTCGTTATCAGCATGGACGGAATGATTAACTGGAACATTCACTGCTGCAGTCTCGTTATTATTGTCAGCAAGCCTTTTATTAACAGCGGGTTTGGTAGATTTCTTCTCTTCTTGCAATATAGTTGAATTTCTTGTTCTATCTGTGTTCTCCTTTTCCTGAGCTTCATTGACGGCTTGATTTAACAAAAAAGAGATATCTATAGTTGGCAATGCTCTACCATCAAATTTTGAAAATAAAATAATGATAGAAGCCAATATTAAAGAATGAATGAAGCCAGAAACAATAAAACTATTAAGAAAATTGAACATCATCTTTCTTTCACCTCCATTGAAACCTTCGCAAAACCTTCGCCCTTTAATTTATCTACTACAAAGGCAAATCTCTTAAGAGGCACTTCCTCATCAGCCCGGATGACCACGGGTTTTTCCTTGCTGAACCGCTTCAAATGATTAATAACTTCCATGTCAGCAACTTCCATTTTATCTATAAAAAGCCTGTTATCCTTTGTCAGAGTGATGTATATAGGGTTTTCAGCACGGATATCTCGGTTTTTGGCTCCTGGAAGATTGACGCTTATATGTCCTGTAATAATAAAAGTAGTAGTTGTGAGCACTATCGTCAAAAGCACGAGCATTATGTCAACAAGAGGAATTACATTTATTTCTGAAAATTCTCTATCTTTCATAAAGAACCCTTTTCACCAATGAAGGTTTTATATAATACTAATTTTTCCCTCACCTTCCTCAGAAGGAAATTGTGCAAAAAGATGCATGGAATCGCTACCAAAAGTCCCATTGCTGTAGCTTTGAGCGCAAGGCTCAAGCCAACCATAATTCCTTTTACATCCATACTATCAGACCCTCCCATCTCATAAAACGTAAGCATAATGCCTAAAACAGTTCCCAAAAGTCCGATATAGGGTGCATTGCTGCCAATAGAAGCTATTAAATAGAGCCTCCTTGTAAGCGTAATCTCAAGTTCTTCTTGGGTTTTAATGCCTTTAACATCAAATCTTTTTATGAATGACAACCTTTCGATTCCGATTGCAAAGGCTGCTACACTCATCACAAAGAGACCACCTATAACGCCGTAATCCACCAAAGACTTTATAATATCCATCTTATTTTTATCTATTTAAGAAGTCCTATTTATCTTTTCATCACAATCGCAGGAGCCGCACCCCTGACAATGCCCCTTCTTTTTCCAAAGTGAACGGTATAGCAGATATACTGCCACTGTTATAATTACAGCCATCAATGCTATGTCAACAAAACCCATGTAACCCTCCTTTTTAGTGTTAAGTTTGACTTGTTTTTATCCCAATCCTAACGCCTTGCCTCCTTGATAAATCACGAGGGCAACTACCCATGCAAGCGCCATTTGATAGGCGAAGGCTATCCCAAACCATTTCCACGTTCCAAACTCATGCTTCATCGCAATCGCAACCACAAAACAAGGCATATATAAAAGGACGAATGCAATAAAGGCATAAGCGCTTAAGGGTGTAAACTGGGTTGAGATGACATCTTTGAGAGTAGAGCCTTTTTCCTTATCTTCTTCCTCTTCATCAGCGCTGATGCTCGCAAATCCAAAAGTTGAAAATACATTTACAAACGAATCCTTGACAGCCGTCGCAAAGGATGTCCCGATTTCTTTTATATCCTCAATAAATGTGGGAGATTCCTTCTTCTCATCTTCTGCGCCTTCGCCCTTCTTTTCTACATAAATCTCTCCCATAGTCCCAACGACTATCTCCTTTGCAATCAACCCAGAAACAAGGGATGATGCCGCTTCCCAATTGCCAAATCCTAAAGGTTCAAATGCTGGTGCGATAACCTGCCCCATCCTGCCAAGATACGAATCCTTTTTATGCTCAACTCCCCAAGGCAGATTCAAGAGAAACCAGATCAGGATCGAGACTGCAAGTATGTATGTCCCAGCCTTAATGAGAAAGTGTTTGCCTTTTTCCCAAGTGTGAATTAATAAGTTCTTTAAAGAAGGCATTCTATAAGGCGGAAGCTCCATAATAAACATGGGGGGTTCACCTTTGAAAAGCGTTCTCTTGAAAACCATCCCCATAACTACAGCGAGGGCTATTCCTAACACATATAATGACCACAAGACCGTCCCCCCATGATCAGCAAAAAATACTCCCACAAACAACACATAGACAGGCAGGCGCGCCCCGCAGGACATTAGCGGAACGAGGAGTGCAGTAAGCGCTTTATCCCTCGGATTTTCAAGAGTCCTTGTTGCATAAATTGCAGGGACATTGCACCCAAACCCTAAGAGCATTGGAATAAAAGACTTGCCATGAAGTCCGATTGCATGCATCATCCTGTCCATAACAAAGGCGGCACGAGCCATATAGCCGCTTCCTTCAAGGAATGTTATGAAAAACATCATCGCAAATATTACGGGCACAAAGACGAGGACAAATCCAACTCCTGCGATTACGCCTTCAGTAAGAAGCGAGACAGTCCATGAAGGGGCATTAACAAACCCAAGCAGAGCTTCCCCCCATCTCTTAAATGGCCCGTTTATCATCTCATCTATCCAATCTGAAAAGGGTTTCGAGAAGTCGAAGGTGAGCTTAAAAACAAGCCACATTGCGGCAAGAAATATTGGTATACCTAAAAACCTGTTCAGAACTAACCGGTCAATCTTCTCTGTTAATTCAATTTTTCTTGTATCAGGCTTAGTCAGCGCCTCTCTTGCAAGTCCTGCAGCTTTAGCATAACGGGCATCAGCCATTAGAGACTCGATGTCTGAACCGTGAGCCAGTTTCAAGTGACGGACAGCGTCTTCTATAAACGTGCCATCTCCCGAAAGGTTTATCTCTTTAGATATATGTTCATCTCCTTCCATCAGCTTGTATGCAAGCCACCTTAAAGGATATCTATTAGCAAGCGTGGGGTAGAGATTTCTAATTCCGCTTTCCACAACAAAGGCAGCGGACTCAATGTCCTCGCCATAATTTATGCTTTTAGGTGTATGTTGTGCTGTATCGCTTGCAGCCTCCATGACAGCCTTCATAAGAACATCCAGTCCCTTGTTTTTTGTCGAAATAGTTGGAATTGCCTTTACTCCAAGCATTTGCTCAATAAGTTTTGTATTAAACTTAAAACCTTTCTTTTCTGCCTCGTCGTAAATATTAAGAGCGATAACAACAGGGATTCCTAATTCAAGCAGCTGCATAGTTAGATAGAGATTCCTCTCAAGATTTGTTGAATCCACAACATCAATTATCACATCCGGCTTTTCTTGAATTAGATAGTCACGCGCAATAATCTCCTCCTGACTGTAGGGGCTCAGACTGTAAGTGCCTGGCAGGTCAACCAGTTTAATCTTCACCCCCTCATAGTCGAAAATAGCCGTCTTTTTCTCAACCGTAACGCCGGGCCAATTGCCCACATTAAGCCTTGTGCCTGCTATGGCATTAATCAGGGTTGATTTGCCTGAATTGGGATTGCCCGCAACGGCAACGGTAATTGTGCGAATTTCAGATTGCGGATTTGCGATTTCTGATTTTTTAAAATCTGAAATCTTAAATCTTAAATCGTCAGTCTCTGCTCTCATCTCTCTACCTCCACTTCTATTCCCTCGGCCTCTTTTTTCCTCAGAGAGAGGTTGTAATTTTTGATCGTCACTTCGATAGGGTCTCCGAGCGGGGCGATTTTCTCAACCTTCACCTTCTCTCCAACCAAGACCCCCATATCCATAAGCCTCCTTTTTAGGGGACCTAATGCCCCGATTTTTTTGATTTTTGCCTGCTCTCCGGGCTTTAACATCGCCAAATTCATATTACCTCCGTTTTGTGGTATAATTTATTGTGAATAGAGACAGGAGAAGAGTTGTTGCTAATATATTTGCGGATGCTGCTAAATATGTATTGACAGCTGGGATTATTAGCAGTTTCTTATCAGGAAGATTTTCTTTATATTTCAGTTTTGGCTTGCTTGTGTTATTTGCAGTGCTTGCAATTGCAGCATATTTCACAACACCAAAAGACAAAGGGGTGCAATGATGGAAGGATTTTTTGTTCTGGTCATCGGAGCTATGCTTTTTGCAGCTGGATTTGCAATCTATTTTGCAATTCAAGATAGAAAAGAAGAGAAAAAACATAAGGGTCATTAATCTATTCTCCTTACCATAATCTTCATTGCCATTCCTCTACCGATAGCGATTCTGGACTCATCAACCTTAAAAAGAATTGGTCCCTTTCCTTTGTTATTAATCATTTCCACTGTCTTGCCGATACGCAGTCCCATCTCTTCTACATGGCAAAATGAGTTTTTGGATTTTTCGTGGCAATAGCCTTTCTGCTGCCGTATTTCTATGATTTCTGCCTTCTCTCCTTCAGATAAAAGCCCTAATGGCGCCATGCCTATAAAACCTCCATTTAAAACCTCAGTGCCATCCCCGCAAGGAATGTCAGATCAGTTTCCGTTTTATTAAGACCTCCTTTAATGCCAAAATCTATGTCAATATTTTCAGAGAGCGAATAAATAACTCCACCAAGAATAAAGGCTGGATTGCTGTTTGACCCCTTGTCAGGATTTCTCTCAACGCCGATATTTGCTACTACTTTTAGGTCTTTCAATATCTCAGCTTCACCGGCTAAAGATGCGTGCCAGAGGTTCTTCCTTTCGTCAGCCTTGTTTTCGTTTCTCCAATAGCCAAGATTAAAATGAACTGCAAAAGGTTCTACTTCTTTTGTAGCGATGAGAAAAATGCTGCCAGCCGCCCTTCCTGTCCCAAGACCTTTATTTTCATCCCCTGTTGGAAATGTAATGCCAGGCTTTAGGGCAAAACTTAACCCTTCATGCTCATAAAATCTCCATTTTAACTCCAAAGATACATCACCTATGCCGTTTTCTTTTGAAACCGTAACGCCGTCTTCCTTATCCCTGAACCACAGATAAGGCAAACCAAAAACAATATCTACATTGTCCGTAACGCCGTATGAAAAAACTGCCGCAACCTCGCCTCCTGTTGATTTAAACGTTACTCCTTCAACTGTTTCCTTATCCTTGCTAAATTCAGTGTTTAACTCAAGCTGAAACTTACCTTTCCCTTGAGTTCCAGTATCATCGGTTATCAATGGATGGGCAGCGTAAGAGAAGGTAAGCAGTGAATAGTTGATAGTTAATAGTGCAAAAGCAAAAACCAAAAATAGTCTTAATGCATGCATTCTTGAATTTTGAATCTTGAATCTTGTATTTCTCATTTAATTTAAACTCCTTTTTATTGATATTCATTCTCATTAATGCTTTAAAAATTTTTTATCTGATGAAGGCAGTCTTCTGAGAGCACTGGAATATTCCTTGAAATAGCCTCATCTATTATTCTTGCAAGATAACCAGAAAACCCTGCTTCTTTGCTCAAGATGACATAGTCAACGAAAGGCAGAAGAGAAAATATGGGTGTATATAAATACCCATTATTTTTTGAGTTGTAAAAGTGGATGTTTTCAAATCCAAGCTTCTCAAGGCTTTCTGACATCTCTATAAACTGCTTAATACTGCTTATTACCATTGCTGACATTATCTAATCCTCCTTTGCACTTCTGAGACAAGACAGACAATCCCTCAGCGTACATATACCGCATGAGTGGTATGTAAACACAGGAATGTTCTTAGCTTTTGCTATATTCATCACCTCCTTTTTTGCCTTGTGAGACACTTTGTTGGTAAAAATAACCATAGCGTCAACATTTTTAACCTTTGAGGCAATGCCTGTTTCTGATTTTGTGTAAACCTTAAGTTCAATCCCAAGCCTCATTGCCTCATTGATATATTCTCTTTCAAGCCTGTCCATTCCGCCTATCAATGCTACACACATAATACCTCCATAATATTGCGTCTTATTCTCATATATATAGCGCTTCTCTATCTTACTTATTAATATTTAAAATAGCGATAGAACTAAAAAGCTTTACAAAATCAATAAGTTAGTTTGAAAGGGCTGATGAAGGATTTTTATACTACCCCTTATAAAAGAAAATTCATAGGACTTTGGCAATAATGCATTTCTTTATAAAGAATAAAGCAAAATTAAAATAAATATGTCGATTATAAAAAGCCTGAAACAGCCCTTCCTATCGCTATTTTAGGGTATTAATATTTAACCTTTATACCGTTCATGTCCTCCTTAGTTATGTCAGTCCATCTCTTTAATGTCCAGTTTCCGACCCATGCCTTGAAAAGCTGGAGGTTTTTCTGCCTTTCATCTTCGGTCGAACCAAGATATTTATACATATTGCCTTGTTTGCCGTCTTTTGTATTTTTCCCGTCGTCAAGTCTTCTCATCAGCGCGCCTGTATCAGCCCATGCCGTATAGAAGACCAGATGGCTGTATGTATCCATTCTCGCACCCTGCCCTTTTGCAAGCCATTTGTCCTGTTCCTCTTTAAATGCATAGTATTCAGGCGCGGCGTTCTGCCCGTGACATGCTATGCACTTCGAATCAAAAACAGGCTTAATATGCTTTCTGTAGGTAACCTCCTCCGATGATACTGATGAGGCAATGAAAAGAGTCATTACCATAAAAGCGAATATCGCTTTTTTCATTTTTTTCTCCTCCTTTTTAGATTGATTCTCATTATCATATATAATCTTTAATTTTTGTGTCAAGTTTTATCCCAATTTAATTTTAGATTGAAAAATTAATTGCGAAAATTATTTAAAATACATCTATTATCATTAATTGAACAGATTCGGTTTTCGCCATCGTAAAAAGACTTAGCGATGATGATGAGGAGCGATGAAGACCTCAGAGAAAGGCTTGGCACAAAATAATCGATAGAAATATTAAGCTAAATAGAACCAACAAGATATATAGGAAGGACTGGTGAAGGATTTTTATACAATACCTTATAAAAGAATTTTCAAGAAACTTTAGCAAAAGGCATTGCATTATTAAGGAATAAAGCAAAATTAAAATGAAATCGTCGATTATAAAAATCCTGAAACAACCCTTACCATCGCTATTTTTAGGGCTAAAAAGCATCCTTGATTTCTTGTCACTGTTTTATAGTAGAATACAAAGCCTTTTTGACATGATTTATAGGGGGTTAAGCTTATGAAGCAAAGAATAAGTAAAATGCAAGATAATATAAAAGGTTTTGTCAGGAAACATGTTAAACTCACCATTTTTATCATCATTGTCCTCTTTGGAATATACACATTTGTCAGCATTGAAGCACTGCATTATACAAGCGCCCCCAGTTTTTGCAAAAATTGTCATCCCGCAGAGAAGGCTGGGCTACTTGGAGAGGTTTATACCTGGCAGATGACAGCCCATGCAAAGGCAGGGATTGAATGTCTTGATTGCCATGGAAAGATTGGCTTCTTTGGCTATATGAAAGCAAAGATAGGTGGTTTGAAAGATGTTTATGGCGAGTTTTTCAAGTCGCCTGAATACAAGCTCGAAATTCTCAGGCATTCATCAGAAAATCCTAAATATGCAGCAAAATTAGTCCCCAATGAGACCTGCCTTTTCTGTCACACCGATTCATACAACCAGAAAATAAGAAAAGAAACTATTATGAAGATAATCTTCACTATGAGAAATGTCGATAAAATAAAAAATCCTGACTTCAGGACATCAAAGGGAATGCCCGATATCCTTGTTGACAATGTTAGTGAAAAAGCTGGAATTGACCCTAAACATAAAACCCATCAAGATAAAGGTTTAAATTGTGTGGATTGCCATCTTGGTGTAGCTCATGGCGGACAGCCTGTAAACAAGCCTAAGAAACAATCCTGTTTTGACTGCCATGAGAAGATGAAGTCGCCTAAAACACCAGACAATTACGACTGCAAATCTTGCCACAGGACTGATGAGAGCATGATTCCCAAATCAGCCATTACCTATGGCAAAGGCAAGACATCTGTAAATTTTGCCCACGACACCCATGCAATGATATCTTCTTGCAAAGATTGCCATCCAAAGGTATTTCCTATGCAAAAAGGGTTAACCAAAATGACCTTTGAAGACCATAGCGGGGGCAAGGCATGTTTTTCCTGCCACAACGGCAAAAAGGCGTTTTCCTGGACTTCATGCGAAAGTTGCCATGCTGAGACGCCGTTTCCACAAAAACCTATAACCTATAAGCAAAAAGACGCTGCGCCTGTTGATTTCAGCCACGAGTTTCATTCCTCTGTTTTTGGATGCAAGGACTGCCACCCAAAAATCTGGCAGATGAAAAAATCACAAAAAAGAATGACTATGGACGCCATGTATGACGGTAAATTCTGCGGAGTATGTCATAACGGGAAAGACGCATTTGCTTCAACAGATTGCGACAAATGCCATATCGAGCCTAAAAAGAAATAGTGTCAAGTGTCAGGGTGGGGCGAGTCACCCTTAAATCATATAAAATTTAAGATTATGAAGGGACAGAAATTAAAACAATTTGCCGGGTAGATTTTTCCCCAAATGCTCATATGCAAGCCTCGTGGCAACTCTGCCTCTTGGGGTTCGTTCTATTAAACCCTCCTGTAGCAAATATGGCTCATAGACATCTTCGAGGGTCTCCTTGTCTTCTCTCAAAGCCGCTGCAATAGTATCTATACCTACAGGACCGCCGCCGAATTTTTCTATCAGGGTAAGTAAAAGTTTTCTGTCTAACTCATCAAGCCCCCTGTCATCAACATCAAGGGCGATAAGGGATCTACGGGCAATCGAGACATCAATTATGCCATCGCCCATCACCTGAGCAAAATCCCGTATTCTTTTGAGCAATCGATTAGCGATTCTTGGAGTTCCCCTTGCCCTCTTTGCTATCTCTAATGAAGCCTCATCATCAATTCTCACATTAAGCAACTTGGATGAACGAGCAACTATTGTTTTTAGTTCATCAGTATTATAGAAGTCGAGCCTGAAAATCACGCCAAATCTATCACGAAGGGGCGAGGTAAGGAGGCTGGTTCTGGTTGTAGCTCCAACAAGGGTAAATCTTGGGAGATTGAGTTTTAAAGTGCGTGCATTAGCCCCCTGCCCTATTATAATATCGAGCGTGAAGTCTTCCATTGCAGGATATAAAATTTCTTCTACAACTCTTGGCATCCTGTGAATCTCGTCAACGAACAATAAATCCCTGTCTGAAAGATTCGTAAGAATTGCTGCAAGGTCGCCTGCCCTTTCTAACACAGGACCCGCCGTAGTCTTTATATTTACCATGAGCTCATTGGCAATAATAGTTGCAAGGGTCGTTTTACCAAGACCAGGAGGCCCGCAAAATAAGACATGGTCGAGGGATTCTTTCCTCATCACGGCAGCTGTTATAAAGACCTTGAGGTTATCCTTAATCCGCTCCTGACCTATAAACTCATCAAGAGTGCGAGGTCTAAGATTAAGTTCGTAAGCAAGCTCCTCCTGATTAGTTTGAGGCGAGAGAGGATTAATATTTTTGTCATCAATACGCATTGGATTATCTTTAACTAGACAATCGGAATCATCGCACTACATCTTATTCCTTAGTCAAATGTTTCAATGCCTCCTTAAGAAGGCTTTCGATATCCCTGATTCCATTTTGATAAGCCTTTTCAAGGGCTTCCTGAGCAATATTTTTTTTGTATCCAAGATTTACAAGAGCTGAGAGTGTGTCGTTAAAAACTGGTTCTTTATCTTTTGCTCCCATCGCCGGTAGTTTTTCCCGAAGTTCAAGTATCAATCTCTGTGCTGTCTTTTTACCAAGCCCGGGCACCCTGCAAAGGAATCCAACATCCTCGTTACATATTGCGTTATGGAAATCATTGGAAGATATTGTCGAGAGTATATTCAGAGCAATCCTGGGACCTATTCCTGAGATGTTTATTAAAGCCAAAAAAATCCTTTTCTCATCTTCACTTCCAAAACCGAAAAGCTGTATCGCATCTTCACGAACATGAGTATGGATATGCAGGAAGACATCTTGATTAAGGTTTTCTATGGCAGATAAGGTGTTAAGCGGAACATGGACGAGATATCCAACGCCTCCAACGTCAATTATAAGACTATCAGGTCTTTTAGCTAAAATTTTTCCTTGCAGCGATGCAATCATAATTGATAGTCGATAGTTAATAGTGGATAGTTAATGGGCTTACCATAACCATTGCTTTTATAATAACAGATGATCTTCGTTTTTATACCATTCACTATTCACCATCTATCATTGGCATGACACAAGGCAAGGGCGATGGCATCCGCGCTGTCAGGAGATAATTTATTTTTAATCTTTAATATCTCCCTTACCATCCTCTGAACCTGTTGTTTATCAGCCCTGCCATAGCCGACGACCGCTTTTTTAACCTCAAGCGGGCTATATTGAAAAATGGGCTTGCCTGTCAATGACGCAGCGAGAAGGACAACCCCTCTTGCATGTCCTAGACTGAGAGCAGCCTTTACTCCCTTTGCATAAAAAATCTTCTCTACTGCTATCTCGTCAGGGTTCAATTCTGACAATAAGTCTGTAAGGGATAAATAAAGTTCTTTGAGCCTTAAATGCAGGTCTTTTTTGGGCGATGCAACAACTTTCCCCGATGTTATGTATAAAATCTCGCCGCCCCTAATTAAATTGTTTTTTTGAATTAATCCATAACCACATGTGATACTTCCGGGGTCTATCCCAAGAATCTTCATGGTATGTCTGACTTCTTAGGCTAGAAAGCGCCCAACAAACCTTTCTTTCTCGGAATATCGAATAAAATCTCCTCGACCATTTGGCAAAGGACATGAGCAAGGGTTATATGGGTTTCCTGCACACGTGGAGTATCATCAGAAGGGACTATAAAGGCATAATCGCTTTTTTTTGCGAATTTATCACCTTTTAAACCGGTAAGGGCTATTAGTTTCAACCCCTTTTTTTTGGCAACCTCTACAGCTTTTAGAATATTTTTTGAATTTCCGCTCGTACTGATTGCTATGGCTATATCGCCTGGTTCGGATAAGGTCTTAAGCTGTCTAGCGAAGACCTCTGAAAAATCATAATCATTTGCTATTGAAGTAATTACAGCCATGTCAGTATTTAAACAGAGGGCTGGCAATCCAGGTCTTTCCAGCTTAAAGCGATTGACAAATTCAGCAGCAATATGAGAGGCATCGCAGGCGCTTCCGCCATTCCCGAAGATAAGCAGTTTTTTACCATCATTGAAAGCGTCAGCAATCAGTCGTGATACCTCATAGATGAGTTCAGCATTTTCAGCTACAAACCTTTTTTTAATACTGATACTGTCCTCAAATGCCTTTATTATTCTATCCTGCACCTTGTTAGCATACCTAAGAAAGAAAATATCCGTCAACCTGCCTTTCAAGTCCAGAAATTATGGACATAGCTGGAGAGCTATACAAAATCAAGACGATGGATTGGAAAGGTTGGCGAAGGATTTTTGTACGACACCTTAAAAAACTCCTTGGAATTTTAGCAAAATTTTCCAAAATTCAGCGACATAACCCCCAAAATAGAGAGAGAACCCTTTTCTGACAATGGGAACAGTTTTTCGGTCATTCTCGGAAGATGTCCTTGCCTTTCTCCGAGGTCACCATCATACCTCACCATCGTGGTGAGTCTCTTGTGATGGTGAAAGCCACCCAAATCTATCCCATGTCAAATTAGTTGTTTCCAATGTTTTTTACTATCGCCGATTTTGGATAAATCAATTAATTTGAAGTCATTGCGAGAACCCGTAGGCTTCATGGCAAATCTAATCATAAAAACGGAGATTGCTTCACTCGGCTCGCGATGACAGCTTTCTATTGCCAATTTTGGGTTATTGATAAAACTATACATTGAGGATAGAGGATGAAGCCACAATAAAAAGGGTTCTATTCGACAATGGAAAAATAATCCTCAAACCTGAAAACAGGAATATGCAACCAATGATTTGGACGCCATTGACGGTAACATGAAAAATATTATGCAGTAGTTTATACTATAACAATATAAAACCTATGGAAGATACTATAAGCATAGCCAAAAAAGTCCTCCAGACCGAAGGAGAAGCCGTCCTAGCGCTTGCCCAAAGACTTAACCAAGACTTTGATAAGGCAGTTTCTATTATCTCTGACTGTAAAGGCAGGGTTGTTGTCACAGGGATGGGCAAATCAGGGTTAGTCGGGAAAAAAATCGCTGCTACTTTAGCCTCTACAGGCACCCCTTCTTTTTTCCTTCATCCTGCTGAGGCATCTCATGGAGACCTTGGTATGGTTACCTCACGGGATGTTATTTTAGCAATATCAAACAGCGGCGAGACTGATGAGCTTATCTCATTACTGCCCTTCTTGAAACGATTTAGTGTCGCATTGATATCCATGACTGGCAACTCAATGTCAACCCTTGCAAAGTTTGCTGATGTAAATCTCGATATATCCGTGAAGGAAGAAGCATGTCCCTTTGGCATTATACCGACCTCATCCACCACTGCCGCCCTCGCTATGGGAGATGCCCTCGCTGTAGCAATTCTAACCAAAAAGGGGATTAGTCAGGAAGATTTTGCAAATTTCCATCCGGCTGGAACACTTGGTAAAAAACTACTGATTAAGGTCAAAGATCTTATGACTACAGGAGATGCGATCCCTATCGTCTCTCCTTCTTTCAACATGACAAAAGCCGTAATTGAAATCTCTTCCAAAAGACTCGGACTTACTATTGTTGCAGATGAAAATCGAAAGATTTTAGGGATTATTACTGACGGCGACCTGCGCCGTGGCATAGAAAAATGTGGAAGGGATTTTTATGATATGAAGGCTGGTGAGGTGATGATAAAAAACCCTAAAACAATTGCAGAGGACGAACTTGCCGCCAAGGCTCTCTCAATAATGGAAAAATACTCGATAACATCCCTGATTGTTCCCGATGAAGAAGGAAAGGTCAGAGGGGTAATTCATATACACGATATCTTAAAAACAGGTATAGTTTAAGCCAAAAATCAGCTTTTTATTCCTGAGTAACCCGCAGGACTTCACTCGCCGTAGTAATACCTGCTCGGACCTTTTCAATACCGTCTTCAAGCAGCGTCTTCATTCCCTTAGCCCTGCCCGCTTCCCTTATCTGATTGGAATCAGCGCTTTTAAGGATAAGCCTCCGAATATCCTCATCAATAACAAGTAGCTCGAAGATACCTGTTCTGCCATAATATCCTGTGCCTGAGCAACGGTCGCATCCACTGCCGGAAAAACTTCTAATCTCTGAAATAGTTCCTAAAGATAATAATTCAGGAATTTCCACATAAGATTCGTCCTCTTTTTTACACTTAGGGCATATAACCCTCACAAGTCTTTGAGCTAATATACCCCTGACGGTTGAAGATAATAGAAAGTGCTCAACGCCCATATCCAAAAGCCTCGTTATAGAACTTGGGGCATCGTTTGTGTGTAATGTAGAAAAAACAAGATGCCCTGTGAGGGCTGACTGAATAGCGATTTCAGCGGTCTCAAGATCTCTAATCTCGCCGATCATTATGACATCTGGGTCCTGCCTCACTATATGTCTAAGAGTATTAGCAAAATTAAGCCCGATTTGGGGTTTCACATGAATTTGATTAATGCCTTTGAGTTGGTATTCAACAGGGTCTTCTACGGTTATAATTTTCCTATCAGGGGAATTAATCTTATCCAGAGCGCCATAAAGAGTTGTAGTTTTGCCGCTTCCAGTGGGACCAGTCACTAAAATAATCCCGTTAGGTTTTTTAATAAGAGATATAAAACCCGATAGGGTATCAGAAGAGAAACCAAGCAGTTCAAGGTCAATGACGATGCCCTCTTTACGGAGTATCCTCATAACGACACTTTCGCCATAGATCACTGGAATCGTAGATACCCTTATATCTATCTCAGTGTCGCTGACTTTGAGCCTGATTCTGCCGTCCTGAGGCAGTCGCCTTTCGGCAATATTAAGCTTAGCCATGATTTTTACCCTTGAGACTATGGCAGGCTGAAGTTTTTTTGGCAGGAACTCAATGTCGTGGAGGATTCCATCTATTCTATATCTGACACGCAGTTCATCCTCAAAAGGCTCTATATGGATATCGCTTGCCCTGCTCTCAACAGCCCTCGTAATCAGTGTATTTACAAGCTTTATGATAGGAGCCTCAGAGGCAAGGTCTTTCAGATGGCCTATATCTTCTTCTTCATCCTTGACATACTCAATATCTCCAGTGCCAATGTCCTCTATAATTCTGTTTATATTTTGAGATTCCTGCCCATAATATCTTGTCAAATACTCGTCAATTGCCTGAACATCAGAAGAATAAACCACGACATCTGCCCTTAATGAAACCCTAAGCGCATCAATTGTATCTTCATTATCAGGGGATGCCATGATAATTTTAAGGACATTATTTTTTAATTCAACCGGTATGAAGCGATTCTCCAGAATAAATCTTGAGGAAAGCCCGCTGATGACAAGAGGAACCTTCGGGAAATCTTCTTTGTTGATAAAAGAAACTGCCTTGGCAGAGATATTTATTGGAGCCATGCGTAATTATAACATACCGATGAGACATCTGTAATCACCTAATTCGGCGATAGAACCGCAAATCTGCTGGCATGTCCATCATTGCGAGATCCCTAATGGTTAGCGGCAAACTCATAGTTTAAAGTTTAAGCTTTAAAATTAATGAAATTTGAATCTTAATGCGATACTTAGCTAGGGGAAATAACAGTCTATAGTTTTTTTGGGACATGGATAAATGTGTTTCTTTTGCAAAGAAATCATGTTATATCCCTGCTTGAATATTATTTTGGACACCAGTGAGTTTATTTGGAATTTATGCAATAAAAATTATTAGTATAAGCGAATAAATTCAGCTTTTCTTTGTTTTTTACTCTCAGGTTTGATAATCTCACTTTTGAAGGTCTTATTTCTGAAATAAAGGTACGCACCACCTATTAAAAACGGTTCAAAGCGAATTACCATGTTGTCAAGAAATCCCCAGAGAAATTGCCAGAAAAAAAGCCTGAGTTTAGTTCCTTCTTCAAAACCCTTACCAACAAGCATAGTGGTCAATTGCTCCCCTAACGCTAAAAAAACATAGGCATAGTGTGACATTATAAGGAAAAGAAGAACCTCGGCATAAATCTTTTTTTCCTTAAAAAAGAACGAACGAAACCATAATTGCAAAAGTAAGTGGGGCATTGAAGGTGTAAGTAAAGGTCTTTACTACTGTTCCCATCAGGAGAGGTGTTGCCATATTTTAAGGGCATAAAAGTAAGTAAGGTGTGTGTGTAAGTGACATGCCCCCTTTTTTGGAATGGAATAAATACGGAAATGTAGGTTTTTAAAAACTATCTGTCCAAATACTGGAACAACATATTTACGCACCATGTCAGAAGACCTCAGAAGGCGTTTTACCGCCAAGAC